>ERZ834769.2066-NODE-2066-length-15758-cov-8.278227_pt1 | contig 15758 bp, 23 predicted proteins | sample MGYA00519690_ERZ834769 | MGnify/ENA primary metagenome ERZ834769 (study PRJEB31850, sample SAMEA3708760) | human gut metagenome | biome: human gut; feature: human-associated habitat; material: faeces | place: China | collected 2014 ... | reverse complement strand
GAACAAGTCAAAACAGTAACAAAAATGTAACTTGACAAACAGCACAGAACATGGTACAATGTAAGTACAAGGAACAAGGAAACGGAAAGACTTACGAACAAGTCAAAACAGTAACAAAAATGTAACTTGACAAACAGCAAAGAACATGGTACAATATAATCACAAGAAAGAGGTAAAACAAAAAATGGAAGAAGTAAAGTGCGGTAGCAAAAAGGCTGAATATCTCGTGTATAATTATATGAACAGCGACAAGACAACCCTTAAAGATTGCTATGCCCGTCCCTCTAATGCAAAAGAAAAAGCATATTTTTGGTGTAAATATGTAATGGTAAGAAGTAATGGTTATGACATTAGGATTTGTTCCTACAATACGCAAATATTTACAGCAGCTTTTCGTTTTATGGAAAACGGAATTGAGTATCTGGCCTATATCACTCCAAAGCACATATATAAAATCCGGCTTTACTAAGCCGGAAGCCTAATGCAGCCGCAGAAATGCGCCGGTCACAAGCCCGGAATAATGCAGAGTGGGCTATAATAAACATTAAAGGGAGAGCTAAAAATGAACAAATTTGAGAAAAAAGCCGCCGAAATTTCTGCCTATGGTGAAATTGTAGATTTGCTTGCAGGCAATATCGAAAATATTAGACAGTGGAATTATAATGTCCGTGATGACGGCAGCGAACTTAGTGAATACGAAATTGCTGAAAACGAAAGAACAGATATTCGTATTTCGGTATATCAGAACGTAATTAAAATGCTTGAAAAAGTTCTCTAATACGCCGCAAGGCGTTAATGCAGCCGCAGAAATGTGCCGGTCACAAGCCCGGAGAAATGCAGAGTGACGCTAATTAAAGAGGGGTGTATTACTATGAGTAAAGCAGGCGATTATTTGCAGCAATTGCAGACGGATTTGGATAAACAGAGAGAAATATGTTGGAATACGAATTCCGAGAGTCCCGATTTTAAACTAGAAACTTTTAAATATGCTGAGCGCCGTGCGGCATATAAAGCAGCTAAGCAAATGTTAATACTTTTATTGGAGGATTTAGCAAAATGATTACTCTTAAACTCAAAGACTACAACCGGCTCGAACTCGAAGCAATGTACCGTTTGCTTTCCGACTTCTTGCTTGAAACGCAGCGTTCGTGCGCTGTCGGAACACGGTGCAAAATATGCGAATACAAACGCCTGTGCAATGATTGCTATGCAGCACTTCAGTATGTCGAAGAAAAGCTACAGATTAAGTAAAACCTACAATCCCGGTATGCAATTTGTAACTTTTTGTAACTTCTATTTTGACGCCTAATATGCTATACTATCAATAGGGCGGCAATCCCCGCCCTACCATATGGGAGTGCAGGACGCACAAAAGCACCGTTCAAATCGGTGCGCTCCCAACAAACTATTTTTAAGGAGGCCACTACTATGGCACGCAAACCGCAGATTACCCGCACTTTCAAGACCCACCGCATTACCGCACTCTGTCTCGACATTACCACCGCCGAGCCGCAGAACGTCACCGTCACTCTCCCGCGCGTTCTCAACGACGAGAAGAAAACCATGGCCGCTGTTAAGGCTGCTATCGAAACCGACACTCTCAAGGCAGTCTCTATCGTCGATTCCGAAGTCATCGAGCAGCTCTACACTATGGACGAGGACTTCTTCCTTGCCCATGCTACTTCGGTTGCTCGTGACGAAGCAGAAGCTACCACCGCCGAAGCCTAAACCCAACAAAATAATCTAAAAAGGAGAATAGTAAAATGTCTGAAACTTATGTTGCCAACATCGTCGAAACCAGCAAGGAACTTTCTGCCCGTGAACGTCTCCGCATGAAAGACTTCACCAATGCGCAGCAGCTTGACAGCGTTATCACCGGCGAAAACGAAACCTTTGTCATCGCTCCCGCAGCATATGCGGTCATCGAAGTCCACAACGAGAAGTCCAAGGACAAGAAAGACTATCGCAAGATTGTCATTGTGGACACGGCTGACAACAAGTTTGTCACAGGCTCGGAGTCCTTTATCCGCAACTTCAAGGAAATCTATTCCGAAATGAACGGCGAGCCGTTTGAGATTGAGGTCTACAAAAAGCCCTCTAAGAACTACAACGGCAAGGAATTTATCACCTGTTCTGTCCTTTAAATCCACAAATGGGAGAGGGTATCCCCCTCTCCCGTCCATTAAGAGGTGTTCGTTATGGGAAACCTAAGCGAGTATAGAAAGCAAAGAAAGCGCATACGAGATTTCATTTCAAGGAACAAGCGCAAGGGGTATTTTTTCAACTACGAACTCCCGTCTATTCCAAAATCTCCGACAAGCAAAGACATTGAGAATCTTAAAAAAGTAACCCCTAAAGTTTTGCGTGAAACAGGCTTTTTTGTAGACGCTTCTACAGGTGAAGCAACAGCAGCAACAGAACATTTCGCGGAGACAAGAAGAAAAGCGGCAATTAAAGCAGCACAGACAAGGCGCAGGGTTTCACCGGAAGAATTTGAAGCAGGTATATTAAACGGCGAGCGGCACTTGCTAAATGAATTGCTGTTTATGCTTGGAAATCCGGACAAAAAATACTTTTACAAGCGCAGAAAACGTTACCAGATATATTCAAGTGAAAGAGCGCAATATATCATCGATACTATACACCAATATATTGCAGAATATGGCGAAGATGAAATAGCCCATAGAATTGCGCAAAACTTTGAAGCAATAAGCGACGCAATAGATAAGCTGTTGTACAAATATCCAGAGTCAGAAATAAACTTAGGCGCTAACATAATACTTGACGCTATTCGTGGTAGAAGTATGACAGCGAGCGAAGCCAGAGACTTATACGAATTAGGCGACGAAGTTGGTTATGAATGAAAAAGCCGTCATATCGCTACTTTGTAGGGGACTTTGAGACAACGGTATTTAAAGGACAAACTTACACCGAAGTGTGGGCAAGCGCTTGTGTCGAAATGAATACAGAAGATGTTGTTATTCATCATTCGATAGGCGAAACCTTTGAATATTTAGTAGGATTAAACAGCAACATTATTATTTATTACCACAATCTTAAATTTGACGGCAGTTTTTGGCTATCCTATTTGTTAACAGAGCTTAAATTTAAACAGGCATACAATAGTTTAAATGAAGAGGGAACTAATGTTGAATGGCAGAAGCAATCAGACATGAAGAACAACACTTTCAGCTATCTAATATCTGACATGGGTTCGTGGTACAATATAACTATTAAAGTTAACAATAAATACATCAAGATAGTTGACAGTTTAAAGTTACTTCCATTTAGTGTTGCGCAAATAGGAGAATCATTTAAAACAAAGCACCGTAAAAGCGCCATTGAATATACCGGTATACGTTATGCTGGCTGCCCAATTACAGAGGAAGAACAAGGCTACATTGCAAACGACGTTCTTGTTGTTAAAGAAGCTCTTGAAATAATGTTCTCACAGGGCCACAATAAATTAACGATTGGCTCTTGCTGCCTTGAAGAATTTAAGCACACATGGTTTAAGGAAGAATACGAAAGCCTATTTCCAGATATCTATGCATATGAAATAGACCGAGAAACATACGGATATGTAAGCGCAGGAGAATATATACGCAAGAGCTATCGCGGAGGTTGGTGCTATCTCGTCAAGGGCAAGGAAGATAAGGTTTTCCACAACGGAACTACTGCTGATGTTAACTCTCTTTATCCGTCTGTTATGAGCAGCGTAAGCGGCAACAAATATCCCACTGGTAAACCAACATTTTGGCACGGAAATTTTATACCGCCTATAGCAGAGGACGGAAACCATTATTACTTTGTTCGCATAAAGACAAGATTCAATATTAAACCCGGCTATCTACCATTCATACAGGCAAAGCATAACCCAATGTACATAGGAACTGAAAACCTTGAAACATCCGACATATATGATAGCGAAACAGGTAAATATTATAGTAAGTATATGTGGAATGGAGAAGTACACGATACACGAATGACAATGACAGTAACCATGACAGATTTAAAACTAATTCAAGAGCATTATAATTTAGATGATTTTGAAATAATTGACGGATGTTTCTTCAATGCGTATTCCGGTTTATTTGACGAGTACATGGAGAAATATAAGAGACAAAAACAAACAAGCAAAGGAGCGTTAAGACAATTAGCAAAACTTTTTCTCAACAATCTATATGGTAAAATGGCAAGTAGTACTTGTTCAAGTTTTAAGGTTGCCTTTGTTAAAGATGACGGCTCTATAGGGTTTTTCACTGTAGAAGCGTATGACAAGAAGCCCGGTTATATTCCTATAGGTTCTGCAATAACAAGTTATGCCAGAGACTTTACAATTCGCGCTGCCCAAAAGAATTATCACGGAAAAGACAAACCAGGATTCATTTATGCCGACACAGACAGCATACATTGTGACCTTGCACCGGAAGATATAGTCGGGATAAAGGTTGACGATACAGAATTTTGCTGTTGGAAACTTGAATCATGTTGGGACTACGCATACTTCACACGGCAGAAAACATACATAGAACACGTCACTCACGAGAATCAAATACCAGTTGACAAACCGTATCTTGAAATAAAGTGCGCCGGTATGCCGGAAAAATGCAAAGACCTATTCGCAAAATCTCTTGAATCAACGCCAGAAAAAGTAGAAGAATGGAGCAAAGAAACTATTAGAGGAACAGACATACCAAAGTATACACAGGAAGAGATTGATTTCTTTTCAGTTAGGCGTTCATTAACTGATTTTAATGTCGGTCTGAAAGTACCCGGAAAACTCTTGCCAAAGCGAATTAAAGGCGGCGTACTACTTACCGAAACAACATATGAAATGAGGTAAACATGGACTTCTTTATTTGCCAAGGCTCTATGAGAAAACTTATAGGCATTCTGTCTATGATAGAAGAAATGAATATTAAAACATACGGCGTAAGCATAGACAAGACCATTGACAAATACAAACTATTTGTACTTATGAGTAACACAGACCTGTCGTTGGTTCGTGAAAGAGTATCTAATATGGAGGACTTCTAATGAATATAGATTGCAACAAAAATCACGATGAATTTGTATCTCTGTTAAGAGCGTCTAAGCGTCCCGGAATTGAACAGCTTATTAAATATCTTGAGAGTACTGATTTCTTTACAGCACCTTGCTCTACCAGATATCACTTGTCAAAGGAGGGAGGACTGTGTCAGCATAGTCTAAATGTTTTTGACGCAGCCAATTTGTTCTCAGAAGCCTATCAGTTTCCGGGTGTTACAGGAGAACGTTATATTCCGTTTGATGATATGAACGTTCTCATAGCTTCACTTCTGCATGACATATGCAAAGCAAACACATATAAAAAGGAACTGCGCTGGCGAAAAGACGAATCAAATCAATGGGAACAGTACGAAACATACAGTTTTGATGAAGAGTACGCCTTTGGACACTCTGAAAAGAGCGTATATATCGCGTCAAAATTTATCAAACTTGCAGACGTTGAAGCACAAGCAATTAACGCGCATATGGGATTTTCTGATAGCCGTGGTTTTCAGCTAATAGGCAGCATATTCAAGCAGAATAGTCTTGCTCTCTTGCTTAATTGGGCTGATATGTATGCCACATATATTATTGAAAATGAGAGGGTGAATCTTGATGAAAAATAAAGTTGTTAAATCGTCTGCCAAAAAGGTTGTAAAAGAGCGCAACAGCACTACAAATTATCCAAAAGATACCCACGCCAAGTTTTGTGAACGTTGTTATGCTTATAACAATGGCTGTCCACGCGGTTCTAAGCATGGCTGTGATTTATGACTAATGCAGACTTTTACCATAAATATTTCGTAGGCAAAACCTTGCAAGAAGTATATGAACTTTTGCCATTCGCTGGCTATACAAGAATACTCTGCGATAATACAGGTTTTTATAAGCCAGCATTGCACCGAGAACGCTTTGGAAGTGATATAGTACAAAAAGCGTATCGTTACGCAGATGAAATATTATGGATAGAAACAGGTAATGTCGCTAATAGAGCCAATTTAGAATTGTACAAGAAAAAGAGAAAAAACAAAAACCCTAAGAGATAATTCTCTTAGGGTTTTCTATATCCATAACGCGAGCAAACACAAAGCGGGTAGCAAATCCGACAACGTTACCGGCAGTATATTTCACCTGTGCTCTCCGGCTTAGTCAATGTGTTAGACCCACGCGGATACTCAATAACTTAACGCCTTTAGCAATGCGTCCTTACATCTTAGGTCTTTAAATCTGAAACACCCACGTTCAAAATAGTAACGCATATTTGCAAGAAACAAATCATTCTGTTTGAGCATTACATAGTTTATCTCATGGTCATCAGTAGTGACGGCTATTCTTCCTTTGTACGTTGCGTCTGCCCGGTCATCGCAGTAAATGATACCAGCGTCGGCAAACTCACGAATAGCATATAGCTGCCCTTTGTACTTTAATGTCGCAAGATAACGGCTTACTCCGTCCGGTCTTTCTATAAAACTCTTGCTATCATTTAAATACACATTCTCCGCTGAATATGCAACGTACTGACTTTTGGCAAACGCCCTGTTAAAACCGCTTTCTTTCTGCGCCTTACTCGCGCTTTCAACAAATCCCTGTTCAAGAACAAATCCGTCTCCACGCAGAAACCTAACCTTGTCTGTAAGACGGCTGGATATACCAAGAGCTACATAATATGGGTTCAAAATACTAACCGGGTTTCCTATCAAATACACAGGAACATATCTAATTTGTGACCCATTACCACGAGCAACAGACGTATGAATAGAAATAAGTTTTTCAACTTCATCGGTGCAGTAATGATTTGTCTCACTTTGAAACTCGTCCATTAGCATACGAGATACGTCGTTAAACATATGCGAATTTTTCTTAATCTGGTCTGCGTTATTCAACGCGACAGCATATCCGCAACTAACATCATCAATAAACAGCTCGTGGTAAATTCCCTTTGCGTTCTTCTTTGAAGTCATGTACGTATTTGGAAAGAACAAACCTTGGATATCTTTATAGAATTTGTCGGCAACATTATCAAGCTCGTAATTATACCGGTATATAAGCATGAATTTGCCACCGTCCTCTTTCCAACGGTTAACGCAAAGGCGGTTAAAATACGTTGTCTTACCGCCGGTTCTGTTTGTGGTTACAATTATAATTTCTGGCTTCTCGCCATTGATATCTTTTAGTGACAGAACTTTTGTCCCGTCATAGTATTCTTTATTTGCCATAGTTATTTTCACCCTATAATATTTTAGCATATACTATTGACATTGTCAAGCACTTATGATATAATATTTGAAGAAAATGAAAGGAGGTGATTAAAAATGAACGTCAAAATGACAATCATCGTGGCTTCCTTTATTCTCGCAGACATTCTTACCGGTCTCATCGCTGCGGTACGAAATGGCGAATATAAATCGTCAGTTATGAGAGTCGGCCTTTGGTCTAAATTGGGAGAAGTTGCTGCGATACTTCTGTCGGTGCTCTGCGAGCGGGCGCTTCCTGTTATGAATGTGGATATCCAGCTTCCCATTTTTGAGGGTGTTTCCAGCTATATCTGCATTATGGAGCTCGGTAGCTGCGTGGAAAATATTACGAAGATTTCCCCGGAGCTGAAAACTGTCCTTGGTCGTTATTTAGGTATTTACAAAAACAAGGAGTAAGAAATGAAAGGCATTGACATTTCTGAATGGCAGGGAAAAGAATTTTCTATTTCCGAGCACGACGTAGACTTTGTTATTATCCGCTTGGGCTACGCCGAAAGTAAAGACAAATACGCCGAAGAATATATCGCACAGGCAAATAAGTTAGGGCTTCCGTGGGGCGTATACTGGTACAGTTACGCGCTCACAGTGAAAGACGCTCTTGCTGAAGCTGGAGCTTGCCTTAAATTTTTGAACAAAAGAAAACCACCTCTCGGCGTATGGATTGACATGGAAGATGCCGATAGTTTCAAAGCTAAAAACGGTATGCCAGACAGTGCTACTATCACAGCTATTTGCAGAGAATTTTGCCAAAGCATGAAAGACCATAATTTGTTCACAGGAGTTTATGCTTCTGAATCGTGGTTCGGTTGGAAGATTGGCGCTACTGGTTTTCCAAAATGGATAGCAAGTTGGGGCTATAACGACGGAATAAATTATCCAAACCTTAGCGACAAATGTATGATACAACAGTATCGTGGATATCCTCTCGACCTTGATATCATGTATGCAGAAATAGATGACTTCAAGGTGCTTGAAGATGAGCCTGCTATAAGCATAAACTATGACGATGCTATCGCTACAGTTGTGTCACACTTTGCGTCAGAAGTGCTTGATGGCAAATGGGACAACGGAGAAGAGCGTAAAAAGCGTATAGGAGAATACTTTTACAATCTTATTCAGTCCGAAGTAAATCGCATATGCGGGGTGTAATAGATGGGGTGGAATGCCAAGAGCACAGGTGGATATGCTATAGAGAGCGGTGCAGCGCGAAATAACGCTCTTGAAATTGCAAAGGTGTTGATAGCTGACGGCTGGACAGACAAGGCTATCTCCGCTATGCTCGGCAACGTCACATATGAAAGCGGGTTAAATCCGTGGAGATGGCAAGGAGATTATGTCCCAACATTCACGGAATTTGTAGGGTGGAGCGCAGAGCAAGCTGCATTGCACGGCTATGGGCTTGTTCAGTTTACGCCAGCAAGTACATATATCAACGCCGACAATGCTGTGACGTATGGGGGTAAGGGTTACTCTCCGCATTTTAGCGATAAAACTGCTTTTCCAAAAGACGGCAATGCCCAAATGTTATTCTTCTTGTCAATAGTTACAAGCAGTTGGTTACATCAACTTTATAACTACTACAATACTCCGTTTCTAAATATAGGCGTTGACATATCACAGTGGTATTATACCACATATGAGAATTTTAAAAAGGGTATCAACAACGCCGGACAAGCCCTAACGCTCGCTGAATTGACTGGCGTATTTGAACTTTGTTATGAGCGGCCAGCAGCGGAGTATGCAGCTTCAAGTTATAATATAAGAGTAAGCAACGCCGAATATTGGTACAAGAACATAAAATCAAAGTCTGGTATGCCGTGGATTTACTATTTAAAAAGGAGGAAATAATATGTCTGTTAAGACTAAGGAAGAAATTCTTGCTTCTGTTCGCTCGATTGTTGGCGAAGATACTTCTGACGCTACACTTGAGCTGTTTGACGATATATCTGACACTCTTGATAATTACATCAATACTGAAAACATCAACTACAAGGAAAAGTATGAGCAAAATGACCGCGAATGGCGGCAGAAATATCGTGACCGCTTTATGAACGGTAAGCCCGAAGAAGATGAAGATGAAGAAACGGAGGAAAATTCGGGCAAGAAATACACTTATGAAAGTCTTTTTAAGGAGGGTTAACTAATGCCTACCAGAGTTGCTATTTCCGCGCTTAATGCGAGCACGATTGATATTCTAAATACCATTCGTGCTAATGCGTCCTATGAGTATCAGAGCACTATCCCCGAAATTACCAAAGCCACAGACATTCCTAAGGTTGGCGAAATGCTTGCTGGCTACCCGTCTCTTGCCAACCAGTTTCTCAGCTCTCTTGTTAACCGTATCGCCCTTGTCCGTGTAAAGAGCGCGACGTTTAACAACGCTTATGCTGAACTAAAAAAGGGTTATCTTGAGTTTGGTGAAACCGTCGAAGAAGTGTTCGTCAATATCACAAAGGCTCGTGAGTTTAGCACGGACAAAGCTGAACAGCGCGAACTGAAAAAAACGCTCCCGGATGTTCGGGCTGCGTTCCATTGCATGAACTTCCGTGTTCAGTATCCTGTTACTGTTACTGACGAGGAGTTTCGTATGGCGTTCCTTAGCATTAACGGTGTTGAGGATTTGATTGCCAAAATTGTCAGTGCTGTCAGTGTTGCTGCCGAGTACGACGAGTATCTTCTTTTCAAGTATCTTATCATTAAGGGTGTTACCAAGGGTAAGATGCTGCCGATGAAGCTCGCTGGAACTGCTATGACTGACGCTGCTGTGTCGTTCCGTGGTACGTCCAATGCTCTTACGTTTATGAGCACAAAGTATAACGCTGCTGGCGTTCATAACGTAACCGCTAAAAATGACCAGTATATCTTCATGGACGCTAACTACAATGCACAGTATGATGTAAACGTTCTTGCATCTGCCTTTAACATGGACAAGGCTGATTTCATGGGTCATCTAAAGCTCATTGACGATTTCACTACATTCGACAATGAACGCTTTGATGTTATCCGTGAAAGCTCTGACATGATTGAGGAAGTTACGCCCGCAGAACTTGCTCTCATGGCAAAGGTTAAGGCTGTTCTCGTTGACAAGGAGTGGTTTCAGGTTTATGATAATCTGTCTAAGTTTACGGAGAAATATGTCGCAAGCGGTATGTATTGGAACTATTTCTACAATGTGTGGAAAACTGTTTCCTACAGCATTTTCTCCAATGCCGTTGTGTTCGTTGACAGCGATGCTGACGTTGCTCTTCCGGCGTCCCTTACGGGTAAGATTACCGATATCACGGCTGGCGATGGCGTGAGTGTTCTGACCGTCACTGTTGATGAAACCGCTGCACTTAGCTCTCGGCAGATTGAATTTGTGCAGGGCGCTGCTGAAACTGCGGCTGGTGTCGCTGTGCATAAATACGGCGCTTATATCGTGCCCGCTGCGCAGGCTACTATTAAGCCTGTGTTCACTATCAACGGTACGACGTATACAGCGAGCGCTAATATCACCGTGGCAACTGCCAAGGTTGGCGACGCTATCACGTTCAACAAGGGCTAATATGAAAATTGAGAGGGAGGGGATTTCTCTCCCTCTCTTTTAGGAGGAAAAATGTATGGCATATATTATTCCTAATTCGGATATAAGATTGCTCTATGATGTCCCTTTAGACAAAGGATATAGACATACACTTTGGTTCGATACACCGTCAAATCAAGAAGCATATTTTATGGGAAAGAGTAAAAGGTATTTCCCTAAATGTACATACGCCAGAGCAACACCGGGTTATATTAAAGTACAGGCTTCAGCCGATGATGTGAGAGATTGCAACTATTTGATGTATAGAAACACGGCATATTCAAATAAGTGGTTCTATGCGTTTATCACAAATGTAGTGTATATCTCAAACAATGTGTGCGGTATTGTTTTTGTAGTTGACCAGTTGCAGACATGGTTTTTCGAGATGCGTCTAAGCGAGTGTTTTATTGAAAGACAACACGCTGTCACTGATAATCCCGGAGATAACCTTATTCCCGAAAACCTTGAAACTGGCGAATATATGTACGTAGATAATAACCTTGACTGGTCTAAAACGTTCACAGGGTATGACGTTATCGTTTACTCTACGTTTTCGAGCACCCTTACCAGCGATAATAAATGGTTGTTTGCTGGGACGCAGGGCTCATATCGATGGGGTATTTATACAGGTCTAAATATGCGAGTATTTAGACACATAGAAAATGCAGATACAGTTGCTTCTATAAATTCTTTTCTATCTGCGGCTGTGGAAGAATTTGGAACTGATAACGGCATTATCTCGTTGATAATGATTCCGTCAGATAGTTTGGATGAGCAGTTGCTGCCGACACAGATTCCGCATAGTATTCCAAAAATAACTTCTCTCGACTACTATACACCTAAGAACAAAAAATTGCTGACATACCCATATTGTTTTATCGAGGGGCAGAACTGCGAGGGAGCGACTGCTGCTTTTAGACAGGAGTACTTTGGAGGAACTAATCCGGCTGTATGTCAGTTTATGATAACGTTCAATATTACTACCGCACCAGTTGCGTTGTGTGTTCCTATAAACTACAAAGGCGCTGAATATAATTATTCAGAGGGATTGTTTATTAACAACTTCTCACAGTGCTCTTATAACACAGATATGTTTAAGGCATATATGGCGCAATCTCTTGCCGGGTCTACTATGCTTAAAGCTGTTGACGAGGTTAGAGTAGGAGCTGCAACTGTAAAAAATGACGTTAATTATATGATTTCAGCTATGATAGATGGAATGAAAACAGGGCAGATTCCGAGATATAATCCAGTAAATCCAGACGATGTTAAAATAAACGCTAATTGGGTTAGAGAAAATGCCGCAACAATGACAGCTCTTTCAATGGGTGGGGCTGCTGCTGGAGCTGCTATTTCCGGCGACGCTGAAAGTTTTGGGGCTTTACCGTCAGTTGAAAGCTCTATTTATAACACAATGCAAGCTATCTATTCTCACGCTGTTGCTGCACCGCATAACACAGGCGCTAATACGCCCGACTATTTCACTTCAAACAGGCTTAAAGGTTTTTGGCTTTTCCACAGAACTATTACAAACGAATTTGCTCGCAAGATTGACGGATATTTTACACGTTTTGGTTATGCGCAGCACGTTATTACTGTCCCAAATATTCATGCAAGAAATAGGTTCACTTATATCAAGACAGTTGACTGCGTAGTACATGGTGATTTACCGGCAGATGCTGGCGATATGATTCAAAATATCTTTGACAGCGGTATCACATTTTGGGCTGACCATGATAATGTTGGTAATTACAGCCTTGATAATCCTATTTACACAGGAGGTTAATATGGCAAAAAGAAACGGGCAGGATAGAGCCTTTTGGGAAACCGGTAATATGAATAACGCTACATATGCGCAGTATTACCGCAGACTAACAGAGCTGTCTATCAGTATGTTTAGGTGGGAGAACTTGCCAGAGACAGTAGACCCAAGATTTATGGAGCTTGCACTTTTTAGTCAAGGACAGGCTGTTTTCTTTGAAGATGAAGAAATGGGTTTCCTATGTTTGCAGAATCTCTCGCAGGGTGATTTTGATGTTTATCGTGTACCTAAAAGGCGTAGAGCTTTTGCCGCGAATGGATATCAAGTTGAACTGAATGAGAACAATAGTGTTATTATTTATAATAACTATCTGCGCACAGGAAGTATGCTCGATGTGAATATGTTCGCTGCAAGACTTGCGGAGATTGACAGAACTATTGATGTTAATATCAAGGCGCAGAAAACGCCTATCCTTATCTCTTGCGATGAGAACGAGCGTTTGAGCATGAAGAATCTGTATATGCAGTACGACGGAAATCAGCCGTATATCTTCGGAACAAATGATATGCGCGGCGATACAGTAAAGGTGCTAAAGACTGACGCGCCATTTGTGGCTAAATCGTTGTACGACCTAAAGGTGCAGTATTGGAATGAAGCCCTTACTTATCTCGGTATTAGTAATACTAATGTACAGAAAAAGGAACGACTTATTTCCGATGAAATTACAAGAGCTATGGGTGCTACGATTGCAAGCCGATACAGTAGGCTAAATGCGAGACGAGAAGCTGCTGAAAAAATTAACGAAATGTTTGGCCTTAATATTGAGGTTTACTATCGTGAAGATTACCGCGAGATTGACAATGAAGTTATGCTACCGTCTGAAAGCGGCGATGGAGAGGTTTCTATCATTGCGTGTAACGGAGGTGGATTGAATGTCTAAGTATACTACAGAGGTTCGGTATATTTGCGAGATGTATGCTGGACTTGAAGAAAGCGTAGGTTTCGCGGATGTTGGCAAAGTGATTACCGATAGTAGGGATAAAATTTTTGACTTCCCGTATCCTATATTTGACGAAAATTATAGGGCGACTATTGAGAGCAAAATTCTGTTGCATTACTACACGCAGGAAATTGGACTTGAAACTGTTGGGCTTTGGAAGCTGAAATTGCAGGCAAAGATGAACGAGATTATGCCTTATTATAATCAGCTTTATAAGAGCGAACTGTTGACTTTCAACCCTTTGGTTGACGTGGATTTAAAGACACAAAGAAGCGGTAGCAGTAATAATGAAAGTAGCGGTAAGAGCGAGAGCGTTACAACGAGTAATGAAATGAGTAAGGCTGATAGAAATGCTATTGCTTACAATATGTTCTCTGATACTCCGCAAGGTGGGCTTGAGGGTGTTGATACAGAGACATATCTTAGCTCTGCTGGTAAGGCAAAGAATGAAGATTCAGTCGAGGGAGTTAATGCTGGAAGTAGTAGCAATAGCGGAACTGTTAATAATAATATTAGCACTACAGAACAGTATATTGAGTATGTAAGCGGTAAGGCTGGTGGAGAGAATTACGCAAAGAAGTTGATGGATTTTCGTAAATCGTTTTTGAATATCGATATGATGATTATTCGTGACTTGCGTTCTCTGTTTATGTATCTTTGGTGAGGTGAATTTTTTGAAAGCTATCGTGATAAATAAGAAGCCGTTTGGCATTACTGAATTTGATAACGTTATTCAGATTACGAGCGGTAACGCTTCTGCTCCTGTGGCTGATACGTTTACTATTCAGTATGTTGTAAATTCAAGCGCGGTGCAGCGGACGTTTAATACGTCAGAAGTCATTTTGCAGATAATGTAATGGAGGTGTAATTACATGATTGAATTTGTTAAAAATTTCTGGTGTCAGAAAGTGCTTCCTCTTGTCTATACTGACGCGCTTAGCTATTATGAAATGCTTGGCAAGTTTGTTGGCAAGCTGAATGAAGTTATCGGAAACGTGAATAACCTCAACGAAAATACTGTATTTAGCGTTAATAACGTTAAACCTGTTGATGGCAATGTCACGATTGATGCTTCGAGCTTTGAGGGATTTGTTAGCGGCGTTAATGGCAAGAAACCGGACGAGGGCGGAGAGGTTACTCTGACAGCGGAAGATGTTGGGGCTGTCCCGGATACAACTGTTGTGGTTAGTAGCGTTAATGGGATTGCACCTACGGAGGGCAACGTGAATGTCGGTACTGTAAAGTCCGTTAACGGAAGTATGCCAGATGCAAGCGGTAATGTTAACTTGCCACAAGTTAGCGGTGTTACGAGCGTTGACGGAGTTGGTGCTGATTCAAGCGGTAATGTACAGCTCAATGCTGTTAAGAGCGTAAACGGCATTACGCCGACTGACGGTAACGTTAATGTCGGCACTGTGAAAAGTGTTAACGGCAATACGCCGGATAGCGCTGGGAACGTAAATGCTGGCACTGTGAAAAGTGTTAACGGCAATACGCCGGATAGCGCTGGGAACGTAAATGCTGGCACTGTTAAGAGCGTTAATGGAAATTCTCCAGATAACAATGGAAACGTAAATGCAGGCACTGTTAAAAGCGTAAATTCAGTTTCGCCAGACGGGAATGGAAATGTCAATATTACTGCTGCTAATGTCGGAGCAATACCAAATAGTGCCGGAATCGTAGGAACTAATCTGTTAGCAAACAAAAGCGTTACGAGAGATAAGGTTGCTGACGAAATTGTGTATATGCCAGAAGCCGCTATTGATACAGCTTCCACCGTATATATAACAAAAGCATTTGGTGGTATTTTTAACTGGATATATGGCACTGGCTACATACTCGAAATTGATGGCCCAGAATTCAATACCCGTCTTGATACTTTCTGGGAGGCTGTAATATATAATAGCGAAGCTGGAGATTTAACGATTAAATTTACCGGTTTGCCCGCTGTATATGATACACGAAATGGTACAAATCTTGGAGGAACTTCGCAGATTACTTTGACGAGATACCAAGCGATTAAACTGAAGAAAATTTCATCTGTTGCAATGTTGATTCTTCCGGCGTAAAAATAGAGGGGCGCATAATGTGCGTCCCTTTTTTAATTTTTCTGCTAAATGTCGTACCGGAAAAAATCCTAATGGCCCC
>ERZ834769.2038-NODE-2038-length-15951-cov-3.260569_pt1 | contig 15951 bp, 10 predicted proteins | sample MGYA00519690_ERZ834769 | MGnify/ENA primary metagenome ERZ834769 (study PRJEB31850, sample SAMEA3708760) | human gut metagenome | biome: human gut; feature: human-associated habitat; material: faeces | place: China | collected 2014 ... | reverse complement strand
AGCTGCTTTATAGGGAACGGAATCGTTGTAGAAACTGCAAATATTCGTCCAATCCTTATCGGAACCGGAAGAGGGTTTGTACTGGATCTCAATATGGTCGAAACCCTGGAAGTTCACATCGAAACCGTCGATCGTGAGCGGTATGTAGTATTTGCCGGAAGTAGAATCGAGCGAAGACTGCGTATTCAGCGTCCATTTGTCCGTCGGGCTCTTGATGTTGATGTCCGAAGAAGACGGGATGAAGTGAGCGGAGATATAGACCGTATCGGCAATGATATCCTGGAAACCTGTCGGATCTGTCTGGCACTGCGAACTAATGACAACCGCCAAGTCTTCGTAATCATATTCCGTACCCCGACGAATTTCCAAAGTCTTCTGCAAGGGTTCCCCATAGTTGACCAAAATACCACGTTTATCTGCCAAAGGTACACCGTCGATCGAAAACTTAGCTCCCTGCTGGTTAGCAGCATCAACAATTGAAAGATTGAAGTAACAGCCTTCAGCTATTTCCGACTCGTTGTAAAGATTCAATACGAACGTGGCGGCCTGATCGGACGGGACATTGCTGATGACCGGCTTTTCTACAGAAATTTTCGGATTCTCTATCTTCGAAGTCGCTTTGTTGATTACAGTCCCAGGATTGTAATACTCCGTCCTCAATTCGCCTTCATACGGGCAGCTTGTCGCACCACCCTGTGTCAGGAAGACGAAACTGCCATATTGTTTATCCTTAATGTATGAACCCAAGTCCGAATCCCATTTGTCGTTGAAATCGTCATTTTCCGTTCCCGGAGCTTTCACACGATAGACATTCACACTCAAAAAATCATCATCGCCTTCATCCGCCAACACGAAGCCGGCCGAACGAGTTTCTTCGGAAGAAGAGCCGGACTCTTCGTCTTTCGTACCATAACCCAATTCTTCGATCGAGACGACCACACCGACGCCACCTCCCTTGAATCCAAGATCACCAAGCAGCCCTCCGCCGGCTATCAGGTTGTAGGTATGCGTCTGTTCCGTCACATGCGACATTTCTTCGGCATACTCCATCAATGCTCCGGCATGTATCGAATAGTTGCTGATCAAATCAGTTGCCGAGACTTTCTCCTTTTCGTTTTGTTCCAACAAGGCTTCCCACTGGCGAATGCTCTGGTTCAAAACGTAGATGGAATCCGAAGTACCCTCGAAACTTCCGCTCGGCAAGATAACGGTGTAGCTATCGCCGTTGGAGGCATATCCTCCCTCTTCAACAGTTTCTCCGTTCGCGTTGTTATTTATCTTATTGTCTTCGCCATAATCCTCTTCGTCCGCTTTCCTGTGAGTAAGGTAGACAGGAGCATTATTGACATCAGCCATCGCTTTGGCTTGCGCTTCCGTTGTACCGTAGGGCGCAAACAGCGAGTTTCGTACCGCCCGGATATTATCCATCAACGTATTTTTAATAAATATCTGCGGATAAGCAAAGAAGGTGTCATGTTTCACACCGACACTAAGGGCCGTGCGTTTGGCAACGACATAATTGCCTACTTCTTGCAGTATGCCATTCCCTTCCCCGAAAACACTTTCATGGTTTGCATCAACCAAACGCTGGTATTCTTCTTTGGTCATCAGAGTGATGTCGTCTGCCGGTCCATACTGGATGTTACTGGTGGTTCCCAAGAAGAGGTCGCCATCAGCACCGACATAAAGCGGATCGTCACTGGTCTGGTAGCGCGAAGTAGTCGTAATGGAGAACGTCTCGGAGTTGGCATCGCTGCTCGAAACCTCGTGGTCGCTTTTGACGCCGACGGTATTGATGGCTTCGTTGGTCACCATGACACCGACACCGCTTGTTATCGACGGACCGAAATATGAGTTAACCGTTTCACTGCCTGATTGTGCTTTCCCTGTCGCATATGAGGAGTGGTAACTGTAGACCTGCCCTTTCTCGCAATAAGAGTAGCTGTTGCTGCCGGGCGGGTCGCGCAAGATGTTGAACAGGCGGATCGGTCCTGCCGTAACATAGCTGTTGCCTTTTACGCGAGCACCGAGAACAATTGCTTCCAGTTGCTGAGCGTTCGTACCTCCCACGGAGAAATCCAAACTTTTTACACCTTTACTAACCCCTGTAATATCCGGGTTATTTACCGTGATTTCTACATCAGCGGAACCATTATCATCCAATTCGACGTTTGCCGGTTGGCTGATTGTGCCCATCTGGTTCGTGATCTTCAATATTCCACCCTGTGTCGGCACTTGGTCTACTCTGATCTCCTCTCCTTCTTTTACGTTATTATAGTAATAATCTTCATGGCTCGACACCCGGAAGTGGTAAGTCGCCGCATGGAAGATGGGATGCTCAAACAGATACTTCTTGTTGCCTTCATCATAGAGCATGATCTCTTCGTTATCGCCCGTTTGCGTCACCATCAAAAATGCCTTGTCGCCAAAGTAATCGAGCGGTTTCCCGCCGGCACGGTTCAACTGCACGTAGGTCAAGGCCGGATCGACCCGTCGGGTATAGTTATAGTCGGCATTGTAGATGATCCGGTGTGTCACCTCGTTTCCGTCCATGTATTCCGAGGTCTGCTCATTAAAGCAGTCGGTCAGCGAGAGTGTTTGACCCGTACCAGACAGCAAGTCACCGTGTCCTTTAACAGAGATCTCGTCCACTTTGTATTTTTCAGGATAGAGCCATGCCGTGAACTCTCCGGTGAGCCTGTCCGGAGAAATTTTGATGTATGACTGTTCGTATGAAACCGTGTTGCTATGCTTGCCGTCGTAGTGCGTCATCGTGCTGTCTTTCTTCTCCGTGCTCAAGTAGGCAGAGGTATTCCCTTCCAAAGTAAGTTTCAGATAAGTATCGTCTCCCAGATTGTTTTTTGAGAGCGAGAAACCGAGCGGCTTGTTACCTTCGACCGTACCGCCTGACACACGACCGATCAGTTTCACTTTCGTCTGGTCCCAGAAACGGACGTCGGTAAACAGGGATTCATCCTGGTAGTTGAAGTTTAATCCATTGTCATCTAACAAGAAACCATTGTCTTTAAATACATGGTTCGCTTTTTCGATCTGTACCGAGTGTGTGCCGGTCGGCACGCTGAAAGAAAATTGACCATTCGCGTCTGTTGTCACCGGGGAATTGTTTCCGCCGACCACTTTGACGCCATCGACCGAGAAGGTGACGCCTGTTATGGGGATGGTACTGTTTTCATAGAAGACATACCCTCGAATCGTGAAAGCGGAAGCATCTTTGAAGTTGATTCCGGCCGCTACCGGTTGTTGGTTGCCAATCGTCACGGTGGTCGAAACAGGTTCAAATGTATGTCCCGTATAAGAAGGGGTTACAACATAGGACGTCTGACTGCCAATGTAAGGGACTCCCGTGATCTGATAGTTTCCAGCCCCATCTGTCAGGCCACGCAAGCCTAACTGCCCGTCAGTCGGATGTTCATCCGTACTCAATTTGACGCCTGTCAGCTTGGCATGGTTTTTATGGTAGTTTGTTCCCGTATAGGAGATATCATACGTTTCGTCCGTCACCGGGTCATTCAGTCGCCAATAGGCAACCAGGCCGTTTTCGTTACCGGTCAACAAGCGGTTATACGTATTTTTAATATCCCCCTTACCTTCATCCAACACCCGTTCCCACAGGCGGATCTCATCGAGATAGCCATTGAAGCTTTTACCGATTGTCACATTGGCCGGCTCGGTACTTCCGCCGACATGGCCTGAAGCAGTCGTTTCGATCACCTTTTCGCCATCGACATAAAGATAAAGTGAAAGATCGGTATCGAACACGGCAGTCAGTTGCGTGAATTGATTGGTTGGCAAGGCTGCTTCTGTTTGTTGCCAATTAGCTCCTCCATCGGCACTGATGGCTGCTTTCCCCCCTTGAATGCCGACGCGGTAGCGTCCCCAAGAGAGCAACGTCACATTCTGATTCCCTGCTGCCGGTTTAACAAACAGCTGAATAGAGGCATCCGTCGGAACTGTCATTGCTGTAGTCGTTTCCATATAGCTGTTCGTGCTGCCGGCGAACTGAAGGCTCTGTCCTGTTGTCAAACCTGGTTCTGCGGAAGTTAAAAGCACTTCGGCTCCGACCATTGCATCACCATATTTGAACAGGATCTGTCCGCTGATAGTCCCGGTCGGGCTACGGAAACCGCGCACAATCTCGGAACGGTTTACGGATGTCTCATCGGCACAAGTCGTCAAGGCGCGAACTTGGTATTCATAAACTACGCCCGGCAATCCATGCTCATCTATATAAACATAAGAGGCCTGTGTCCCTCCCGCATCCGTTTGGAGGATATCCCATCCATCATCTTCACCCTGTCCTTCCTTGACGGAACGGCGCATGATTTGGAACTGGTCGATCGCTTTCTCGTCGGTCGTCCATTGCAGTGAAGTGTAAGTCGGGAAATAGCCTTTGGAGACCGTGAGCGACGCGACCTTTCCCATTTCTGTCGGGAAGATCGGATCTCCTGTCACTGTTGCAGTGACGGCTTCTTGTGCCTTGAAATGGGTATTACCCGGTTTTACACGAACCGTATAGCTATATTTCACGCATAGCGCATCCAAATTATCGATCATATAGCCCTTCTCGATATCCTCGTCACTGGCTGTTAAATCTACACTTTTAATGGTCCCTTTACCATAGTCCATAGTACGTGTGACGATCAATTCGGCTCCGTCAGACCACACTTTGTTGTTTGCTATCCCCTCCAAATCCCATGATATTTTGGCTTGAGAGGCTGCACTCCACTCATGCCGATCAGCAGTAGCCGATACCACATTCCGATGCGAGATGTCTTTCGTTATTTGCGCTGTTTGTGTGATGCTCCATCCCCAGCTCGCTGCTTGTTTAGTACGACGTATCCGGTAATATAACGTCCCGTTCAAATTCTGGTTACCGCTGTTATCCGTAAAACTATAACTCGTTTGGTTGGGATCGAAATCCACCGTTCCGACAGTTTCCGGAGACTCAAAATCCGCCTTTTGAGCACGTTGGATTTCAAAGTTATCGCCTGTTTCACAATTGTTTTCACTAACGATAGACCAAGTCAGCAAGGTATTTCCGTTTGCACCTTCCGCCGCTGTGAAATTTTTCGCTTGTTGAAATCCTTTTATGGTTGTGGCCACCGAATGCTCGTTAGTCTCATAAAACTGGTTCAACTGGTATTTGACCTTGAATGTATACTCCCTTTTTGAATCTTGGATAGGGGCATATAACGTACCGGACTTATTGGTAGAGTTACTCCAACTATTAGCTATGCTATTCCAAATCTTGACGGGTGTTTCAGTCGTATTGTAAGTCATTTGATACTTTCCGACTTCCGTGTAAGAAAGAGTAGGTGCTCCCAATGTCGGATCGGAGAAATCGCGGGCGTTGTAGCCTCCTGTCCCGATATCACCATCAAAGCGGTAATCATTGTCAGTTCCACCTTCATAAACAGCAATGTATGCACCTACGGAAAAGTCCATCACTTTCCCTTCATATTCTGGCGGATAATACCAATCGAAAATCATATAAGTAACATACTGTCCTTGACGGCTGAATCTATAGTTATAATCTTTTCCAGCACTACCTTCTTTGTTTCCATCTGTGGTTTTGAACACGGCACTACCAATATGGAGTGTCATCGCCGCAGGTGCGGTTGGCATATCTGTGTGTTCAGAATTAGAGCTATAAGTCATGATTTTCACCGGTTTACCACCTTTTATCGTCACATACAGATACCCTTTATTATTTGCGTCAACCCATTCATTATTTCCTTGATCGTCTAATATCGGTATCTGAAAGGAGACATAGCCGTTTCGTTCATTATTGGTAACCAAGTAGTTTGATTTATCTGCCAGACGGCTGTCTTGTCCGTAGCTTTTCGCAGCCGACAATACAAGCATCAAGACCAACCATACCCCGAACCGAAAGCGAGGCCAGTTCTTTTCGGCCTTGCCTTCATTCCTTAATTGTAAATTTATAATCATACGCTTATCGTGTGTATTTATTATTTCGATCTCTCTTTGTTCCTTAGCGAGAACACCTGTTGTTCCTGAGCGAGAACATCGGTTGTTCCTGAGCGAGAACACGCCCTGTTCCCGACCGAGAACATGGCGTGTTCCTAATTTCTTTTCTATTATAATTCACCTGGGCGTTCTTCCTCCCCGCCACCGGGCTTACCTCCAATGTAAATAGTCGTGCTAACGCTGCGCGGCTCTTTCAATAGCTGGCGAGCACCGTGGCTGTACTGCGTCGTCACCGTCAACGTATAAGTCCCCGCCGTCAGCGTAGCCGGTAGCAACAGCGTCAGTTCGGATGGCTTGTTGATGGCGATTTCGTCGTCTTCGAGCTTCGTCACCGTGTCGTCTTCGGCTGTCAGTGTGACGCCTACCGCGGGGTCGTCGCCCATCACCTTCAGCATGGCGCCGCGCACGAAGAAGTTGCGGCCTGCCGTTGCGCTGCCGTCTTTGAGCTTCGTCTTCCGGTCTTCGGTTTCGAGGATGTACATCACATCGGCTTTCATGCCGAGGATGTTGACGGTCGTCTGGGCGATCTCTTCGCGGATCATCTTGTCCTGGATGAAGGAGACGTAGACGGAGTTTTTCTCCGGATTCCATCGTCCGCTCTCGATCACGCCGGTAAACTGGGCGACGGCGCGGAACAGGCCGGTGTTGACGTTATAGCCGTTCAGGATGAAGCGCGCCACGACGCGCAGGAATAGCATCACGACATGTACGAGGGTCTCACGCTTAAGCCCCGTGCCTTCTTCTTCCATCTCCTTGTAGATGTCTTCGATGTTCACACTCCCTGCCGATTCGAGCAGCAGGATCTTGTCGTCTTTGTTGTCGGTGGTGACGGTGTTGTCAGCCATCCAACCTTTCAGGGTGTTTTGCATATTACATTTATTAAATTAGATGGAAAGGAGATTATCCCTTTCCGATTATTTTTTTGACACTATACGCTTCCAATGGCCCGCGTTCTTCAAAAACGGACGCGGGCCCTCTCTCCATTATGGAGAGAAAAGCCTGACGTCACATTCTCTTCAGATGATATGATATCCCGGTGGGTTATTGAGTGACAAAAAAAGGGGAAAGCCGCCGGATAAGCGTGACAACGAGTCCCCACCTGCGCCAAATAGTCACCAATATGTCGCAAACAGGGGCATTCCTATCACTTGGCAAAGGTAAAACAGTCATTTATTTCATTTTAGCGGAGAATACGACTACTTTTTTTATACCTTTACTGCCGTTTTAAAGAAAAACATAAAGATGAAAACATTCTACCCTATCTTTTGCCTTATGGTTTATCTGCTGCTGGCCTGGCAATGCACCCAGGCGCCGCAACAAAGCGGTACGGCCTCTCCTTCCGACAGCATTTACACAAGCCAGTATATCACGAAAATCTATATCGACGACCCGCAAAGGGCTCTCGGCCTTGTGGACACGGCGGAGAGCCGGGGGAACATCCCGGATTTGCAGGCGAACTACTTCCGCTACTCCATCTATAATGGCAAAGGCATGTACCACATCGCCGAAGACTACCTGAAAAAAGCGATGAAAAGCGATTCCATGAAGACGATCGCGCCCCAGCAGGAGTTCAAACTGAAAAGCGCGTTCGTGGACCTCAACATACGCCTGTCCAACTACGCGGAAGCCATGCGGGTGGCCACGGAGCTATGCGAAAAAGCCCGGAAGGATGACAACAGGCGGATGGAAAGCGAAATGCTCTACTCCATCGGGATGATATACCGGGCGCAATTCATGCATGACGAGGCCGAAGCCTATTCCGCCGAAGCCATCCGGCTGCTCGAAGACAGCCACGACGTCAGGGAACTGGCTTACCTCTCTTATATCTACGGTATGCAGATGGCCGGAGACATGAGCCGGAAAGAATTTGGGAAAGCGATCGAAACGGGAGAAAAAAGGGAGTTGTTGATCGGCAGGATCAGCGGCATGGCGGGACCTCCGAAAGGTTATGTCGACGAGCAATACGGGTTCCTCTACAGCAAGCTGGCAAGCGCCTACGAGCAGGACGGCCAGCCCGGAAAGGCTGCCGGGGCTTACGGGAAATTCAACGCGACACGGTTTTCCAAGACCCTGATTGGCAGAAGGGATGCCGTCCCTTACCTGCTCGAATCGGGACAGTACAAAAAAGCCGCCGCCATTATCCCCGGTGAAGAGATCTTCGGGAACGACACGGTCAACCTCGATTTCATCATCCACCTGGGCAACCTGGCTAAAATAGCAGCCGGTTCGGGCGATTACCGGAGCCAGGCGGGCTACCTCGGCCGCATTACGGCGATCCAGGACAGCCTCACGGCACGCGACAAGCAAAACGCGGCGATCGAACTGGCGACCGATCTTGTCCCAATAGAGGATGCTGTAAGGGGAAAAGTAAAAATCAAATTCCACCTCTGGGTACCGCTCCGCCCAGCTTGCCGCCACCGCCAGATTTTTGGCGGCGTCCGCCAGCAGGCCGTCCCGGGGCATCGGCTCCGGGGCGATGTCCGGTCGGGTATATTCCTCCAAGGCGGTCATGTGGTTCCACCAGACGGTATCCATCCACGAAAATCCCTTGTCCAGCGTTTCGCCCTCGTCCCAGCGCTGGGCCATCAGGGCGTAGAGGCTGTAATAGAGCACGTCCTTATTCAACAGGTATTTCACGTCATTGATGGTACTGGAGTCATAGAGATAATCGGGCATTGCACCGGTAACACCGTCAGGAGACCGGGTGAAAATATTGGTATCCATGGCGAACAGCACCCGCTTGGGCGGGTGGGTCCGCATCAGCAGGCCCATCACCTGATCGAATTCACTGAAATAGCCGTCAGGAATGGTGAGCCGCAGGCCCGTGCCGCCGAAAACGGTCTCAAGCTGACTGCCGTAGCAGTTGGCGGTCATGGAGGAGCCAAGCAGCACCACGTCCGCCGGGTTGTTGCGGACGATACCCGCCGTTTGGTAGCGTTCACTGAAGAAGACAGGCTCCCGGTCCGTGGGCATCCGGTAGTAAAAGCAGGGGTCCACCCTGTATACCACGGCGGCGCAGGCCGTCAGCACAAGCACAAGCCCCAAAAGCAGGCCCCGGGTCCATTTTTGATAGGCGCGCTGTTCCATGGCGGGGCCTCCTTTCTTTAGAAGTTGGAATAGATGAATGTCACCACGCCGGTGAAGGACAAAATGGCCCATACCGTCCACGCCAGCACATACAGGCCGCTGCGCCAGTTGGGACGGAACGTATCCATCTGACGGATGACGTTCCGAGGCCACAAAGCCGCCAGCAGCCCGATCCCCAAGATCAGCGCCACCCGCAGGTAGGCTGTATAGGGGCCGATGACCGGGAGCAGCAGCTCCAGCGCGCTGATCTCCCGGCGGAACAAGCCGTTCACCAGCCACAGACGGATCCCGCCCATCCCGCCGGTAACGGCGGTTTTCAGCAAAAGCAGGGCAGAGGACACATCCGGCGCCCGGAAAAAGACCCACGCAAGGTTGATAAAGAGGAAGGTCATGGCCCACCGGACCCAGCGGGGCAGAGCGTCCCGCCGTTTTCCCCACAGGCGTTCCAGAACCTGCGCCAGCCCGTGAAGCAGGCCCCATAGGATGAAGGTCCACCCCGCGCCGTGCCAGATGCCGCTGACGAGGTACACCACCAGAATGTTCAGGTATGTACGTCCCCGGCCCTTTCGGCTGCCCCCCAAGGGAAAGTAGACATTTTCCCGGAGGAAGGCCGTCAGGGTCATGTGCCAGCGTTTCCAGAACTCCGTAACGGAAAGGCTCCGGTAGGGAGAGTCGAAGTTGATGGGCAGCCGCAGTCCCAGCAGCCGGGCGCAGCCGGCAGCAAGGTCGCAATACCCGGAAAAGTCGAAGTAAAGCTGAAGCGTGTAGCCAAGGATCACGCACCATGCGGTCAGGGCCGTCAGCTCAGAGAGGCTGCCCCAGCCGTTGTTCACCAGCACGCCCAGATTGTCCGCCAGCAGCACCTTTTTGGCAAGGCCGAGACCGATGGCGTACAAACCGGCTGCGGTATCCTGGGGCAGGGGAGAGGCCTCCCGCAGCTGGGGGAAGAAATTCTCCGGCTTCAAGATGGGACCAGAGGACACCGTGGGGAAAAAGAAGCTGTAGGTCAGGTATTCTGCCGGAGTGGGGACCTGTGAAAAGGTCCCGGCATAGACCTCCCGAAGATACCAGATCTGCTGGAAGGTGAAAAAGCTGATACCCAAGGGCACGAAGGGCATCCGTACCGCGCCGCCGGTGAAAAAAACGGTGTACTTGAAAATCCCCAATACCGCGATGTGATAGCAGACGACGGCAAGAAGGACGCTTTTTCGGCGGTGCTTTCGCAGCGTGTTGGCTGCAAGATAGCTGACAAAAGAGGACACCGCCAGCAGTCCGCAGCCCCACAGAGCCGCTGGAGCGCCGCCCCAGAGGTAAAATACCAGACTGGCCGCCAAAAGCACCCAGGTTCGCTCCTTGGGCAGCAAACGGCAGACGCAGACGGTGACGGTCAAAAAGGCCAGAAAGGCCAGAGACTGCACATTCATTTCAGGCCGGACTGATTCAGGCGGTTGAGTTGGCCGTCCGCCGTGCTGAGGACTTGAATCATACCCTGACTCCGGCCGGGAAAGGCACTGTTAAGCGTCTCATGAGACATATCCGGGAAGGCGGCCTTTTCACGGGACAGTTTCGCCAGCGCACGGGCGTAGTCCGTCCGGGCCAGAGAGGCCCCGGCGGAGGCGGCGCCTGCAGCGCAGTCCTCCTCGGGCAAAGCAAAATAGGCGGTGCTGCCTCCGGCGGCCCGGTGGAGCAGCCGGTAAAGCAGGTAGATGTGGCAGCCCAGACTGTCCGCCGCGGCGTTGATAGCATCCTTGTCTCCCAGCTTGCCCAGCAGGCCGAACAGCACGCCGCTGGCGCTGGTGATGAGCTTGCCCCGCAGGGTGGCCAGCACGCTGCCCTGGAGCACATTGCCCGGCTCAGCGGCGTTCAAAATTTCCTCGGCGGTGAGCATACTGCCGTCCCGTGCCAGTGTCCGGCCCAGCATATAGTCTGCGGAGACATGATAGTAGTCGCAGACCTTGGACACAAAGGCAAGGCCCGGCTCCCGGATGCCGTTTTCATAATGGCTCAAAAGGGCCTGAGACACTCCCAAATCCGCAGCGGCCACCCGCTGAGAAACCCCCCGCTCTTTCCGCAGCAGGGACAGGGTTCTGGAAAATTCTGTTGCCATGGATACCCTCCGTGAAACAGCCGGGGCGCTGCCCCGGCTGAATTGATTCAATACACAGCGTATAGTTTAACAGAAACGATACTGTAAGTAAAGAGATTTTCCCGGAAAAACAGAAAAAACCGGCGCATTTTCTGCGCCGGTTTTCCGATCATTCAGATATTCCGTGTTCAGAACAGCCCCACCTGATTGGGAAGCACATCGCCGCCGATGCTGCGGAGCTGGCGGTTGTTGACCTCCAGCAGCCGGTCGGTGATGGTCATTTTCCGGAGGATGTCCCGGACGGTGCGGTCCAGCTCCATGCCCTCCCGGTAGTCTGCCGGGAAAATGAAATCCACCCGTCCGTCTGCCAGCAGCTTTTCCACACCCTGCCGGTTGCTGGCCTGATAGACGGCGATGGCCTGTCCGCCGTAGGCCCGCATCATTTTCATACAGGGCACATCGGAAAGACCGTCTCCCATATAGATCATGTTGGTAAAGGGGACCCGCTTGGAATCGTCCGGCATGGAGTCGTTCAGTTCCTTATCCCGGGACACATCCAGAATCCCCTTATTGATCCTGTAGACAAACTGGGTCTTATTGGTAAAGTTGACGTCCAGTTTGGGCCAGCAGGCGTCGCCATTTTCGTTGTAGTAGAACTCGCAGGCATAGATCTCCCGGAATTCCTGAGCGATTCCGCTGCCCTCGATGATCTCCCGGAGACCGGAGGAAATGACATAGTGCTCCACCTGAACGCCCAGACTCTCCCCAAAGGCGTTGATCCGGGCAAACCACTCCCGGACGCCGGGGAACAGTTGGATGGACTCACCGCAGTGGTTCAGGAAGGCCCGGTCCAGCTTGATATTCTGCGCGGCGCACTCCTGGATCATGGTGTACATATAGGCCAGCAGGCCGTCCATCCGGTTTTCCCAGCCAAAGGCGTTGGCCCTGCCCCAGAATTCTGCCGGGGTATACCCAAGGGAGGGGATGAAGGCGTAGTCCTCCATGTCCGTGGTGCACAGAGTCTTGTCGAAGTCATACAGGAAGGCGATGATCGGCGCTTGCGTTTCCATATAGCTACCTCCTGAAAGAGCAAAAAGCGGCCTTGCAGGCCGCTTTTTGTCAAGTATTGTAATTACGGCCGAATTTCAGTTCGTCCAGATTGATCTGGCGTGTGCTGGAAAGGTCGGGAAAATCCCCAAAGGGATCGCTGGTGTCAGCGGCGGGATCCGTCGCTTCGGCAACAGGCTCAGACGCTTCCGTCTGGGTCTCCGCCGTGTCGCCGTCCTCCTCCGGCGCTGCTTCGCTGAACGCGGCCATGACGCTGTCCTCGATCTCCTGAACGGAGTCCTCCGGTTTGGCTTCCTCCTGAGGCAGCTCCACCGGGGCCTGAGGCAGCTCATTCAAAAGCTGGATCTCCTTATCGCACACAGCCCGGACGGCAGCAGAAAACTTCTCCAGTTCCTCCTTGCCTTTCCGCAGACGTTCCTCCGCGGCGGCAGCCTCGTTTTTCAGGCAGCTGATCTTCAGCTTGGCGTCGATCTCCGCCTGCGTCATCATCTGATCCCGCTTCTGCTCGGCTTCCTTCACGATGGAATCCGCCATCCGCTGAGCGGTGAGCAGGGTGGCCCGCATGGAATCCTCGGTGGCACGGTATTCCTCCACCTTCTCCACCAGAACCTTCAATTTGGCTTTCAGCGCCGCGTTTTCTTTGTAGAGAGCGGTATAATCGTCAGTCAGCTCATCCAAAAATTCGTCCACCATGGCCATGTTGTAGCCGCCAAAGGACGCCTTGGAAAAGGAATGGGTCGAAACCTCCTGAGGTGTCAGCATATCCAATATCCTCCCCGCTTAGAAATATAAGCCGTTGTTTTCCAGCTCATCGATGAGATCGCCCTCCAGCTCCACGTGGTAAGGCGTGATGATATAGGTGTTTGCGGCAACCTTTTTGATCTTGCCCTCGCCGGCATAGGCCACGCCGGAAAGGAAGTCGATGAGCCGCCGGGCCACATCCTTGTTGGTGGATTCCAGATTCAGCACCACCGTCCGCTTGTCCTTCAATTGATCGGCGATCTCCGAGGCGTTCTCAAAGCGGTCCGGCTTCACCAGCACCACCTTCAGCTGCGTGGTGGCATGGATGTTTACCACCTTATTCCGGCGATCCTCCGCTTTGTTGCGGCGGTCATCGAAGGAGCGCTCACGGGGTTCCTCAAAATCCTCATATTCCTCATCCTCGTCATCATAGGGATGGGTCAGCTTCTTCAGCTCGTCCAAAATACCCATAAGCCAAAACCTCCTGCAATCAAGTGGGATAATACCGGGCGCCGAAAATCGCGGTGCCCACACGGACCATGGTGGCGCCATTTCGGATAGCATCCTCAAAATCGCCGCTCATGCCCATGGAAAGGCACTTTAATTCATTATGGAACAATTTCTCGTTGATGTCAACATAAAGTGCCCGGACTTCCTGAAAATAGCGGATATTGGTGTCCCGGTCGCTGTCTGCGGGGGGGATCGTCATCAATCCCCGGACCCGGACATGGGACATGGCCTGAGCTGCTCTGGCGGCGTCCTCCAGCTGAGCAGGGGCAAAGCCGCTCTTGGCCTCCTCGCCGCCGATGTTCACCTCCAGAAGAATGTCCTGAACGATGTCCTGTTTTTCCGCCTCTTTTTCAACGGCTTCCAGCAGGGGGAGAGACCCCACGGATTGGATCAGGGCTACCTTGCCCACCACCTGCTTGACCTTGTTCCGCTGGAGATGACCGATGAAGTGGAGCGGCGCGCCGTCATAGGCGTTCTGGCTCAGCTTCTCCGTCATCTCCTGGACCCGGTTTTCGCCCAGCACGTCGATCCCAGCGGCGATGGCCTCCCGGCAGGCGGCGGCGTCATTCATCTTGCTGGCGCCTACCAGCGTGATCTCCTTGGGGTCCCGGCCGCATTCTCCGCAGGCGGCGGCGATCCGCTGACGGACCTCCTGAATATTTGTCTGAATGGACATAGAACATCCCTCTCTTTCTTTATGAAACAACTTTTCCGTCATACAGATCCCGTGCGGCAACGATGATCTCGTCACCGGGCCGCAGCCGCAGCTTCTCCGTGGAGCCGGCAGACCGGACCACAGCGTAATCGTCACCGGTAAGCAGCACCTCTACCGGCTTGAACCGGGCCTTTGCGCCGGAGACGCAGTAAACACCGGTGACATTGACCTCCTTGCTGGCAGTCTCCTCGGTTTCCGGGTCCTTTTCCGTAACGGTCTGGGTGGCCACACGCAGCGCAGCCAGAGGGACCCGCAGTCCATCGGTGGTATCCAGAATGATCTCGGCGCTCTGGCGGCGCAGGAGCGTCAGTTCCTGCAAATATGTATTCCCCTGGAAAGTCACCACACAGCGGCCGTTTTCCTTCGCGCCCACGGACAACAGCGTGACCGACAGGTCCCGGTCTACATTCTTGGTAAACCGGAGGGACAGGCTCTCTCCGGTTCCCAGACGGTTCTGGCGGGTCTGAAGGGTCTGGGCCTCCTGTGCGGAGACCACGCCCACATAATACCAGTTGTCCCCCAGGATCAGCTTTCCGGTGTTGGCGGGGATCTCGGCAGGGGACAGCTTATTCAGAGCACTGGGAGTCAGCGCGGACAAACTGTCCGGCGTCAGAACGGATTCGTAGCCGTCCACCACGGCGGAAAACAAACCGGACCGGGGAGACCGGATGGTCTTTACAGAGTTAGCAGCCTGAGACCGCAGGGTTTTCAACTGATTTTTCAATTCCTGCAGCTGCCCACTGAGATCCTCGGTGCCGGAATAGGTATAATCCCGCTTGAGGACCAGAGACCGCAGCTCCTGCCCCCGGCTCTCCGCCGCGTCCAGCCGTCCCGCCGCCACGACGGTCCGGTAATCCAGCAGGGACCGGGCGATCTGGCTGTCCAGCTTCAGCGTGACCTCCGCGCCCAGCATGGATTCCTGAGCGTATTCCAGCTGCTCGATGCGGTTATTCAGGGTTTCGATCTCGTTCTGCCGGTCCAAAGACGCCTGATCGGCGTAGACGGTGGCCACGGCCCCGCCGGTGCCGACCCGCTCGCCCTCGTTTTTCCGCAGCCGCATAAGGCCGCCGGCATCGCCGGTGAGCACCTGCTCCTGCCGGACCACATAGCCGCTGATGTCCACCGTATCCTCCACCTGATAGGTGTAGGCCAGGGTGGTGGAAAAGGGGTCGCTTACATAGCCGTAGATCTGATAGCCGAAATAGGCCAGCACCAGAAGGGTGATGACCGGCGTGAACAGCTTGCTTACAAAGGATGATCGATTCATGTACGCCTCGTATCGTTACAGGGCGGCTTCCTCCTCACTTTCCCGCAGGGCCACCGGACGAAGGGGGACCACCGTGGAAATGGCGTGTTTGTAAATCACCTGCTGCCTGCCGTCGCTTTCCAGCACCACCACGAAGGGATCGTAGCCGGTAACGGTGCCCCGCATCTGGAACCCGTTCATCAAAAACACGGTGACGGGCAGCCGCTCCTGCCGAAGACGCAGGAGGAAGAGATCCTGTAAATTGATTTTTTTCTGCATAGTATTCCGCTCCTTCTTTATTTGGGAGCGGCTGTGCCAGCGGTACGCTGTCTCTGTTGGTCGATGACCGCCGCCCCTGGGCTTATCCTAAGCCAGAAGCGGAGAGAATTTCCGTCGAAATCTGTAAGGCGCGGGCAAAATCCCGGTCTTTTTCCCAGAAGATCCAGTGGATATCGGGATTCCGCCGCAGCCAGGTCAGCTGGCGCTTGG
>ERZ834769.2035-NODE-2035-length-15968-cov-3.040030_pt1 | contig 15968 bp, 13 predicted proteins | sample MGYA00519690_ERZ834769 | MGnify/ENA primary metagenome ERZ834769 (study PRJEB31850, sample SAMEA3708760) | human gut metagenome | biome: human gut; feature: human-associated habitat; material: faeces | place: China | collected 2014 ... | reverse complement strand
CCCGCCAGTATCTCATCGCAGACACGCCCGATCAGGTCGCATTTCCCGGCCGACAAGACACCCGCCTCCTTATTCGCCAGGGCGGCCGCCTTTTTCAGATAAGCAAACCCGCGTATCACCTCTTTGGGCATACGGTTAATATCTCGGGCAATCTTGAAATTGTCCACGCTGCGTTGTGTCTGTGCACCATAATAGGCATCGATGGGGACTTTCACTTCCCCCATCGTGTCTTTTTCTATCCGATATTCCATAAAAAGCAAATTTTAAATGTATTCTCTATATAAAACCGGAGGAAGATTGAATTGTTTATACCGTTTCCTCAGATACAGCATATACACACGGTCGCCATCCGGAAAATCGTACCCTGTATATGTGTATAGGTTTGAATGATTTACGGGATTAAATTATTCCAGTCGATATCTTTCCGCCCATTCCAAGACAGCCGGACTCTTCACATTCACTCCGAACTCCTGCGCTTTCATTAATATCCGGTGGGCCAAAAGCGGTTTTTCCTTTTCAGAAGCATACCTGAAATAGGCTTCCGCCGCCCGGACATGGGTGGCATCGGGGATGGGAAACTCACGGGTTTCAGGAATACCGAAATCCGAAGAAGGGAGCATGTCCCGTTCTTCGGTTGTCAGTTTGTCACTAAGGTGTCTGCTTGTTGTTACCATAATCGTCTGCGTTTAATAAAGATGTAGGGTAAACAACCGAACAGGCAAAAGGTTTACAGATCGGAATACAGGCCGAGGTGGTTGCCTTCGCTATCCGGGAAGAAAGCCATTTTCTCCTCATCGCATTCGAATACGCTGAGTTTAAGATTCAACACTGCTTCGTAAAACCGGACCGACCGACTGGCCGCAAAGCAACGCGCAATCCTGTACGCGTTCCGCCCATTCCAAAGAAGAAAGGACGACTACTGTACCGGAATACAGATTTCCGTCAGCAGATTTTCAGGCTTCGTATTGCGCGGATCGTTCAGATAGCGTTCGTAGCCCGGCTCGTCGCGGAGTGTACAGCCCATTTCCGGCAATTTCTTTGCATAGATCGTATCGTAAACAGCCTGCAGGCATTCGTACGGTCCTTCATAAATGAAGGACGCATAGCGACCGGCCGGAATCTGCTTGGCTCCGACCTCGCCTTTCGGCTGAACGGGTGCGGTCATGATCATACAGACATCCGTACGCAGTTTATCTTCTGATGTCACCTTCGGATCGTCGTGGTAGATGCAAAGCGGACAAGGATCGGTTACCGGCAGGTTATGCTCGCGGGCAAAGGCATAGAGCCTCATCCAGGTTCCACCATAATCGTTCAGGCGGTAATCACCCGTCAGACGGATATAAATCACATTGCGAACGGGGATTTCTTTTATCTCGGCCTCCAGCTGCAAGTCGGGCCATATCTTTTCTGGTCTCATAATCGTGTACTCTTTATTGTTTCTATATTCGTTAGGTGAAATAGAATAGAACTGCCTGAAAGCCTTCGACAATGAAGAAGGTGCACCATACCCGATGCGGTAAGCGATATCCCCGACGGACATATCCGTGTAGCGAAGCAGGTGAGCTGCAGTCTCGATCCGTTTCCGCACAATGAACGCCCCTAACGGCTCTCCTAAAAACGCGCTCATCACCCGGTGGAAATGATACGGGGACAAATGCGACATCTCGGCCAGCAGGTTCAGGTCGATATCATCCCCCAAGTGATTATTGATATACTCGATCACCAGGTTCACCCGTTTCAGGTATTCTTCTCTTGTCGTTGTTCGTTGTTGCATGTTCTTTATTCTGTTTTACTTCGCAAAGGTAACGTCCCTCCCGCCTGATAACTTTTCCAATCTTGCTAACTTACTAAGATTTCCCATATCTCCATGACCGAGGGACATATCCCAACAAGATATCGTTTTGAGCCGCGTCAAGGTAAAGTGGAGAGCCATTCCCGTACCGCACCGACGAGTATCCGGTTCTCGGCTGTTGTCTGCGTTGATATACGGATATAGGTTTCATCCAGACTGCGGAAATTGGAGGCGTCGCGGATCAGCAGGCCGTGACGATCCCACAAATACTGTTTCAACGCAGCGGCTGTTCCTTTTTTCAGGCGTACCAGGAAGAAAGTCACGGATGTCGGCAACGCTTCGAGGTCACCCAACTCATTCAGCCGGTCGATCAGGCAGGCAGTCTCGCGCCTCCATTCACGTACGGGCAGGATATATTGCTCCGGATGTGTCAGGATATATTTGCCGGCCTCCACAGCGATTGCGTTGACAGACCAGGGAATGATGTACCGGTTTATCTGCTCGGCCTTTTCCGGAGAAGCGATCAGGTAGCCGATGCGGAGTCCCGGTATATTATGCGCTTTCGAGATCGATTGGATCAGGATCAGGTTCGGATGAAGGCGGACATCCGAGGGTTTCAGCAACTCTTCCGTCGTAAAGGCGACGTATGCCTGGTCGATGATAAAGACCGTCTGCCGGTTCGCCTCGATCAGTGCTAACAGTTCCGCCCGGCGGATCAGTTTGCCGTCCGGATTGTTCGGGTTACAGATCCAGCAGAAGTCCTGCCCTTCCAGCGAAAGGCCGGACAGGTCGCACGAGGTCGGGAAGAAGCTGACCTCATGCCCGTACAGGCGGCAAGCATCTTCATATTCAGCAAAAGAGGGAACGGCAATAGCCGATTTCGCCCCTTTCCATGTTTGTGCCAGCAGATAGAAAGCCGTGATGGAGCCGTTCGTAACCACTATATTCTCCTCCTCCACCTCATAGCAGCGGGCAAGTAATCTTTTCAGGGAAGAAGCATCCGGTTCCGGATAACGCGTGAGTTCATAAAACTGTCTGTCCAGGTGTTCCCTGAGTGTGCGGAGATCGGCCCCGTGCCATACATTTGAACTGAAATTTATCTTTACCTCTTTCTGCGAATTATAGTGATCGTCACCGTGTCCGAATAGCATGAGAAATAATTAAGAATTTAAAATTAAGAATTATCGATTGTCAATCGCTTTATAGATCGCGTCCTGTATGCGTGTACGGATCTCCAGCGAACTCAACTTGTTGTTGGCCCGCGTCGGGTTCACACGATTAGACAGGAAGATATACAGCAGGTTGTTATCCGGGTCCACCCAGAAGCAAGTGCCGGTAAAACCGGTATGCCCATAGACGGAGGCAGGAGCCAGGCTGCCGCAGGGAGATGCTTTGCCCCCGCCGGTTACCGGCTTGTCGAAACCTAAGCCGCGGCGGCAGGTCGGGCTTTTGCTTTGGGTGAAGAGGCGGCTGGTCTCTTTAGACAAATATTCTTCGCCGCCATAGCTTCCCTGGTTCAGATAGAGTTGCAGCACTTTCGCCAGGTCGTCGGCATTGGAGAAAAGCCCGGCATTGCCCGAAACGCCGCCCTGGAAAGCGGCCGCCTCGTCGTGCACATAGCCGCGCAGCAGTTGGCGGCGGATGAAACCGTCGTACTCGGTCGGGACGATCTGCAACGTATCGAGGATATGCAACGGATTGTAGGTCGTATGCCAGGCTCCGAGCTTGCTGAAGAACGTGTCATGCAGAAGGCGGTCCATCGGCTGCCGCATCTGCTTCTCCACCATCATCTTCAACAGGATGAAATTGATGCAGCTATATTTGTACTTGCCGCGCACACCGAGGCGCGAATCTTTGATCTCCTGGATAATGGTGTCTTTAAAAGAGTCGTGCAGATACATGTTGCGGGCCACTTCGGTCGTAAAGCCCGGTTTCCTGTCAATAGAAACCAAACCGGGCAGAAAAGAGAAGTCGTTGCGCACATACGTCCGGGCATCGAAACGGACCGGATGCGCCTGGTTCTTTGCATTGCTGTACAGGCTGCCTTTGTAGCTGTCCCTGTCGATCGCGTTCAGATAGAAATTGATCGTCGGCGTCAGGCCGGACTGATGGTAGAGGAGGTCTCTGATGACCAAGTTCTTTTTGTCCGAGCCCTTCAGTTCGGGGATAAAATCGGATATCTTATTGTTCAGCGTGAACTTCTTGTCGTCATAGGCTTTCATTACGGCCAGCAAGGTTCCCGCCGCTTTGGAGGAAGAAGCCAGGTCATAGACGGAGTTTTCGTCAACAGCCTGTTTCTTGTCGTAGTCGAAATAGCCGAATGATTTGTCGTAGATAATCATGCCATCTTTGGCTACGAGCACCTGGCAACCGGGAAAAGCCTTCTGCTCCAGGCCGTCTTCCACGATTGAGGCGATCACGTCCAAGCGTTCGGGGCTTGCACCCACTTCTTCCGGCTCGTGATAACCGAGACGTGTCTTTTCGGTAAACACGCCCGTCCCCGCCGTGTACAGGGTGGGAATGGAAACCGGCAGCTTTCCTTTGACCGCAATACCGCCGAAGATGGCTTGCGCGGCATATTTCTGAGCAAGCGGCGTACCCTCGTAGGCCATTACGACCGCTTTGGCTTTCAGGATGGAAGGTTTATATTCTTTACAAAAATAGGGCAGGGTGAAAAAGGCATAGACCAGTTCCTTCCTGGCTGCCAACTGGCGCAGAGCCAGGCTTTCCGGAATGCGGACCGTATGTACGCCGCAAATGATCACATCGTATTTCTCTAATTTCTTATATACGCTCTGCACCTGGGCTGCCGTCGCATTCCGGCTGATGCTGAAACAAGCGATCGAGTCGTAGCGCCCCAACATCTTCTGAAACTCGTTTCCTACCCCGTCGCCGATAGACAGGGCTGCGATCTTTTTCTTATCGAGCTGCTTCAACGGGATGATGTCGCCCTCGTTCTTCAGCAGGGTGATCGCTTCTTCATTCAACTTGGCTGCCAACCATGCGGCATGGGGAGAGTTCAGGCGTTCGGACAAACCTTTCGTCTCGACCGGGCGATAATCGTTCAGCCCTGCGATATATTTATATTGCAGGATCTTGATGATCTTCGCTTCTATCTCTTCCCTGTCCAAAATACCCTCTTCCAAGGCCTCCTTCACGGCTGCGAAGTCGTTAATCGGCGCAGCCGGAGCCAAAAGGATGTCATTGCCCGCCAATAGCGCCATTACGGAGGGGTTATCGGATTTACGGGTAGTAGCGCCTTTCATCGCCAAAGCGTCGGTAAAGCACAGTCCCCGGAATCCGAGCTCTTTTTGCAGCAGGTCGGTGACGACGGCACGGGACATGGAGACCGGCTTATTGCGCGCCTTGTCCAACGCCGGGACATACAGGTGTCCGGTCATCACGCCGGCATAGCCGTCATAGATGTAACGTTTGAAAGGCAGCAGCTCCACACTGTCCAGGCGTGCCCGGTCATGATGAACGGCAGGCAGCGTATAATGGGAATCTTCGGCGGTATCGCCATGTCCGGGGAAATGCTTGGCGACGGACAGGATGCCCTGCCCTTCCAGTCCGCGGGCATACGCCAGCCCTTTGTCGGCCACCGCCTGCGGATTCTCGCCGAAGGAGCGGAGGCCGATCACCGGGTTGTCGGTATTGCTGTTCACATCCATATCGGGTGCGAAATTGATGTGGATTCCCATCTCCTTGCACTGGCGGGCTACTTCCTTGCCGTATTCGGTTATCAGGTCGTTATCTTCGATCGCCCCCAACATCATATTCTTCGGGAAACGGGTCGTACCGGAGAGGCGCATGGAAAGTCCCCATTCGCCGTCCAGCGACACGAGCATCGGGACGCGGGAGGCTTTTTGCAGGCGGTTCGTCACCTCGGCCTGCGTGACCGGATCGCCTTTATGGAAAAGGATGCCGCCGATCTTTATCTCATTGACATAGCGCATCAGGCGTTGCATGTTGCGCGTGTCGGATTTCGGGTTGGCGATGACCATAAAGAGTTGCCCGACACGTTCGTCGTAGCTCATCGCATCGAAGACGGAGTCCACCCAATGATTCATTTTCGTTTTGTCCACTGCCCGGTAAAGGTTCGGCGTCGTCTGTGCGACAGCGGAAAGAACGGTAACACAACTAAATAAAAAGATATATATTTTCTTCATCTTCATCTCAAATTAAACATATCCGGGACCAACGGTTTGACAAGTCAATGATGATTTACCGGCAAAAGTTACAATTCCCTACAATATTGCACATCAAATGTACGGAAATTACCCTGATATTTCCTACCTTTGAAGTGTTTACTAACTTATTTTTTAATCTAAATTCTATAGAACCATGCAAAGAAGGCACTTTATGAAGTTAACAGGCCTGTTAGCTACACTCCCGGCAATCAAGGGAATAGCGGCTACCTCCGAAAAAGCGGCTTTTTCCGGGAAGCAAATATACGAATGGCGCATTTACACGTTAGAAGGAGACGGCAACGGCCTGGACGACTTCTTCCGCGATACACTGATCCCGGCCTATAACCGGAAGAATATCAAAGCCGGCGCTTTCGCCCCCTACAAGAAAGAGGAAAAAGAACGTCGCCTGCTGCTCTTTGTCTATCCTGATATGACTACTTATTATAAGGTAAAGCGGGAGATCTGGGACGACGCGGCATTCAGGAAAGCGGCACAGCCTTATTTCGACAAGACGGCTCCCAATCCGGCTTACTTCAATTTCGAAAGTTTCCTGTGCGAGGCTTTCGACAAAGTACCTTCCCTTCTGAAGCCGGACAAGAACCGGACGCTGTTCGAACTCAGGACGTACCACAGCCCCAACGAAGAGGCCAACCAACGGAAGGTCGCGATGTTCAATAAAGACGAGATAGATGTTTTCGACAAGGTCGGCATCAACTCCGTCTGCTACGGGGAAGTGCTGGCCGGCCCGATCATGCCGGCGGTGATGTACCTCACCTGGTACAAGGACGAACCGACACGCAATGCCGCCTGGGACAAATTCCGGACACATCCGGACTGGCAGCGGATCAAGAACCTGCCGGAATATGCCTATACGGCCACCCGGAACACCAGCCTGTTCCTCTCGCCGTTATCTTATTCGCAGATGTGAGAGAATTAAGAATTAAAAATTAAGAATTGATTGTTATGAGACGAGCTATATATTTTCTGTGCCTTTGGGCTTGTAGCCTGTTGGCGGGGCATGCCCAGGAAGCCGATGAAGCGAACTACGACGAAAGCAAGATACCGCCTTACACCCTGCCCGCCCTGTTAAAGACGGCAAACGGCCGGGAAGTGACAACCGTGCAGCAATGGGAACAGACCAGACGCCCGGAACTGCTGTCCATCTTTACCGAACAAGTATATGGGAAGATGCCGGCGGACAAGGTGGATGTGTCCTACAAAAAGTTGGACGACAACCACAGTGCCGTCAACGGCAGCGCCACCCGCAAACAGATCGAAATCACATTCAGCCATAACGGTGTGGAACGGAAAGCCCTGCTGCTGATGTACCTGCCGAACCATGTCAAAACAAAAGCCCCTGTATTCCTGCATTTCAACTTCCAGGGGAACCAGACAATTTCTTCGGACCCGGACATCATCCCGTCGCAACACTCCGATCGCCCACGCGGAAACCAGGCATCGCGCTGGCCGGTGGAAAAGATCATCGATGCCGGTTACGGGCTTGCCACCGTCCACTACTTCGACTTCTTCCCCGACAGCAAGGACAGGTATGCGGAAAGTATTCTCGCCCTCTTCGGCTATCAATCGGAAGGAGACATCCCGGCGGACGGCGGACAGGCGATCGCCGCCTGGGCATGGGGCTACAGCCGGGTAATGGATTACCTCGAAACGGACTGGCAGGTCGATGCCTCCAAAATCATCCTGATGGGACATTCCCGCCTGGGCAAAACCTCCCTTTGGGCTGGCGCGACCGATCCGCGTTTTGCAATCGTCGTCTCCAACGAATCCGGATGTGGCGGAGCAGCCCTGTCCAGACGGCAAGTGGGCGAAACGGTCAACCGGATCAACCACGTTTTCCCACACTGGTTCTGCAAGAACTTCCGCCAGTATAACAAGAAAGAGGACGAATTGCCGATCGACCAGCACGAACTCTTGGCCCTTATCGCTCCCCGCCCCCTTTATGTGGCAAGCGCCGAAGAAGACCGCTGGTCCGACCCGAAAGGTGAATTTCTTTCAACCGCATACGCCGGAGAGGTCTACAAGCTCTACGGAATGAAAGGGCTGGAAACGACCACGATGCCGGCAGTCAACACGCCGATCATGAACCGTGTCGCCTACCACAACCGTACAGGCGTGCACGATGTGACGGATTTCGACTGGGAGAACTATATCGAGTTCGCCGATAAGTGGCTGAAGTAAAATTTATTTCAGGCTCCTGCTTGCGTATCAAATAATTATTTTGTTCCTTTGCATCCGCTTTACGTAATCTCTGTCGGGACAAGTAGCCCGTTACATTGCGTTTCATTAATAATTACAATTAAAAAGCTTAAAAACAATGGATTTTATTAAGATTGTAAACGAAGCGTTTGCTACGAAGAAGGAATTTCCTGCATTCAAGAGTGGTGACACTATTACAGTAGCTTACCGTATCAAAGAAGGTAACAAAGAACGTATCCAGCAGTACAGAGGTGTCGTAATCCGCATCTCAGGTCATGGTGACAAAAAACGCTTCACAGTGCGTAAGATGTCTGAGAACGTAGGTGTAGAACGTATTTTCCCGATCGAATCTCCGTTTATCGAAAGCATCACTGTTAACAAGTATGGTAAAGTGCGCCGCGCTAAATTGTATTACCTGCGTGCTCTTACCGGTAAGAAAGCAAGAATCAAAGAAAGAAGAGTGTAATCTCTGTGGTTCTATTGCCATACGAAAAAGCCGTCCGATTCATTTCGGGCGGCTTTTTTGTTTGATAGGCATCGGATCTCCGTCTACACCTAAAAGTATTTATAAAATGTAAAGAGCAGGAACAAAGCTCAGACAGGCGTTGTTTGTCTGGAAACTCAAAAAAAATGTTCCTATGAATTACGGCATTAGCGTTCTGTTCAGGGCAATACCTTTACTTATGGCCCTGTTTTGTTTTGGTTATGGCTGGTTCGTCACCTTTTATGGGACAGATCCGAACCGGTATGTGGCGGGACCTGTGATATTCTCGCTGGGTATGATATGCATCGCGCTGTTCTCGACGGCGGCCACCATCATACGGCAGATCATCGGGACGTTCGGGCAGGTCAGTAAATATGTGCTTCCGGGAATCGGCTACCTTTCGGCTGTCCTGACTGTCATTGGCGGCGTGCATATCCTGCATTCTTCGCCGGATTCAGCCTCGTTCGTTGCGGGACATGTGGTCTGCGGCGTAGGGTTTATTACGGCTTGTGTCGCAACGACCGCCACTTCTTCCACCCGTTTCACCATGATTACCGAAAATGCCAGAAAAAGCGACCACAACGTACCGCCGAAAGCCTTCACCCGCACGCAAGGGCTGATGCTGATCGCCGTTGCCGCCATCCTCTCGTTGACCGCCTGGATATGGGCATTCGTGCTGTTGGCTAAAAGCGGTGCACATCCGAAGTATTTTGTTGCCGGACATGTGATGATCGGGCTTGCTTCGATCTGCACCTGCCTGATTACGTTGGTTGCCACCATCGCCCGGCAGATACGGAACATTTTCTCGCCGGCCGAACGCAAGATATGGCCGGTATTGGTCATTGTCATGGGAAGCCTCTGCATCATCTGGGGATTGATCCTGATATGGGGGACTGCCGACATGTCGCTCGGTTCGACCGGCTACATCATGATCGGCTTAGGCTTGGTTTGCTACAGTATTTCCAGCAAGGTGATCCTGCTGTCGAAGATCTGGCGGCATGAGTTCAAGCTATCGAACCGCATTCCGCTGATTCCGATCTTCACGGCGTTGAGTTGCCTGTTCCTTGCGGCTTTCCTGTTCGAGATGGGCTCCGTCCACGGATACTATTTCGTGCCGGCACGCGTGTTGGCGGGATTGGGAGGCATCTGTTTCACGCTCTTCTCCATCGTCAGCATCCTGGAGAGCGGGACTTCTTCACATTAGGACAGACCGGGGCTTAACAGAAAGATCCGTATCTTTTATCCTTTTCCATTCAATTCATTAGAAACCGGGAGGCATCCCACAAATCGTCCGCTGGCTGGCGGACGATCGTTCACTGGCTGGCGGACTATCGTTCACTGGCCGGCGGACGATCGTTCACTGGGCGGCGGACAATCTATGGACTGTAAAGAAGGGGCGAATATAATAGGGAGAAAGAGCTAACGGATCAAGACAAATTTTATAATTTGACCTTATAGAACAGTTCGCTCAACGTATAGGTGACGGTAAAGCCCGTTATCCCGCGCTTCAGCATCTTGCCGTCCAGATCGACACGGTCGTAGAAGAAAGAGGTGTGAAGCCGGCCGTTCATCAGCGGGAAGCCCAGGCCGGCACTGACGCGCCAGGAGAGGCCCGATTGTCCCCTGACCTGCATGTAATAAGGGGATGACAGCCCGACGCCGGCTTTATAGTCCATCCGTTTCCAGATACTCGAAGAACCGTAGCCATCCGGGAAATAGCAAACGCCGGCACGCAATTCATGAGAGTCATGGAACGTGACGCGGCTGTCCGCCGAAGTCAGCGAACCGTATTGCCGGAACAAATAGTCGAACGCATACGTCATTTTCTTATACTCGACGGAAGCGCCGCCACCGATGTACCGGGGAAGCTGCTGGCTGACACGCTTCATGTTGGTCGTGCTGCTGGTTGAATTGTCGACCAACGTCCGGGTCTTTTGCATCCGGATCGTCTGGGGCAAACCATATACGGCTCCCAGTGTCAGGTTCAGTTCACGGCTGAGGCGGCGGGAATATTGCACGCCGAAATCGGCGGAGAAAGACTGCCCGGATAGTTTCTGGGAAACAGACATCGTGCTCTGTGCCTCCGTTTGTGTCATATTCCCGAAAATATATCCCAGGTTGACCCCGACCGACAAAGCGGGCAACAGCTGAAAGGCATTCGAAAAATAGACCTTCGACAAACCACCGTCGCCGGAGAAGGAGCTCGTATAATAGGAACCGGGAGAACCTTCCAGCTCCTGCGTGCTCTGGAAATAATAACCGACCGAGCTGTAAGGCGTCAGTCCCACCGCCATATACCAGCGGGGCATGATGCGCCCGGCCATAGCAAAACGCGAGAAGTTACCGGTAAAGGCTTGGTTATCGTCCCCCTTCGAGCGGTAGGACTCCCATTTGGCAAAGGCGGACGCTTCGGCAAACAAGCGGCACGTATCGAGCCCGGCCAGCCCGGCAGGGTTATCCGTATTGATAAGCATTTTTCCGCGCATGCCGATCGCAACGCCTCCCATGCCCGCATTGGCCCCGTGCAAACCGGCCATGATCTCTCCCACGCCGAACATGGAATAGGGAGAAGAAGTCATCACATTCTGCGTCACAGCTGAAAAAGGAAGCAGGGACAGGCAAAACAGCCATCCGTATTTAATAGCTCTCATAAACTTTATAGGTTAGTTGTAAGACAATGGGAGACTTCCCTTCCTGGTCGCTGAAAGTAAGATTACGGAACGTCTGGATGTAGGTGTCTTCATTGAAGACAAGTTGCAGGTTATGTTTATACTTACCAAAAGCTCCTAACTCTTCCTGCAGGAAGGTACTGATATCGAAATAGTAATAAGTATTCTCGACAAAGCTGTCGTCCTTGACCAGCGTTCCGCCCTGGACTTTGGTGCCCAGGTAATCGGTAACGGCATCCGTCACGACATTGTTCTCATCTATGATATAAAGAAAAAGGCTGTCGGGCAAGGGGTTGAACTCAGACCAAGTGCCCGGCTCCGGATAAATCTTCAGATAGGCGGATTCGATCGAAACGCGTTCACCCTGCTGCAATATCTCGTTCAGATGCGGAAACCCAAGACGGCTGTACCAGCCGATCCCCGCGAACAGGACGCCCCGGCTATCCAACCCGGAGGAAGCGACTTCGACATTCTTCGCCGGAAGGCCTTCCATAGCCGTTCCCGTGCGGTCGTGGTCGACATGATAGAACTGTGTCTCGGTTTTAGGATTGATCACGCACTCGGCTTCCCTGGCTACCGCATCTTCAATGCTATAACGCAGAATCAGGGCGGAAGCCGTATCGCCCACGCCGAACGAAACGATGTTCCGGCATACACCGGGATCGGGAACGACGACCAAGCCTTTGAAATAATCCTCAAAACGGTCACCCGACAGCGCGTCGTCCCGCTTGTGCAAGCGGGTGAGCATATCCTCTCCCAGCTCGTCCGGCAGACGGATCTCCAACCGCTCGCTATCACCCGGCTTCGGCTTGAAGGTGCAGGCCGCAATCGGTTCCGGATCGTAGGCAAAAGAGGAATTGTTGTACAGGTAATCGTTGTCGTTCAGGATCACCTTCTCCAACAGGCGGTGTATGGTGAGACGCATCGGCTGCGTCGTGTCACCGATCGAATAGCCCGCGTAAGACAAGGCCAGTACAAGAGAATCCAGCCGGACCGCTTCGTCAGCCTCCGTGCTATAGGTCGGAACCGAATAAGGCAGGTAGGCGCAGGCAGAGACAGTCCCCCAAAGCGAATGGGCGTATTTGCCGACAAGGGCAAGCCCCTGCCCGTTCGTTTCCAACGAGTCGATTATGGTAGAAGCGACCGTCACGGTACAACTATCGACACTGATGTTACGGAAAGCGCTGTCGACCAGGTTATCTCCGTAGCTGTTCCCCTCATCGTAGCAGGAAAAGAGAGAACCGCACAGCAGGAGCAGCCAAAAAGGAATCAGAATTTTATTCATACATATTATTATATTTCCGGTTTGCAAAGAACTCCAATCCCGCTTTGCCATGCAAGAATAACCTGCCAACGGCCTATTTCTCTCAACCAAAGACAAATGTTGCCCTGCCAACGTCTTTTCAAAGGCAAAAAGAGCTTTTACCACCCTGATCCGTCCGTTTACCGGATAAGAAAGCCCGTTTACCGATTTAATTTGCAGGAAAAGGGAAAGCCCCGTTTTTTTGCATCCGAAAACAATAAAGAACACGTTTAAGAATGACACACAAAAGTTTATTTGCTCTCTTGATAGCATTATTTCCCGTCATCGCGACTTCCTGTAGCGACGACGACGATGAAGATCTGATCGGCCACTGGGTCCGCACTTCCGACTTCGACGGGCTCGCCCGTGGAGAAGCCTCCTGCTTTTCCATCGGCAACAAAGGATACTTGGTCGGAGGATATACCGGTAAAACCCGCCTGAACGATTTATGGGAATACGATATGACAACGGATGCCTGGACACAAAAATCCAGCTTTCCCGGAACGGCCCGCAGCAACGGAACGGCTTTTGCCATTGACAACAAAGGCTATTTCGGGACAGGCTATGACGGGACGAACAACCTGAACGACTTCTGGGAATACGATCCGGCCTCGAACGCTTGGACACAAAAGGCGAACTTTCCGGGTTCGGGACGTTACGACGCCGTTTCATTCGGAGTTTCAGGAAAAGGATATATCGGCGCGGGGAATGACGGAAACTATCTGAAAGATTTCTATTCTTTCAATCCGTCGAGCAACGCATGGACACAGATCGTCAGCATCGGAGGCAGCAAGCGGCAGGGGGCATCCAGCTTCGTGATAGACAATATCGCCTATGTTTGCGGAGGCATCAACAACGGCGAATATGTCGACGACTTCTGGAAATTCGATCCGGCGACTGGCCAATGGACGCAGCTTCGCGACATCGCCAACACTTCGGACGAAGACTATGACGACGATTACAGCATTGTACGCAAGAATGCCAACACCTTCGTTATCGACGGCGCGGCATACCTGACCTGCGGGGAAAGCGGAGGTGTCCGCAGCGACACCTGGAAATACTATCCTTCCACCGACCTGTGGGAGCAGGTGCACGACTTCAAAGGGTCGGCACGTACAGTAGCAGTCTCTTTCTCCAACGGGACGAGAGGCTATATAGCAACGGGCAAAAGCGGAACCTACTGGTTCGACGACATCTGGGAACTGCATCCTTACGATTATGATCCAGATGACGATTGATGATGAACGCGATGATGAGAAAAAGGAGGATGGCTCCCGGTAGCCTGATCATACTGCTGCCGTTGTTACTGATTCTTTTTTGTTTTCGTTTCCGGGAAATGGGGTCCCGGAACGAGATGCAACCGGAGTTGCAAACGTTTCAATTGGGGGATGGCTGGGGTTACAAGGTGCTGATGAACAAGAAAGTGATGATTTACCAGCCCACCATTCCCGCAATTGATTCGCTCCGCCCCTTTCCTTCGGAAGCCAGTGCCCGACGTATCGGCAGCCTGGTGGTGGAAAGGATCAAGAAGAACCAATGCTTTTCAATAACAACAGATGATATTATACATCCACTCTCTGATTAGGTAAAGATTTTTTTGACACATGAAGGGAAAGGCTGGCCAGTGATGGTCGGCCTTTTTTAAACATAGCACAAGGCTGCCTGCACAGGCAGCAAACAAGCCAGCGAAAAAGAGGTGATCTTCAGGAAAGGCGCCTGAATTGCAAAAAAAAGGAGACTGCCCAGCCGGACAATCTCCTTTCACTTACATCTAAATCATTAACGTGATTTTTACTTCTTGTAAGTCTTATATCCATAAACAGCCAAGTCGCCCAACTCTTCTTCGATGCGGAGCAACTGGTTGTATTTGGCCATACGGTCGGAGCGGCTCAACGAACCGGTCTTGATCTGTCCGCTGTTGGTAGCCACGGCGATGTCGGCGATCGTAGCATCTTCCGTTTCGCCGGAGCGGTGGGAAGTGACGGAGGTGTAGCCGTTGCGGTGCGCCATTTCGATCGCATCCAGTGTTTCGGACAAGGTTCCGATCTGGTTCACCTTGATCAGGATGGAGTTGGCGCAGCCTTCTTCGATCCCCTTCTTCAGGAATTCGACGTTTGTCACGAACAGGTCGTCGCCTACCAACTGGCACTTGCTGCCCAGGGCGACAGTCAGCAGTTTCCAGCCAGCCCAGTCGTTTTCGTCCATCCCATCCTCGATCGAGTCGATCGGGTATTTGGCAACCAGCCCGGAGAGGTACTCCACCTGCTGCTGGGCGTTGCGCTTGGCGCCTTTGGCTCCTTCGAACTTCGTATAATCGTATATGCCATCGTGATAGAATTCGGAGGCGGCGCAGTCCATAGCGATCGTCACGTCCTTGCCCGGTTCGTATCCGGCAGCTTTGATGGCAGCCATGATCGAGTTAAGGGCGTCTTCCGTCCCGTCCAATGCAGGAGCGAAACCGCCTTCGTCACCGACAGCCGTGCTCAGGCCGCGATCGTGCAACACCTTCTTCAGGGCATGGAAGACTTCGGCCCCCATACGCAAACCTTCACGGAAGCAGCAAGCGCCAACCGGACGGATCATAAATTCCTGGAAAGCGATCGGAGCATCGGAATGCGAACCGCCATTGATAATATTCATCATCGGAACAGGCAATACATACGCATTCGTTCCGCCGATATAACGGTAAAGAGGCTGGTCCAGATAGCTTGCAGCCGCCTTGGCCACAGCCAGCGAAACGCCCAGCATGGCGTTGGCGCCGAGGTTGGATTTGGTCTTCGTGCCGTCCAAGGCAATCAGCTTATGGTCGATCTCGCGCTGGTTCAGGGCACTCATACCGAGAAGAGCGGGAGCAATTACGTTATTGACATTATCGACAGCTTTCAGAACGCCTTTGCCACCATAGCGTTTCTTGTTGCCATCACGAAGTTCGATTGCTTCGTTTTCACCGGTAGAAGCTCCGGAAGGAACAGCTGCACGGCCAAAAGCGCCGGAAGCCAAATGTACATCTACTTCAACAGTCGGGTTACCACGTGAATCAAGGATTTCTCGTCCTACTACTTTTACAATTTCCATACTTCTAATATTTGAGTTTTATCTTTCGTACAAATATAACAACAGAGGGCGGGGCTTTGTTGGAAAAAGAAGATCGAATTTATCTATCACGTCATTTACACAAATGACAATTAGAAGGCTATTCCCGCTATTTGCAATCAGAACAATACGTTAAAAAATATTACCCGCCAGTGTAAATCCTTTGGGTCTTGTTCACATTTGCTGTATGGCTGCTTTTAGTGTATTTGATTAATAAAAG
>ERZ834769.2033-NODE-2033-length-15980-cov-3.443705_pt1 | contig 15980 bp, 15 predicted proteins | sample MGYA00519690_ERZ834769 | MGnify/ENA primary metagenome ERZ834769 (study PRJEB31850, sample SAMEA3708760) | human gut metagenome | biome: human gut; feature: human-associated habitat; material: faeces | place: China | collected 2014 ... | reverse complement strand
ATTTATGATGCGGCTCATGCCTTTGGTGTAGAAAAAGATGGTGTCTCTATTATTAATGCCGGAGATATGGCTACATTGAGTTTTCATGCGACTAAAGTTTATAACACAATAGAAGGTGGTGCTTTGGTTTGCCATGATGCACAAACAAAGCAACGTATTGACTACATTAAGAACTTTGGCTTTGCCAATGAAACAACGGTTGTTGCCCCCGGCATTAATGGTAAGATGGATGAACTTCGTTCTGCGTATGGGTTGTTGAGTTTGAAATATGTGGATGAGGCTATAGAGAAGCGTCATCAAGTCGCTATACGTTATCGGGAAGCATTGAAAGATGTTCGTGGAATACGTTATTTGGATGATAGTTCTGGAGTGAAACATAATTATTCATATTTTCCGATTTTCGTTTCTGAACGTGAATATGGAATGAGTAGAAATGCTTTATATGAGAAAATGAAATCTGTAGGAGTATATGGTAGACGATATTTTTATCCATTGATTAGTACATTTTCAACATACAAAGGCTTGGAGTCTTCTCGAGAAGAGAATTTGCTTATTGCACATAAAATGGCTGATGAGGTGATTTGCCTACCTATACACCATGATTTGGGTGAAACAGATATAGAAAGAGTTTTAATTAGTATATTAAAGTGAAATTATGGGGAATATATTTAAAGATATTGAATTGTTGCTGTCTAATTCTTATATTAGATGGAAATGTTGTGGGTGGCCTATCTACTATTGTTTAGAGTATATCTTGGCTTCAGCATTAAGCAAAATAGGTATTACTTATAAAGTTAGAGATTATTCGAAAATATTGAATCAGAGATTTCAAAATAAATGGTTGCTAAAAGGTAGATATTTTGATTTTAAAGGTATTTTTTTTCCCGATGTATCGTATGATCAAAATTTAGTTAGTATTTTACGTTACTGTTTTGATGATGTATTAGTACCTTATGTTTACTATAATGACAGATATGATTCTCATTTGATGAAAAAGCTGGATGCTTGTTTGGTAGAAGGTTGCTATGGTTATGTGGATGGAGCATTTGATGTAAGAATCAATGAAGGGGATGTTGTTTTTGATGTTGGAGCATGGGGAGGCGATTTTAGTGCTTATTGTTCGCGAAAGAATGCTTCAAAGATATACGCATTTGAACCTTGTTGTGATATGTTGGATATTTTAAAGGAAACGGCTAAATTGAATACTAATATAGTGCCTGTTCCTTATGCTTTAGGTGAAAAAAATGAACAAATGTCTATTTCTGTAGAACCAGGTGGATTGGGCAACTCTTTTAAAAGAGTTGTTTCTGACCGGTCAGAAACAATATGTGTTAAGACAATTGATTCTTTCGTGCAGGAAAATAGCATAGCAAAATTGGATTTTATTAAAGCGGATATAGAAGGGGCAGAACGAGAAATGTTGAAAGGTGCTGTAAATACATTAAGGAATTTAGCTCCTAAGCTTGCTGTTTGTACATATCATCTACCGGATGATCCGGAAGTCCTAAGTCAAATAATAAAGGACGCTAACCCTAATTATACAATCGTCCAAATGCGACATAAATTGTTCGCTTCAGTTATTGATTGAAATTTGAGTAATATAATAAATCGAAAAATATGTATCTATCTGATATCGCACAATCTATAAAACCTTCTCTGACAAGACATCTGTTTAATTTGGCAAAAGCCTATGATGATGTTATTGATTTTACTTTAGGTGATCCGGATATTCCTCCTCATCAAGCTATAAAAAATGCAGGATGTAGAGCTATTCAAGAAGGGAAAACTCGCTATTCTCAGAATGCGGGATTATTGGAACTTCGTGAGGTTATTAGCCAATATTATAAAAGAAAAGAAGGTCTTGATTATCTTCCTTTAAGCGAAATAATAGTAACAGTGGGAGCGATGGAAGGTCTTTATCTTTCTTTGCTTTCTCTTTTAAACCCAGGAGATGAAGTAATAATACCAGCTCCTTATTATGTGAATTATGAGCAAATGGTGCAGATGTGCCATGCAAAACCGATTATAGTGGATAATCTTGATGGAGAAAAATTAGGGTTTAAGGTTGAAGATGTCGAAGAAGCAATAACTGATAAAACTAAAGTTATTATTATCAATACTCCATCTAATCCATCAGGAAAGATAATTCCTGTTGGGAAAATTGAAGCATTGGCCGCTTTAGCTAAACAATATGATTTAGTCATCATTTCAGATGAGGTTTACAAATGTTTGATTTATGGTGATTCTAAATTTAAAAGTATTGTAGAAATAGAAGGGATGCGTGAAAGAACTATATTAGTAAATAGTCTTTCAAAAGAATTCTGCATGACAGGATGGCGTATTGGTTACGTTTTAGCTCCTGCAGAAGTAATTGCCGCCATGACAAAATTGCAAGAGAATGTTGCGGCCTGTGCACCTTTACCTTCCCAATATGCGGCTATTGAAGCATTAAGTGGAGAGAGTGATTATTCTGCAGATATGGTAAATATTTTTACCAAACGTAGAAATATTTTTGTTGATGGTATAAATAAAATTTCAAAACTTTCTTGTGAGGCTCCTGAGGCTACTTTCTATTTAATGGTTGACATATCTGAGACAGGAATGAAATCGGAAGAGTTTGCGATTGCTTTATTAAAAGCAGTTCATGTAGCTGTTGTCCCTGGAATAACATATGGTAGGAGCTGTGATAATTATGTCCGGATGGCTTTTACTTTGGGAGAAGATAAAATTCAAGAAGGTATAAAAAGAATACAAACTTTTATAAACCAATTGTCTTTATGAAAAAAGTATTAATGCTTGGTGGTTCTCTTTATCAAGTATATGCAATAAAAGAGGCAGTTCGTTTAGGATATTATGTCATATCTTGTGATTATCTGCCGAATAATCCAGGACATAAATATGCACATGAATATTATAATGTTAGTACGACTGATAAGAATGCAGTTTTAGAATTAGCTAAAAGATTGCAAGTGGATGGTGTTGTTGCGTATGCCTCTGATCCGGCTGCACCAACGGCTGCTTATGTTTGTGAAAAATTAGGATTACCGACAAGTCCATATAAATCTGTAGAAATCTTATCCAAAAAGGATCTGTTTAGACAGTTTTTAGCCGATAATGGTTTTAATGTTCCTAAAGCACAAGGTTTTTGTTCCTATGAAGAGGCTTTGTCTGCAGTAGATAAATTTAAGTTGCCGGTTATGGTCAAACCTGTTGATTCTTCAGGGAGCAAGGGCATTAATAAAATGGCAGATGTAGCCCAGCTGAAAACCTTTGTGGATGATGCATTAAGTTATTCTCGCGATAAGCGTTTTTTAATTGAGGAGTTCATAGAAAAGAAAGGGTATCAAATATCTGGGGATGCTTTTAGTGTTGATGGAAAATTGGTTTTTCATTGTTTTGGAAATGAATATTATAGTAATAAAGTAAGTAAGGATTTTGCTCCTTTGGGAGAATGTTGGCCGTTTTTGATGGATGATTCAATAGTTTCTCGTTTACATTCTGATTTGCAAAGATTGATATCTCTTTTAGGAATGGAATCTACGGCATATAATGTAGAAGCTATTGTTGATAAGAATGATAATATATATATATTGGAATTAGGTGCTCGAAGTGGAGGAAGTCTAATTCCTCAAATTACAGAATACACAACAGGAGTAAATTTAGTGACTTATGTTATAAAGGCTGCTATGGGGGAAGACTGTAGTGATCTTCATATGAGATTGCCTAAAGGATGTTGGTCCAATTATATGGTTCATGCAAATGAGACAGGTAAATATGTAGATACTGTTTTTGAAGACAGTTTTAAGAAGAATAATTTGGTAGAATTTGTTACAGATATAAAAAAGGGAGATCAAGTTCATAAGTTTCGGGACGCACAAGATGCATTGGGGACTTTGATTGTCAAATATAATGATACAGAACAGATGCTTGACATGATTCGTTATATGGATAATTTTGTTCGGGTAATTGTAGGGGAATAATTCATAAATGCAGGATTGGTTGATATTTGGTGTGTGCTGAGAAAAAGAATGGTAGTGTATTGTGAATTAGTAAAAGAGGTTTAAAATTTACAGAGGAAACCATTGAATGCATTAGCCATATTTGACTTCCAATTACTCTTATAATGATATTAAAACTTATGAGATTTGAAATAAAGAGTGGGTAGCATGAATAGAATTATTATCAAAATGGAACGATTGGATTTGAAAGATGTTTTAGATTTCTTCATTTTAACAACTAATGATTTTCCTGATTTCAATGATGATCATTTTTTAGAAAGTCGAGCGAAAAAAATATCAAATTTGGCAGATTTTATAACTTGTAGAACTCTATCTGGAAATTTAATTGGTATGATAGCTTTTTATATGAATAGACCTCCTCTTTGTTATATTACTCATGTAAGTTTGCTTGGTGGTTATAAAGGTCAAGGTCTATTTAAGGAGATGTATGATTTCTTAGAGCGAAAAGTATCTTTAAACGGATACACATTGATGAAACTTGAAGTATTGAAAAGTAATATTTCTGCTATTAATAGTTATTGTAATTGTGGATTCAAAATAATAGATAATGATTCGAGTGAACGTTTTTTTATGGTAAAAGAGATTTGAGATCAAATGTATTATGGATAAGTTTTAATTATAAAATGTAGCATAATGGAATATGCACCAATTATAATAAGTGTTTATGATCGTCTGGATCATTTAAAAAGATGTATTGAGTCTTTACAAAGAAATGAATTGGCTCGTTACAGCGAATTGTATGTGATTTCGGATGCTGCATATAAGAAGGAACATATTCCTCTGATTGATGAAGTTCGATCCTATATTAATGGTATTACAGGATTTAAAAAGGTTTATCCTGTATTTCGTGAAAAAAATCTGGGGGGAAATAAATCAATCCGTTTAGCATATCAAAATATACTTCAAATTTATGACTCTTTTATTTCACTTGAAGATGATATTGTTGTATCATCTGATTTTCTCCAATATATGAATAGTGCGTTAGAGTTTTATAAAGATGATGAACGAATTTTCTCAATCTGTGGTTTTAAAGCTCCTTTTCTTTTGCCAAAAGATTATGAAGGAGATGTATATTTTTATCCATGTAATTCTCCATGGGGAATTGCTACTTGGAAAGACCGTTGGGAATCGGTAAATCATGACTATTTTGATCGATTTTCTGAATTGAAAAAAGATTCGAAGAAGTATAAAGCTTTCATTTCTATTGGTTTTTATATCAAAGGTATTTTGCAAGCTGATTCTCGGAAAGAAATTGTAGCGGGGGATTTACGTGTTTATTATCATATGTTCCAACACGATATGTGTTCAGTGTTTCCTGTTGTTTCCAAAACACAAAATTGGGGATTCGATGGGACAGGTGAACATTGTGGTAATAAGGAAGTTTGGTGGGCAAAACCTGAGTTGGATACAAGAAATCAACCGACAAAGTTTATTCCATTTAATGGATATAATGAAGAACTACTTCACAATCATCGAAAGTTTCAAGATAAGATTAATGGTGGGCTGTTGGCGAAATGGTTGAAATATACATGGGTGCATAGATTATGGAAGAAAATAAAAAGGTACCTTTGATTAGTGTGGTTATTCCTCTTTTTAATAAAGAAAAAGTTGTTTTGAAAACATTAGAATCTGTGACAAAACAGACTTTTACTGATTTTGAGGTTGTAGTGATTAATGATGGATCCACAGATCGAAGTGTAGGGATAGTTTCTCAATTCATATCAGATAGAGAATCTCTATCTGATCAACCGAATATTCGGTTGATCAATAAGCCTAATGGAGGTGTTTCTTCGGCTCGAAATAGGGGAATACAAGAGGCCAAAGGTGAATATGTTGCCTTTTTGGATGCAGATGATGAGTGGATGCCTGATTTTTTATATCGTATTAATGAGTTGATTGTGAAATATCCCATGTGTGATGTTTTCGCAACGTTATATGCTTATAGGGAACCTGATAAGTTTTATGAAGCAGATATAAAAGGATTTACTTTTGATTCGATAGATGGTATTGTAGATAATTATTTTGTAATGTCAATGTTAGGAAGACCTCCTTTGTGGACATCTTCAATTGTGGTAAGTAAGAGGGCAATTTCTTCTATTGGAGGGTTTCCGGCAATGAAAATGGGAGAAGATATTTTAACTTGGGCTCAATTGGCTTGTCGATATAAAATTGCTTATTATCGAAAAGCCTTATCTGTTTACAATCGATTGCCGGAAAGTTATGAGACGGGGTCGTATCAAGAAAACGCTTTACCTTCACCTAATGATGATATAGGATGTGAATTACTGAGAAAATTATGTTTGTCATATCCACATGTAAAAGGACTGAAAAGTTATTGTTTCCTGTGGCACAAAATGCGATTTGTAATGCTTGTTTCTTCGGGAAGAAAGATTGAAGCAGTACAAGAATGGACGAGAACTTTACCTATGGGTTTTTTAAATTTGGATTGCTATTATAGATTGTTTTTGAATATTTTTTCTCGCAGATATCAAGAGAAAATAAAAATGATGATAGGTAAATACTGATGGATAAGTTATTTGTACTTAAGTATATGAAGTGTGAAGCCTTATATTATATGAATTGGTTTAGTGATGCATGGGGTGATAAAGGGGTAAGATTATTATTGAAAAATGGAAATGTTATCAATTATGTATTTTCTATATTGCCTCGAAAAGTAAAATATATTTTACTTTTTCTTCTACAGGTGAGTAGAAGAAAAAGTAAATATTTAATAATTCCAATGGGTGGGGGAACTTGCTTAGATGATGTGTTCCCATTTTGTTATAAGTATAATATTATTCCTTATATATGGGATTGTTGGCCAAATACTTGGAAAAATGTTTTGCAGATGGTGAGAATATTGCATATAGAGAAATGTTTTATATCTTCTTCTTTGGTTTGTAATGAGTTATCTCGTGAGATGTTAAATACACAGTTTGTATTTGTACCTGAAGGAATAAATCCCTGGGTTTATCAGAAAGGTGATATTTTAATGAATAGAGAAATTGATGTGTTAGAGTTAGGTCGTAAAAACTCGTTATATCATGATCAAATAATAAAAATGGATGGAATAAAATTTCTTTATAATAGGAATAATCAATATGTTTTTCCATCTTTTTCAGCGTTGGTGTCAGGTTTAAGTAATTCTAAGATTGTTATTTGTTTTCCACGATGTGATACACATCAAAATATGACAGGTAAAATAGAAACTTTGACTCAACGCTATTGGGAGTGTATGTTGAGTCGTTGTCTAATTGTTGGCAGAGCACCTTTTGAATTGATAAATTTGATAGGATATAATCCTGTTATAGAAGTAGAGTGGGGTAATGAGGGTGAACAACTTTTGAGAATATTGAATAATATAGAAATTTATCAGGATATGGTAGATAGGAATTATTCTGTAGCATTAAAATTTTCTTCTTGGGCATACCGAGTAAATGATATGATGAAAGAGCTATCATATTTCAAGGTTATATAATAATATGATTGCTGATATTATGAAAGTAGGGTACGGGGAACGCAACGAATTATAGATAAGTGTGTGGCAGAGGGTTTACCGGCTCCTGTTGTATGAATTTAAAATGGTTTTTTATATTTGAACTTCTCAAATGAGCGGATAAATGAGCTTACAGAAATGGAGCAGAAAATATATGACTTGATTCGCTTGGAACTTTAAGTTCGTCAATCGGATTTGCTCGTCCGTTTAAATTTGACGGAACAATATGTCCATAAAATAATAAAACGATTGAAAGATAAAGGTCTTATTGAAAGATTGGGAGCGCGTAAGAATGGATATTGGATTGTAAAGTCTGGAGAATGAAAATTGTAATCTTAAACACATCCGAACGTACCGGAGGTGCGGCTGTAGCCGCCGGACGTTTAGGTAAGGCTTTAAAACAAGCCGGAATACAGGTCAATAAGCTTGTACGTGATGATACCTGGTTGAACCGTTTCCGATTCTATTGGGAGCGGTTGATTATTTTTTTATGTAACCATTTAAACCGTAAGAATCTATTTGCGGTTTCCATCGCCAATACCGGAACGGATCTGTCCGGGAATCTTTCGGTAAAAGAAGCTGATATTATCCATTTTCATTGGATTAATCAGGGTTTTCTTTCGTTAAAGGATATAGAAGCATTGGTGAAACTGAACAAGCCTATCGTATGGACTATGCATGATATGTGGCCTTGTACAAGCATTTGTCATCATGCGAGAGATTGTGAAAAGTTCCAGACTGGATGTGAGTCTTGTTTCTTCTTAAAGTCGAAAGGTAAGGATCTCTCGACTTCTGTCTTTGATAAAAAATTATCTTTATATAAGGATGCCAATATAACCTTTGTCGGTTGTAGTCGATGGCTGTCAGGCAGGGCAAAAAAAAGTTATCTGCTACAGGATAAGACGGTTCTGTCTATTCCTAATCCTATCGATACGGAGGTTTATCATCCGATGGATCAGGGTACGGCTCGTGAGTTATTGGGGCTGCCTTCTGGAAAGAAACTTCTGTTATTTGGGGCACTGAACGTTACAGACAAGCGTAAGGGGATTGATTATTTGATTGCGGCTTTAAGGAAAATAGAGAAGCAGGATGTGGAACTTGTCGTTTTCGGCCAAGTGAAAGATGATATCCGAGGTCTTTTTCCCGTGCCGATCCATTCGATGGGCTATTTGTCGGATGAATCTAAAATCGTAGCTTTGTATAATGCTGTCGATATATTTATCACTTCTTCCTTAGAGGAAAATCTCCCGAACACAATCATGGAATCGATGGCATGTGGAACTCCTTGTGTCGGATTTGAAATCGGTGGTATCCCGGAGATGATCGACCACAAGATAAATGGCTATGTCACCAACTATAAGGATGCCAACGACCTTGCTAATGGTATCCAATGGGTTTTGGAGCATGGAGATCGGCAGGCTCTTTCGGATGCTTGTGTGAAGAAAGTACAGGAGAATTATACGGATGAAGTGATTGCTGGAAAATATTTGGCATTGTATCAAAATATATTGTGTAAAAATGATGGGAAATTATAAGACAGGAAAATATTATTTAGCTTTTTCTTATGGAGTAATAGGTATTCTTTTTTATCTGTTATCTGTTTATACTCCTTTAATGGCAGATGATTTTTCATTTGCTTATATGTATGATAGAAATGGGGCGAACATTTCATCTCCAATTATGAATTTGTATGATATTGTTATTTCGCAATATAACCATTATTTTGTCTCTAATGGACGGACTCCTGTACAATTTATAGAACAGTTGTTTGCAGGGTTGCTTGGACGTGATTCGTTTAATCTGTTTAATGCGTTGATCTTTTTACTTTTTTTGTGGGTTAGTGCATCGTTTATTGGTCAAAAGAAAAATCGACATTATATTGTATCGACTTTGTTTTTATTATTTTGGTTTTTATTACCTGTACCGGGGGAAACATTGTTATGGATGTCTGGAAGTGTTTGTTATTTATGGGCTTCCTGCTTTGTGCTGTTATTCTTGTATTTCTTTTTCAAGATAGATACAATGGATATTCCGGCATGGGGATATCCTGTCCTGTTTTTTGCCGGAGTGTTTGCCGGATGGGTACATGAAGGATTGACTGTCGGGGTTTCCGGATGTCTATTTCTTTATTTTTGTTTTCATCGGAGGAAATTCCAAGGAAATGTAGTGCCTTTGACTTTGGGGTTTTGGTGTGGAACTTTATTGGTATTTAGTTCTCCTGGTATTTGGATGAGAGGAATGAGTAGTTTTGATTTGATGTCTTTTATAATGCTTCGTGTTCGTTTTGCGTTGTATATTAAGATGTTTTGGATATTAATATTTATCCTTTTATATTTGTATATCCGAAAACGAGATCTTTTTAAGGAAATCCTTAAAAAGAATGCGATACTTTTAGGTATCGCATTCTTTGAGTTTCTATTCGGTTGCCTTATTGGATTACAGTCTATAAGGCAAACTTTTTTTGTGGAATTATTTTCGATTATTTTGATTGTTAAGTATTTTGTAGATTATGGGGAATTGTTCTATAAATATAAAATATACTTTTTACTGACTGTTTTGTGTCTGTTCATTCCGGATTATGCATGTTCATTAAACGCTTGTATGAAAAATTATGAATTATATCAGTCTGTTTTTAAGGAATATCGGAATAGTGGAGATGGAGTGATACCGACGGACTATAAACGTAATTCCACATGGTTTTCTACTCATGAAATGAATCGTTTTGTTCATCCTTATTTTTTCACTCATAATGCGCATTATTATTTAAACTGCTATTTGCCATATTATATTCGGAAAGACCGCTTGATTGTTTTACCACAGATCGCTTATGAACAGTTGTATTTGAATGGATCTTTTTGCCGACCTGAAAATAGGACTTCTTCTATTGAAGGTGATTTTTATACAATTCCTGGCACTGATTTTTATGTTATGCCATTGAACAGAAACGATTCGAAAGATTATGAGTCCATGAACGTTTCTTATAAATTTAATATGGACTCAATAAATATACCGTGGTATATAAAACCGATACGATCTTATATTAAAAGGTTAAATCCTAATAGTAATTTACCCTATGGTTCAGCCATAACTAAACTCAAAGATCGTTTAGGAAATTATTATCTTCTGATCGATAAGCCTTATGCAACGGATTTGGGTGTGAAAGTTGTTGAGATAGAATTTATTCCAAATAAATGATTATGAGATTATCAATCGTCGTCCCTTGCTATAACGAAGAACCTGTTCTTCAAGAGACAACAGTTCGTTTGAGTGCTGTTTTGGACTCTTTGGTCGAAAAGCGGAAAATATCGTCTGACAGTTTTATTTTGTACATCAATGATGGTAGTCGAGATATGACTTGGACGATTATAGAGTCTTTACATGATAGGAATTCTTATGTGAAAGGATTGAATTTAGCCGGGAATGTAGGACATCAAAATGCGTTAATGGCTGGTCTGATGACGGCAAAAGGATATGCGGATGTTCTGATTTCAATTGATGCCGATTTGCAAGATGATGTCAGTGTCATTGAAGAGATGGTGGATCGATATAAGGAAGGATACGATATTGTTTATGGTGTACGTAGTTCAAGAGATTCGGATACTTTCTTTAAAAAGAATACAGCATTGGCTTTTTATAAGTTGATGTCGTGGTTGGGAGTAAAGTCTGTTTATAACCATGCTGACTATCGTTTGATGAGTCGGCGTGCTGTGGAGCAATTGGGAAATTATAAAGAACGGAATTTGTTTCTGAGAGGAATCGTCCCATTGATTGGATATGAAACGACATCTGTTTATTATAGGCGGAGTGAACGCTTTGCCGGTGAATCCAAATATCCGTTGAGTAAAATGTTCAATTTTGCAATAGATGGAATTACTTCTTTTTCGGTTAAGCCATTACGGTTAATAGCATCTCTTGGTTTTTTGTTTTTATTGTGTAGCTTAGTGGCGGTTGTTTATACATTATATGTCTATTTTAATGGGGAGACAGTGGCAGGATGGGCTTCGCTGATGTTATCCGTATGGTTTTTAGGTAGTCTAATTTTGATTGCGATCGGGATAGTCGGTGAATATATCGGTAAGATATATTTGGAAGTAAAAGAAAGGCCCAGGTATAATATTGAGAAGTTCTTGAATTAAGTATTGTGAGTGTACACGTTACGGGGCATTATCGGGGCTTACATAACATCCTGTTTATGGATACAAAAAAGCCCCCCGAAGGGAGCTTTAAAAAGACTGGTGAAAACAGCTAATTATCTTTTATACCTACTGATATAATCAGTTAGTCGTTCAGCTTGCAATTTTGTTATCTTTGCAAATGAAATCTTCTTTTTAAGTGTTTCAAAGCCAAACTCATCGATAAACTTACCAATTGAAACATTCAAAAACATGGAAGGCAAAGAAGACACACCTTCCATCACATCATAAAGTTTAATTGTACATATAGTATCCTCTTTTTATTTAGTTAAAAATCAAACTCGTCTAAAATTTCTTCTTCCTTCAAATCTCCTAAATATAATTCGAAATATATCAACGTCCCGTTAAAATCAAAATCAATATTATCAATTTTACTTCATGCTTCTTTAATAAACGAGCTTTATTACAAATTATTCTTACAACATCAGCACACGATAATATATTATCCAGGCCTTTTCCTCTATTACGAACCTTAGATCCAACTGTAAAATCAACCTCGATAGACTTTTTCAAAGCATCGATATCCGTTAGTATATCCCTCTACATTAACTAAAAATTCAATTAAACATGCTATTGTAATAACATGAATAGGTTGAAATAATTCAGGAAACAATGTATCCTTAAAAACAAAAGTTACTTGTTTTTGATAATTTGCTTTCTTATATTCATTCTTGATAGTAGCGATCTGTCTCAGCCAGTCCGCTGAGAGCGGCTTGTTGGCGTGGGAAGGGGTGGGGGGATGGTTTTCTTGGGGATGCGGGGAGGTATCCGGTTGTTTTTCAGGCAGGAGAGAAGGATAAGGACGCCCAACTCGATACTTTTGCCTTTTAACTGGAACAAGACGTAACGTATGTTGCATGTCTAAATATGTTCTCAAACATATCATTTTCTAAATAATAACGGTATCAAAAATAGGATATATGGTTATAAGTGCGTTACTTTGTCATGTTTTCCAATGAAAATCATCATAAGGGAAGACTGATGTCGGTTTGTCGATACAAATTCAAATTTTTTGGTTTTCTTTTTACGATAAACACGAACATGACAAAGCTTTAATTATGAAAAAAAGGTGGGAAATGGGAGTGTCGCTTGTTACAGGCGGCACTCCCTTGCCGCTTTTATATAAAGAGACTCCAAGATAGCACAAACTTCCCGTTAATTGGCACATGTTTTCCATTGTAATTTTTTTGTCTTTTGCTCCCTTGTCGGTATAGGGTTCGGGAGTAATGGGAAGTGTCCGGCTGACCAGCTGCGGGTGATCTTGGAGATATATTCCGGAGTATAGGTGAATGTGAAGCCGTTTTTCGTCTTCAACCAAAAGGCCGGTCAAAAGGGTATAGGCGCCGTAATGCTTAGAGCGATTTATCTCTCTGTCTTTCATACGAAGAACGAATATCTTTGTTATCTTTGCTCGCAAAACAAAAATCCCACCTCTCACGTGTGACAATGCGGTTGGAGAGGGATGTGGTGGTATAGTACAATAAAACGATAGCGGATATGCGGATAAAGACTTTAAGTTTTGAAGATAAATCCCGGAACTGGCATTTTGACTCATTGAGTTTTAATGACAAACTGACATTGTTAGTCGGTGCTTCTGGTGTGGGAAAAACGCAGATACTGAATGCGATCAAGAAATTGAAGAGGATTGCAAAAGGAGAGTCTTTTAATGGTCTTAAATGGAGTGTCGTGTTTGAGACGATAGATGAGGAAGAGTACGTTTGGAGTGGAGAGTTCGGGAGTCGGAATGAAATTCAGTTGGATGATATAGCATCGGAGAAAAAGGATAAATATGCGTTCTTGCAAGAAAAATTGTGGAAAGAAGATAATTTGTTGATAGATCGCTCTCCTGAGACGATTTTTTTTAATGGGAATCAGATTGTAAAGTTGCCTTCGGAGCAGAGTGTGGTTGCGCTGTTGAAGGAAGAGCCTGTTGTGTCTCCAGTCTTTGATGGCTTTGCTAAAATCGGAGAATTGGTTTTTAATACAAAAAGCGTTTCTTTGACTATTTTGGGAAAGTCTTTATTGGAGCCTTTATTATTACATTTTAAATCTGTTGATGAAATCCGCCATTCAGGTTTGGGAACGGAAATAAAATTATGTTTGTTGTATTACACAGATAAAAATGAATTCAAAAAAATACAAAGTCGTTTTATCAATATATTCCCTCAAGTCGAACAAATAAAAGTAGAAGTGGTGCCCGGTATTTCTTCAGATGCCATAGGAGATTATCCGGTGATCCAATTGAAAGAAAAAGGAGTAAAAGATTGGATTTTACAGCCGATGATTTCTTCGGGCATGTTGAAAAGTCTGTTGCAGGTAGCGGAGTTGTATCTTTGCGAGGATGGCGCCGTTATTTTGATTGATGAGTTCGAAAATAGTTTGGGCGTGAATTGTATGGATGAGTTGACGGAAGATCTGGTAGCTTCCGAACGGGATGTACAATTCATTATTACCAGCCATCACCCTTATATAATCAATAATATCCCGTATCGGAATTGGAAGATCGTTACACGAAAAGCTGGAACTGTCGTTGTTAAGAATGCGAGCGATTATAAGATCGGACAGTCCAAGCATGATGCCTTTATACAATTGTTGCAGTTGGACGAGTTTACGGAAGGAGTGGAATAGGCGATATGAATGTTTATATTCTGGTTGAAGGAAAGCGTACGGAAAAGAAAGTTTATCCGGCATGGCTGTCTATTCTGACTCCTCATTTGAAAAAAGTAAATATAGCAGGAGATGTCTCTGATGACAACTATTATCTGATTAGTGGAGAGGGTTATCCTTCTTTATTGTCCCATTTAAAGAATGCAATAGATGAGGTGAACGAGATTTCGAAATTCCGGTATCTTGTCTTGTGTTTGGATGCGGAAGAAGAAACAGTACAATCCAGGATCGATGAAATAAATACATATCTGAAACGGGAACAGTGTATATTGCAAAATGCCGAATTAGTGATTGTTGTCCAGAATCCTTGTTTTGAAACCTGGTTTTTAGGAAATCGTAAGTTATTTAAAAGGCAGCCGCAAAGTCCGGAGCTATGTCGGTATATTCGGTTTTATAATGTATCGGAAGGGGATCCGGAAGAAATGCCGGCTTTGGAGGAGCGCATGACAAGGGCACAGTTTCATGTCGCTTATTTGCGAGAAATGTTTGAAGAACGAAATATTTCTTATTCAAAAAGGAATCCGGGGGAGATATGTGAAGCTCATTTTTTGACGGAATTAATCAAAAGAAATGAGGAAACGAACCATATCTCTTCTTTCAGAGAATTTCTGAATCTTTGTGATATGATAAATTACAAGAAATAAAGAATATTTGATGCTACAACCTACATTTTCAATCATAACGATTACCTATAACGCCGTGCGTCTGGTGGAGCAGACGTTGTTGAACGTGTTGAGCCAGTCCTATCCGAATATCGAATATATCGTGATAGACGGCGGTTCGACGGACGGGACGGTGGATATAATCAAGCAGTATGAATCGGGGCTGGCTTATTGGGTGAGCGAACCGGACAAAGGGATATACGACGCCATGAACAAGGGGCTTCAAAAGGCGACGGGAGATTATGTCTGGTTTATCAATGCCGGCGATTCTCTCTGTTCTTCCGATACGGTCCAGTCGGTCGTTTCCAGGCTGCAGAAGAGGAAGGCTTTGCCGGATATCATCTATGGGGAGACGAATATCGTGGACGAGGAAAGGCGGTCGTTGGGATTGCGACGTCTCAGGGCTCCGCGGAAGCTCTCGTGGAAGAGTTTCCGGATGGGGATGTTGGTTTGCCACCAGTCGTTTATACCAAAGCGTACGGTTGCCCCGTTATATGATTTGCAGTATCGCTATTCTGCCGATTTCGACTGGTGTATCCGTTGCATGAAGCAGGCACGTTCGTTTTGCAATACGCATCTCACCCTGTCCGACTTCCTGGACGGCGGAACGAGTACGACGCAAAGAAAGGTATCATTGCGAGAGAGATATGCGATTATGTGCAAATATTATGGTACTTTTGTTACGGTTTTGCTCCATGGGTGGTTCGCCGTCCGTTTTTATGCGGCCAAATGCTTGAAGGGGCGGGTTTGATAGTATGAATTTTAATGAGACATATATGAAGGATTTGCTAAAGCAGTGGGGGAAACACGTTGTTGCCCTGATCTTGTTTTTGGGACTGGTGATGGTCTATTTTTCACCGGCGGTGTTTGATGGGAAAGTAATCATGCAAGGTGATAATATCAAGGCGACCGGAATGGGGCATAGCCAGATGGAGCAATATGC
>ERZ834769.2032-NODE-2032-length-15980-cov-7.195793_pt1 | contig 15980 bp, 13 predicted proteins | sample MGYA00519690_ERZ834769 | MGnify/ENA primary metagenome ERZ834769 (study PRJEB31850, sample SAMEA3708760) | human gut metagenome | biome: human gut; feature: human-associated habitat; material: faeces | place: China | collected 2014 ... | reverse complement strand
TTCTGGAAGGTTACGGCCAGGACAACCCTGCCTCCAAAAGCCAGGGCATCAAGCACTTAATGTCTTCTATGTGAAAAGATTTTAAAGGAAAAATGCACATCCTACGCAGATAACATGACAATTTCATGCAAAGCGAAAGGAAACACCATGAAAATCGAATACACAAAAGTGGGAGACTATTATTTACCGAATCTTTACTATCCGGAGGAAACCAGACCGATTGGATTCTGGGGAATGCTTCGGAAGGAATATCTGAAAGAACATAAATCTGGAACTTATACATATCTTCTTCTGACCGCCAGATTGGACAGCTATCTGGCAGATCTGAATGAACAGGCACAGGAACGCTTTGAGCTGATTGAAGCTCAAATGCGAAGTGCGGAGGGAGTTACCGAGGAACTGAAGAGACAGAATTCTATGGAATGGGTACGCCACTGCAACAATATCCGCAACCGGGCTGTTGAAATCATCAAGCAGGAACTGATTTATATATAAGGGGGATTCCAGATATGAGAAGAGAATTGATTGAAAGTTATTATGAAGAATACCAGCGGGAATTGGAAAGATTTCTTGAATCTGATCCAGAGATGATTTCTCTGGAAGCAGAAATTCATCATTACATAGATATACTGGAACCAGTCCTCAGAGATGCCGGACAGGAGATGTGGCAGACATTGGACAGAATTATTTCAGCGAAAAATGCCATGGAAGGGATTGTGGCAAAAGAAATGTATATCCGAGGATTTCTGGATTATGAAAGGCTGGTGTGTGAAAAGGACTGTAAAATTTAAATATTCATCTTACAAGCACTGACTGTAACGGTCGGTGCTTCTTTTTTGATTTTTTAAAAAATCATCTGACATTCTTCAAGTCCCCACGTGTGATTAGTAAGAAAAATAAATTTTTCTGCGAAAGTACCGTCCAAAGATACTCTGAAACTTGCAATTAGTGAGGGAATAGTTCATTTTTGCGAAAAAAACTTGCAAAAGGGGGTTGGTAAATATCTTTTCAAAAGCTTTATAGGTAGAGGGACAAAATTTTTTCATAATTTTTCAAAATCATGTCCGCTTTTATCTCTCCCAATACAGAGTAAGTGAAGGGACTAACAAAAGTAAAAGAAAAAATGATAAAAATGCAAAAAAATATCACGAATTTTTTGCATCATGCCAAGTCATTTGACTTTAGTAATCAGAGGACGTTTTGGAATGTTCCTTCGTTGAACCTTGACAACCGATAAGTGCACCCTGAAAGTCTACCAGGAGTTCTGCCATGACCTTTCTTTTTCAGAGAGTGAGCGGAATCATAATGACACTCCCGATGATGGGCGGCTGACCAAAGCCTTATGGTCAGTGACCTGCTGATGCAGGCAGAGGCAGTCTGAGACGACTGCAGATGACAGGAAAATGCACGCCAGACCGCCGGACGAATGAAAATGATAACAATGTTTACAGGGCGAAATGCCTGGAAAGGAGCAGTTTATGACAGAACTGAAAATGAAAGAAATGCAGATAATCCACTGGTTTGGATGCCCGAATCTGAACTGTACAAGGGAGAGAATCCATCTGGCTGCTATGCTTGCAACGGATGCAGAGATGAAAAAGAATCTTTACAAGGTATGTAGATTCCTCGCAAGAGAAGAAATTGCATATCGGTATCCGATCATATATGAAATGATTCAGAAAATGTTTTCGCCGGATGATACCAATCCACCGGAAGCATGTACAATGTTTATGCCAGACAATGAACCAGATGATGAAGAATATGCAATGGCAGCGTAGCTGCGGAAAGGACGATAACGATTATGAATAAAGTGATTTTAATGGGAAGACTGACAAAGAACCCGGAGATCAAATATGCCGGAAAAGATAATGATATGGCAGTAGCAAGATATACACTTGCGGTAAATAGAAGATATAAACGTGACGGAGAACAGGAAGCAGATTTTATCTCCTGTGTCACATTTGGAAAGAGTGCAGAGTTTGCACAGAAATATCTTCACAAGGGAACGAGAATTGTGATCGGCGGTCGTATCAGCACCGGTAATTATAAGGATAAGGACGGGAAAACAATTTACACCACAGATGTGATCGTCGAAGAACATGAATTTGCTCAGAACAAGGATAACGGTGCCGGTGCAGATTTGTCAGAAACACAGAAAACAGATAAGGACGGATTTATGGAAGCACCGGAAGGTGAGATTCCATTTGACTAAACCGGAATAAATGGTTGGAGAGGCCACTCTTTGCCGGGGCATTCTCTTTTCCATTTTAAAGAGGAAATCAAAAATTACAGGTATTCAACCTAACGAAAACGTGATATAATCAAAATATGTTTGAATGAGAAATATGGAGGCAGCTTATGGGCGTAAGTTATAACAGATTATGGAAAATGCTCATAGATAAAAATATGAAGCGGATAGAGATGCAGTACCTCACCGGGATCAGTGGTAATATTCTTGCCCGGATGGGAAAAAACCAGTATGTATCAATGGAGACGATTGAGAAGATCTGCAAGAAGCTGGACTGTACTGTTGATGAGATGATGGAATTTACAGATGATGAATAACAGGAGGTTGCTGCAATGACAGATACACAGCAAAGAGCAGCGGCGAAAGCATTTGCAAAAAACTGGAAAGACCGTGGATATGAAAAAGGCGACAGTCAGATCTTTTGGGTGGAGCTTCTGACAACGGTATTTGGTGTAACGGAAATATCACAGTTTATTTCTTTTGAGGATCAGGTACACCTTGACCACACCAGTTTTATTGATGGGTATATTGAGAAAACCCATGTCATGATTGAACAGAAAAGTATAAATAAGAGCCTGACGGCTGCTATCCGGCAGTCCGACGGCTCTATGCTGACACCATTTGAACAGGCAAAAAGATATTCTTCCGAATTGCCATATTCAAAAAGACCAAGATGGATCGTAACCAGTAATTTCCAGTCATTTTATATTTACGATATGGAAAAGCCGGGTGGCGATCCGGAGATTATCCAGTTGGAAGATCTGGAAAAAGAATATTATCGGTTACAGTTCCTTGTGGACGAGGGAAACACAAATCTTCAGAGAGAAATGGAAGTTTCCATTGCCGCAGGTGAAATTGTAGGGCTTTTGTATGATGCACTGGCAAAACAATATGTTGATTCGACAACAGAGCGGGCAATGAAAAGTCTGAATATCCTTTGTGTCAGAATCGTATTCTGCCTGTATGCAGAGGATGCCGGTATTTTTGGACAGCATGGCATGTTCCATGACTATCTGGAAGAATTTGATACAAGGCACATGAGAAAAGCCGTGATTGAGCTGTTCCAGGTGCTTGATACAAAACCAGAAGACAGAGATCCATACATGGAAGAATCTCTGGCACAGTTCCCATATGTAAATGGTGGGCTGTTTGCAAATGAGGATATTGAAATTCCACAGTTTACAGATGAAATCAGAAACCTTTTACTGGAAAAAGCCTCAGCAGATTTTGACTGGTCAGAAATTAGTCCGACTATATTTGGTGCGGTATTTGAGAGTACACTGAATCCTGAGACAAGACGCTCCGGTGGTATGCACTACACCAGCATTGAAAATATTCATAAAGTCATTGATCCGCTGTTTCTGGATGAACTGAAAAATGAATTGAAAGAAATTCAGCAGATAACGGTTCAGAGAACAAAAGATAAAAAACTGAGGGATTTCCAGACGAAGCTGGCAAATCTCCGGTGGCTTGATCCGGCATCGGGAAGTGGAAACTTTCTTACAGAGACATATATCAGTATCCGTCGATTGGAGAATGAAGTCATAAAAGAATTGCAGAGAGGACAGATTACTTTTGGATTTGATGAATCCTCACCAATCCATGTTTCTATTGATCAGTTTTATGGAATTGAGATCAATGATTTTGCTGTCACAGTTGCAAAGACAGCGTTATGGATTGCGGAATCACAGATGATGAAAGAGACGGAAGACATCGTTCACATGAATCTGGATTTTCTGCCGTTGACGACAAATGCGTTTATTGTAGAAGGTAATTCTTTACAGATTGACTGGGAGAGCGTTGTACCAAAATATCAGGTTTCGTATATTATGGGAAATCCTCCGTTTGTGGGTTATTCACTACAGAGCAAAGAACAGAAAAATGATATTTTATCGGTTTACGTGGATGAAAAAGGAAAGCCATATAAGACTGCAGGGAAAATTGATTATGTTGCGGGCTGGTATTTTAAAGCTGCGCAGTTTATGCAGGGAACAACTATACGGACAGCATTTGTATCAACTAATTCCATTACGCAGGGAGAACAGGTGGCAGGTGTCTGGAAACCTTTATATGACCGATTTGGGATCCATATAGATTTTGCACACCGCACATTTATCTGGGACAGCGAAGCCAATATGAAAGCGCATGTACATTGTGTGATTGTTGGATTCAGCATTGCACCAAATCAAGCAAAACGCAGAATCTATGTTGATGGAAGATTTAAAGAAGTAAATAATGTCAATGCGTATTTGTTGGACGCACCTGATGAATTTATCTGCAATCGCAGCAAGCCATTATGGAATGTTCCACAAATGACGACGGGAAACAGACCAGCAGATGGCGGTAATCTGATTATTGAAAAAGAAGACTATGAAGAATTTATAAGAAAAGAACCACAAGCCAAACCTTATATTAAAAAATTAGTTGGTTCAACTGAGTTCATCAACAATAAAGAGCGGTGGTGCTTATGGCTGGTAGATGTTAAACCAGCAGAGTTAAGAAAAATGCCGCTTGTACTTAAGCGGGTAGAAGCTTGTAAACAGGACAGAGAAAATTCGCCAGATGCAGGAAGAAGAAAACTTGCAGAAACACCTACGCTATTCAGGGAATTGAATAATCCTGCATCATTTATTCTTGTGCCAAAAGTAAGTTCTGAGAGAAGAAGATATGTACCAATGGGATTTTTAGATTATAATACAATCTCAACAGATCTTAACTTTATCATACCAGAAGCAACGATGTATCAATTTGCAATATTAACGTCAAATATTCATATGGCATGGATGCGAGCTGTTTGTGGTAGAATGAAAAGTGATTATAGGTATTCTGCTAATATTGTTTATAATAACTTCCCATGGCCTGAGCCGACCGCTCAGCAACGGAAAAAAATCGAACAGACTGCACAGGCAATTCTTGATGCGAGAGCATTATATCCAGACAGTAGCCTTGCAGATCTTTATGATGAACTGACCATGCCGCCGGAGTTGCGAAAAGCACATCACCAGAACGATATGGCTGTCATGCAGGCATACGGATTTACAAAAGGCAGCGAAGCCTATAAAAGCGAAGCAGCCTGTGTTGCAGAACTGATGAAACTTTATCAGAAGAAGGTAGAAGAAATCGAAAAAAGATAACACGCCGGATACGGCATAAATCTCTTAGCAAAGCTAAGAGCGCACTTCTATACAGGCAATTACATTTGCCTGTATCGTGCGACCTGCGGTGCTATCCCTGATTTGGGAAAATCTCAATCCGGGAATTAAGCGAAATCAGAGATTTCGTACAAGGGAATGGATTCCCTTGCGGCACAGGTGCCTATCACTGACGTAAGAATTGGAGATTGACAAAGAGATGAAAGAAAAATATAATTCGCAAGCAAGCAAGCAAGCAAGCAAGCAAGCAAGCAAGCAAGCAAGCAAGCAAGGGTAGAGGAGACCAGAATGGAAAATTACAGGGAAATGCGTGAACAAAAATTAAAAAGTGTGGATGAAATCCTTCATCAGATTTCCTGTATGGATCGTGCAGTAAATGAAAAGCAACTGGATGCGGTCATTCCATTTATACTAAAAGCGATAGGGAAATATGCAAATGCGGATCGTGTCTACATTTTTGACTGGATTACCGGAAAAAGAGAAAGGATTACAAATACCTTTGAATGGTGTGCGACCGGGGTAAATCCTCAGATCCAAAATCTTCAGAATATTCCCGGTGATTTTGTACCAAGATGGACAGAGAAGTTTTTGGCAAAAGAAAATATTGTTATTTATGATCTGGAAGATATTGCAGAAGAAATGCCGACAGAATATGAAATATTAAAACCGCAGGAGATCCATTCGCTGATCGCAGTACCATTTTTTGAAAATCAAAAGCTGATCGGTTTCATTGGTGTGGATAATCCGGATATGGAGTTTGCACATCTTTTTGCATGCTTATTGACAGATATGGGTGGACATCTGCAGAGTGTACGTGAAAATATGCGGATGAGAAAAAAACTGGAAGAAGAACATGCAAGCCTTGAGCAGAGTCTGGTGGAATTGCAGAAGGAGAAAAATATACTGGATGTGTTGAGTATTGATTACACATCCATATACACTTGTGACCTTTTGAAGGATAGGATGTATCCGGTAAAATTATCCGAAAATACAAATGCGATTCTGGTAAAGGAACAGCTCGGATGCGAATGCCATTCTTATTCTGAACGTATCCGATATTATTATGATTACTTTGTGGTAAAGGAATCAGCACCGGACTTCCTCGAAAAAATGAGTGCAGATTATCTGATGGAATATCTGGCATATCATGATCGTTTTGCCTACAGATTCCGATGTCTGGCAAGTCCTGCAGGGCAGAAGCACTTTGAGGTACAGATTGCCAGGATGAAAGAGACTAAGGGATTTCAGGTGGTTATGGGTTACCGCTATATAGATGATATTATCGAGGAACAGAAAAAACAGAAATATGAACTGGAGCAGGCTCTGGAAAGTGCGACGCTCAATAGTGAAATTGTAAGTTCAATAAGTAAGCTCTACTGGCTCATTTATCATATGGATCTGGTCGAAGGAACGTATGAAGAAATTTCGGCAGGTCAGGAAATGTATCGTTTGACAGGAAAGAAAGGCCATACAGAGGAAGTTTTTAAGGAAGCAAGCAAGACGATCGTATCCTTTGAATATCAGAATGCAATGAAAAAATTTCTTGATACCGGTACTCTGGCGGACAGACTGAAAGAAGCTGACAGTACAGCTATGGAATACCGGACAACCAGTGGTTCCTGGCATCTGGCGAGATTTATCGTTAAGAAACGAAACACAGCAGGAAAAGTGACCAATGTGCTCTATGTGGTTCGTCAGATAGACAAGGAAAAAGAACTGGAAATTAAGTACAAGCAGGAAGTACTCGAACACAATCGTGTTATGTCCGGATTAAGTCTGGATTATACGATTGTATTTGTGCTTAATCTCGATACAGATGAATACAGGATCGTATTCACACAGACAACGAATCATGCACAGATCAGGCAGAACATTGCAGGTTTTTCGGAGTATGTGGATGAATATGTAAGAAAATATACGCTGCCTGATTTTAAGGAAGCAATGAAAAAAGAACTAAGTGCTGCTAACATCAGGAAACGGTTTCATCAGGAAGATGATTATCATTTTTCCTTTGAAACAGTACCAAATGAAGCCGGACTGAGTCATTTTCAGGCTCATATAGTAAAGGAATATGATGGAGAGGAACACTATGCAGTTCTTGGTTTCCGCAGTATTGATGAAATCGTGAATCAGGAACGTTTTTATAAAGAAGCCCTTAGCAATGCAAATCAGGCACTTCAGAGCGAGTTGGACAGGATTGCATCTGCATTGCCGGGAGGAGTAAAGATAAGTAATGATGATCCACAATACTCTTTCAAGTATGTATCGGAACAGTTTGCAAACATGCTCGGATACGATACCCCAGAGGAACTGATGGAAGCATGTGACGGCTCGATTGCAGGAATTGCTCATCCGGATGATCTTGAGACGGGGATTGCGGAAGCACTTGCACAGTATAAGAAAGCTGACCATTATGAGATTACTTATCGAATGAGATGCAAAGATGGATCCTATAAATATATTGAGGATCATGGGCGAAAAATCTGCAAACCGGAGGGGCTGATTGAGCACTGGAATCTGATTTTAGATAAGCATGAATTTGTAGAAAAGACAATTGAGCTGGAGAGTGAGAAAAGGGCGAATCAAAGCAAATCAGATTTTCTCGCCAGAATGTCTCATGATATGCGTACACCGTTGAATGGGATTATCGGGCTGCTTGATATATGCAGAAGCCATCCGGATGACAGGGAGCTGGTCGATTCCAGCAGAATAAAAGCAAGAGTTGCAGCAGATCATCTGCTTTCTCTGATTAATGATACGCTGGAACTCAGCAGACTGGAAGAAAGTGACCGGCCATTGATGAAGGATGTATTTAATCTGCCATCTTTGCTCCACGATGTGGAAACGATCTGTAAGCTAAAAGGAGATGAAAATGGAATCTCTGTGATTTGGATAAATGAAATCGGCCATTTCGAATATCCGTATCTGATAGGCAGTTCATTGAGTGTCAAACAAATACTATTGAATCTCATAGGCAACAGTATTAAGTACAATCAGAGCAAAGGTTCTGTATTTTGTTATTTGAAAGAGAAGATTATATCTGATACCAAATTGGAACTGGATTTTACCATAAAAGATACCGGGATTGGAATGTCAGATGAATTTATTAAGGATATTTTCAAACCATTTGTACAGGCGAATACAGGTGCCAGAACCAAGTATATGGGAACAGGTCTTGGGATGTCAATCGTAAAGAATCTCCTGGATAAAATGGGAGGCACGATCCAGATTGACAGTGAGGAAGGAGTGGGAACTTCTGTAAATGTAATTATTCCTTTTGAAATAAGTCAGAATGTCGGAGAAGAGCAAACGGAGAAAACAGTACAGAATAATTTGAAAGGAAAAAGAGTTCTCCTGGCAGAAGATAATGAACTGAACCGGGAAATAGCAGTTTTTATTCTTGAAGATGCCGGAATGTCTGTCACAGAAGCGATGGATGGTAGGCAGGCAGTAAAAATCTTCATGAATCATCCGGAAGGCTTTTTTGATATTGTATTGATGGATATTATGATGCCGGTCATGGATGGATATCAGGCGACAAATGCAATTAGAAGCTGTGAAAGAGCAGATGCTAAAATAATTCCAATTATTGCGATGACTGCTAATGCTTTTGACGATGACAGGAAACGGTCAAAAGAGGCAGGAATGAATGCACATATATCAAAACCTATAGAGATCCCCAATTTATTAAATACTATAGATGGACTCTGTAATAATGCTACGAAATTGACTGGAGTCACGCTGTGAGTTTTTACTGACAATTAAATATTTCAACCAAAACTGGGGTTAGCAGTTCTTCTGTATGAGAACAGCAACCTCAGTTTTTTATATCAGAGAACTGGCATTTTTGAGATAGCCGGTTCTTTTTGTTTACAGAAAAAAGAAGGAGATGGAGACAATGAGCAGAGCAAAAAATCCAAAGTATGAATCCATGTCGCTGGAGGAATTGAAAGCAAACATGGAAAAGAGCAAAAAGGAACTGGAGCAGGCAATTCACAACAAAAATATCCTTGAGCAGAGAAAGAAGCTTGCTGAACGGCGAGAACGCTCCCATCGGCTGATCGTCAAAGGGGCAGAGTTTGAGAAAGCGTTTCCGTTGTCCAAAGATCTGGAACAGGGAGATGTTCAGAATGTAATGAACCAGCTGCAGAACAGCAGTTACAACAAGAGTATTGTGCGGCAGACTTATATCTCTGCGTCACAAAAAGACCGACAACAGATTGCAGAAGCGGTTAAAAAAACAGAGAAGGGAGATGACAGTTAATGGCATTGTATCATTTTTCAGTAAGACATGTATCCAGAGGGAAAGGGCAGATGGTGGTTGCTTCCGCTGCCTATATTTCCGGGCAGAGGATTTATGACGGTTATTACAATAAGATACACGATTATACAAGCAAGTCGGGTGTGGTATTTACAGAAATTCTGACACCGGAGTATGTGCCGGAGCGTCTGACTGACAGGGAAACACTCTGGAACGAGGTGGAGCATGTAGAAAGGAACAACAAGGCGCAGCTTGCTTATTCATTTGACATTGCCCTGCAGAATGAACTGACACTTGAGGAAAATATAAGACTGGCGAAAGAGTTCTGTCAGGAGCAGTTTGTGGCACGTGGCATGATCGTGGATCTGGCAGTCCATGAGGGAAAATCGGAAAATGAAGAAGAGCCGGATAATCCCCATTTCCATGTGCTTGCCCCAATCCGTCCTTTTACAGAGAAAGGAATCTGGGGCAATAAACAGAGACGGGAATATATTTTTGATGAGGATGGAAACCGGGTGAAGGATGCAAAAGGAAAAGATATGTTCAATGCTGTTTCTACTACCGGTTGGAATAATCCCGAACTATTAAAAGAATGGCGGCGGGCATGGACAGAGAAAGTAAATGGGAAATTTCGAGAGTGCCACATGGCAGCCAGAATCGACCACCGTTCCTACAAAGAACAGGGGATTGATCTGATCCCGACTATCCATGAGGGGTATGAAGTCCGGGCAATGGAGAAAAAGGGGATCAAAACAGTTATTGGAGAATTGAACCGGGCAATCCGGCAGTTCAACCAGATGTTCATTTCCCTGAAAGAATCCATTCAGTGGATGAAGACAGCTTATGAGGAAATGAAAGCAGAGCTGGATCGTAGGCAGAACCCTACACTTCTGGAGAGTTTGCAGGATTATTATGATAAAAAGACACAGGGCAGACCGTCACTTCCAAATTTCTATGAGGAAATGAAACGAAGAGGGAAGAATCTCTCCAATTTACAGGAGTTTTCAAAATCCATCAATTATCTTCAGACCCATCAGATAGAGACGATGGATGACTTGCAGGAACGGATTGAGGAACTGAACGGTGTTGTTTCTGTCAGCAAAAAAGAAATTTCTGAAAAGCGGAAACAGTTAAAGGAACTGGAGAATCTGGAAAAGATGGCAGAGGTGATTAAAACAAACCAGCCATTGATTGATGAGTATAATCGTTTCTATTTTCAGAAAAGACGGGAGAAATATTATCAGCAGCATAAAAAAGAAATCAATTATTACCGCAAATGTGAACGGGAACTAAAACAGTATCTGGATAAAAATGGAAAGGTGCCTACTGCCAGATGGAAACGGGAGAAAGAAGAACTCCAGGCGGTGATTGAAGAGCTGAAAGCAGATAATCAGCCGTATCAGGAGGAACTTGCATTTGTAAAAAAGGTACAGAGCTGTGCGGACATTGCCAGACGTGACCGGGAAATGGCAGAAGCAGATACTTCCGGGCGTTCAGAAGAAAAAAGAGAGAAGCAGGCGAAATTCCCGGTATTTCATGGAGTTCAGACGGAAGATATTTTTGAAGGAAATGGGAAAGCAGAGCAACAGCCGGTGAAGCAGTCGGAGCAGAAGCCAGAAAAGAAAACTTCTCTTCTGAGAAAGCTGGATGAAAAGAAGAAAGAATGTGCAGAGCGTGATGCAAAACAACAGGCAGTGAAGAAAAAACGGAACCGTGAGATAAGTTTATAACAGTCTGTCAGCAGGACAGATGGGAAAGGATGAGGAAAATGCAGTATACAGAAGAACAGATTACAAGAGCTAACCAAACCAATCTTGTTTCTTTTCTGAACGCACAGGGGGAACAGTTGGTGAAAAGTGGCAGGGAATATCGCTGGAAAAGGCATGACAGTGTAACGGTATCCGGAAACCGGTGGTATCGGCACAGTCAGGGCAGGGGCGGCTATCCGGTGGATTTTGTGATGGAATTTTACAACGCTACATTTCCGGAAGCAGTTAAAAAGTTGATCGGGGAGGAAGGCGAAGGCAGGAACAGTACCTGCCCCGCCCCGTCCCCTGACTTTCGTTTACCAGAGAAAGAGGAAAATAATGATAGAATCATCAGATATCTGACAGAAAACAGAGGGATTGAAAAGAATCTGGTGGAAGAATGGAGCAGCAGTGGGGATATTTATGAAGAAAAGAAGCACCATAATGTGGTGTTTGTTGGCAGAGATGCAGACGGTATTCCTAGATATGCCCATTGCAGGGGAACAGGTGAGATAAAATACCGGGGAGATGTGGCTGGATCTGACAAATCTTGCGGATTCTGTCACAGAGGGACGGATAATCAGTTGTTTGTGTTTGAAGCAGCCATTGATCTGCTTTCTTTTATCCAATTATTTCCCAAAGACTGGAAAAAGCGGAGCTACCTGAGTCTGGGTGGCATTTCCAGTGCGGCACTGATGGCTTTTCTTTCTGAACGCCCTCAGATTACTTCTGTATTCCTGTGTCTGGATAATGATCAGGCAGGGAATGAAGCCTGTGAGAAACTGGCAGAAGAAATCCCGGACGGATACAGTGTCATCCGTCTGAAACCGTCCCGAAAGGACTGGAATGAAATCCTCTGCGATAAAAATGCAGACAGGAAGAAAGCAATCATTGAAACAGTTACAATGAAAGCACCGGAGAAGGAAGAACTGGTGCCAATGCTGTGTTATGAAGACATTGAGCAGACCAGCGTAGAATGGCTGTGGTTTCCATATCTGCCATTTGGAAAACTGACGATTATCCAGGGCAATCCAGGCGAGGGAAAAACTTATTTTGCCATGATGCTGACCGCAGCCTGCACGAACAGGAAGACTTTCCCGAATATGGAAGAAATTGAACCTTTCAATGTGATCTATCAGACCGCCGAAGATGGCATGGGAGATACGATCAAGCCGAGACTGGTAGAAGCAGGTGCCGACCTGAGCCGGGTGATGGTCATTGATGATACAGAGGAAGCGCTGACATTATCCGATGACCGTATTGAAAAGGCTATCCGTCAGAATCAGGTCAGACTTTTAATCATTGATCCGGTACAGGCTTTTATTGGTGCAGATGTGGATATGAACCGGGCAAATGAAGTCCGTCCGGTATTCCGAAAACTTGGAATGATTGCGGAGCAGACAGGCTGTGCCATTGTACTGATCGGGCATCTGAACAAATCTTCGGGTACACAGAGTACTTACCGTGGACTTGGTTCCATAGATATCATGGCGGCAGTGAGAAGTCTTCTTTTTATCGGGAAAGTAAAGAAAGACCCGACAACAAGAGTGCTGATTCATGAGAAAAGTTCCCTTGCACCTCCGGGTGAGACGATGGCATTTAAACTTGGAGATGAAGAAGGTTTCCGATGGGTGGGAGCTTATGAGATTTCTGCAGATGATCTTCTGGATGGAAAGGAAGGAAAACCGACAGAAACAAAGCTGCAACGGGGAACGAAACTGATCTATGAATTGCTTGCAGACGGAAATACGATCACCATCCGGGAAGTGGATGAAAAAGCAAAGGCACAGGGAATCTCCCAGAGAACCATGCGTGAAGTAAGAAGCCGGATGAAAGAAGAACTGGATTATCAGATGAATGAAAAACAGGAAAATACCATCCGGTTGAAAGGATAAAAAGGGTGTGTGGCGGCAGGATTTTAAATCCGGATGCCAGATGTTATAGATACCCTGTCTGCCGCCTGCCGTCTGCCAGTGCAAGGCAATCGAACGAAAACAGTAGGTATCCATACGAAAATTAAAAAATGCAACCAACAGTCTGGGCAGTTAATCTAAAAAATGGATTAGCTGCTCTTTTTTGCGAAAAATGGAGGTTTTACAATGGCAGCGAAGAAGAAAATCATCAATATCAAAGTGTATTTTGACGGTGATCAGGACGCAAAAGAAGTATTTGCCGAGGTGATTGCACAGAAAATAAGAGACACGAAAGCGAAAGATAAACTTGCAATAATGAAAGATAAGCAGTATAATGATTATGAGTTCAGTAATCTGAAATCTGCGTAGGATGTGCAACGTAACGGAGGTATCAGATGAACAACAGATATATGAATCAAAACAGCAATACAGACAGAAATGCAACATGGAGAGTTGGCGTATACTGCCGACTTTCCAAAGATGACGAACTGACCGGGGAGAGTGCAAGTATCTCCAACCAGAGGGATATTCTGGTGAATTACTGCCAGTCACAAGGATGGCAGGTGGTGGATGTGTTTCAGGATGATGGTTATACAGGATTGAACACAGACCGACCGGACTTGCAGAGACTTCTCAAAGCCTGTGAAAAAGGACTGGTGAATCTTGTAATTACCAAAGATCAGAGCCGACTGGGACGAAATCACGTACAGACAGGATTCCTGATGGAAGAGTTCTTCCCTAAGCATGGAGTAAGGTACATTGCATTATATGACAATGTGGATACCTTTGACGGAGACAATGAGATTGCTCCGTTTAAGAATGTGCTGAATGAGATGTATTCCAGGGATATTTCCAAGAAAGTCCATGCGTCCTATCACCTGCAGGCAACCAAGGGCAAGTTTACAGGCGTTGTTCCTCCACTGGGATATCAGAAAGACCCGGAGGAAAAGGGACACCTCCTGATTGACGATGAGACAGCACCGATTGTCCGGAAGATTTTCCATTGGGCGGTGGATGGTCATGGGATCAACTTCATATCCAGGGAACTGGAACGCCAGCAGATCCCATGCCCTACCTGGTGGCACAGGAAACGGGGACTTCGCACTTACTACACCAAATGGGAAAAGAAAGATCCAGAGAATGGGAAATTTGTCTGGGATGAATCTTATCTCAAGTCCCTGCTGAAGAACCCAGTGTATTGTGGCGATATGGCTTCCCAGAAGCGCTACTACCGTTTCAAAATCGGGAATCAGGGAGACAAGGCACCAGAGGATTGGATTACAGTCAGAGATACCCATGAAGCAATCATTCCGCAGGACGTATTTGATCTGGTACAGGCGAAGATGAAAGGCAGGAAACGCCAGACAGAGCAGGGTGAATATAGTATGTTTGCCGGATTACTCCGCTGTGCAGAGTGTGGCGGTGCATTGACATTAAAGAAGACGCACACCAAAGACCAGCATGAAGTTTATACTTGTTCCACTTATATTCATAAGGGAAAAGCACACTGTACCCAGCACCGGGTGGACGCTGATGACTTGTATGATGCAGTACTTACCAGAATCCAGGAATGTGCAAAAGCAGTCACCGGAGATGGGACAGAACTGGAAAACCGGGTAAAGGAGTTATGCGAGGAAGATACACAGGGACACAGGGACAGTCTGGAGAAGCTGGTATCAAAACAGAAAGACCGCCTGGAGACATTAGACCGGTTGATTGCAAAACTGTATGACGATCTGATCAATGACAAGATTACAGAATCTGTTTTTGATAAGATGTTGGAGAAGACACAGAAAGAGCAGGCAGACATCAAAAAGGAACTTTCCCAGAACCAGAATGTGCTGAATACAGAAGAAAAACTGGATGCACAGTCACAGCAGTGGATCGAGGATATCAGCGAGTATGTGGACATTAAAGAACTGGATGCCAATCTTTTGAACCGGCTGATCAGTAAAATTATTATCTCAGAACCGCAGAAGAAAGACGGAACAGAGAATTATCGCCGCACTCCTGAAACGGTCACAATGGAAATTCATTTCAATTTAAAACCAATACCGGAGCTTGGAACCATCGAAAGAGGTTCCGGCTCCCATAAATAAGAAAATCTATCAAAATTTAATCTATTTTAATCTTTTCAAGGCTCATTTCGAGCCAATATTTTCTCATAAAAGACATAAAACAGCTCATGGCGGGCGGCGGCGTTGCCCTCATCGGCATCACCCTGATCCCTCTGCTGTCCGGTCTGCTGTCCACCACCTAATGATTCTCCAAAACCGGCGGGGGCTTTCGCTTGATAGCGGGAGCCCCCGCAAAGGAGGTGATCTCCCTTGATATTGGATATGATCCAGGAGTGGTTCAAGGAACTGCTCATTGACGGTATCATTTCAAACCTGACCGGGATGTTTGATACCCTGAATACAAAGGTGGGCGAGATCGCCGGGGAGGTCGGCATGACGCCCGCCGCCTGGAACAGCAGCATCTTCAACATGATCCGAAACCTCTCGGAAACGGTGATTGTCCCCATCGCTGGCATCATCCTCACCTTCGTCATGTGCTACGAGCTGATCCAGCTCATCATCGAGAAAAATAACCTCCACGACTTTGACACCTGGATTTTCTTCAAGTGGATTTTCAAGACCTTCTGCGCGGTGCTGATCG
>ERZ834769.2027-NODE-2027-length-16000-cov-18.082220_pt1 | contig 16000 bp, 32 predicted proteins | sample MGYA00519690_ERZ834769 | MGnify/ENA primary metagenome ERZ834769 (study PRJEB31850, sample SAMEA3708760) | human gut metagenome | biome: human gut; feature: human-associated habitat; material: faeces | place: China | collected 2014 ... | reverse complement strand
ATTCACACCCCTTTTCTTTCAACGCATTGTATAAGCGCAAGTATATTTCAAAATCGTTCGGGTTCATCTTGTCCGCAAGGAAATCCAAGAAATCTTTATTCTGCAAGCATTTTTCTACTGTTCCGATTGCACGGTACTTCTGTATTTCTTCAAGCGCTTTGATTGCCATATCAATAGATTCTTGTAACATCAGGTATCCACTTGTCGGCTTATTACTTTTCAGACATTCAATAGCTTCCGTCTCGTCTCTTATAAGCTTTTCATTCTCTGTCATGTCTACTCCTTTCTTTTTGGCAGTCTGCCTGTCTGAAAATATTCGTCATAAGCGTCAACCGTATAGCGTATTTCACTCATAGCTATATCAACTGTTACATCTTTTCTATCCAATGCTCTTTCTGCAAAATTTTTAATTCTCATCATTAAAGCCTGTGATATTACTATATTTGCGTTATCACTCATTCTTACACCTCCAACAATTCCGGATTGTCAAAACAGTTACCAAGAATCTCAATTTCATCACAACACGGCAGATATTCAAAGTTTGATTCGTAATTTTCTTTGCCATTTGTAGCTTTGAAATCTAATTCCGATTCATCCCATACCACCTGATAAATATGTTCATTTCCGTCATAAACAGTCATAACAATATCATTCTCCCAAATCAGTTTACCGTTCTTATCCTTAAGTCCTGTACACTGGCAGATAGTGGATGGTGCTACCTCAAATGCCACAAACTGCAAACACCCTTCTTCTCCGACCTTATCACTCTCATTTACCGAGTTACCAACTGCATGAATAAATACTTGTCCTGTTACACCATCATCAATACGATTTCCAATTACCCATTCACCGTCATCTTTACGTTTTGCCTTGAATAAATATCTATCTTCCATGCTCTCTCCTAATCCGCTTATGATTGAAGCCATTCTTCCCACTCACTGTGTTCCTCTTCGCTCGGAAATTCATGTTCCATCCACTGATAATCTGATTTTACTTTGCAAAGAAACTCTGCTAGCTCTTTATCTGACATATTCCTTATTCTGTCTGCGTTGGTCTGCTTATGTGGCTCACTTTCCCGGTACGGCTCCGGCAGTGGCATCCAAGCTGTGATTTCAATTTCATCATCAACAACATCAGGTTCATAATATCCGTATTCCTTGAGATAATCTTCACATACTACCGAATACCAATACCATTCCCCCTCGTAGCAGATACCAGTTGCTGTGAACGGTACATCTTTAATGCTTGCATAATAAGGATCCGGATTGTGGTTTACCCATGTAATATTGACCGGAACATAATCTTCCGGCAGTCTCTCGCTAACCGTAATCCACTTGCCGTAGCTGTCCTGTTCCTCTGCGTCCTCATATCGTTTCAACTTTTCCCTCAACTCTGCCATTGACCACATATTGCGGTAGAATATCGCAATAAGACCTCTTACGTCTGCAAACGGGTCAATCCCGAGGTTGTCCATCATTTCTTCGTCAAAAGATTCGTCTTGCAATGGCAAATCTTCTCCTACCAAAGTAGTTGTGAGTTTTCTTACGAAATCTCTTTCGTCCATATCAATCTCATAATCTCTGTATCTGCCACTTCCATCCTTTGCTATGTAACAGCAATTAAGTGCCAGTTCAACCATTCCCATATCTGATACATTCTTGTTAGTTGTTAATCTCTCCATCCTTGCTCCTTTCCGCAATCCTCGGCTTGCTCTCCATCACTGGATAGCTACAGTCATACGGCTTCGTGCGTCCGATTCTAATAGCATTAGCAACCGGATGTGTAGCCATGTAGAGTAAGTCACCGTTCTGAAAGTTTCCTGTTCCCTCTCTCACAAATCTACACTCCTTTTCCCGTATGTACTTGCGATTCTGTATACATTGCAAAGTTCTCTATAATATATTTCCTGTGCATGGATATGAGCATCCACACGGTCAAGTTCCGTCTCACACCACTTTGTAAATTCTTCTGTAGACAATGGTGTCTCTGAAGTATCAAATTTCTCACTGTTATCAATCACAAAACACACCATGTCAACCGGAATGTGGTTCAAATCCGCAAGAATCTGAATCTGCTTGTCCTTATCCTCCGCTTTTTCATAATTTGCCAACAATTCATAACCTGTCATCTGCATTTGCATCACCTCTTATCAAGTTTGATTTCATTGTCGTAACAACGCTTCTTTGGATTTCCCTCTACCGGAGAAACTATTTTTTTAGGGTCTGTGGTGTATGCTCCGTTTAGCTTTACACCTATTTTGCTTTTTTCATCCACGTAGCACGATGGCTTGTAACGATCCGGTGGAATGTAGTTGTGAATGCGCCAGTGCTTTACCAGTACAACACCACTGTCGAAAGATAAAAGGAATCTGCTGTCTATCAGTATATTCAAATCATCATCAGAAGCTCCGCACATCCTTATGATTTTCCGTGGATTATTCACAAATCCGTCATCATCAGCGTTCATACAGATATGGAAATAAAGCATTTGAGCCGTAGCAGGAATATCCAAAAAAGCATCACTCTCAATTATTTTTGCGCTGAACATTCTTTTTTCTGCCATTTAGAACTCCTTACTCAAAAATAGGCTTTTCTATATAAATTCCAGTGTTTTCCACCAGTTCTTTCCACAAGTCCATGAAATCTTTTCCATTGCATTTGTCTCCGGCTTTGTCCATATGGTCTGAAAACTTATTCTTGAAATTCGTCAACTTCTTCTTACCGAATCCATCTTCCATAAGAATTACCATCCCATATAGGATGTACCTTGTGGACAACTCATTGATAAGGTTGTTACATCTGACCTGTTCCCGGATGCATTTCTGCGCTACAACTGACTTGTAATGTGGATAATCAGCTTCTGTAAATTCCTTGTACTCAATCGTCCAGTCTGCAAAGTCGTTAAGCCTGCTCTGTAACTCCGTATAAGGCTCATTCTCGTACTTTTCGTTGTACTCGGTGAATTTACCGCAAAAGTCGGAAAGCTTCGTCTGTGAGTACTTGTAGTCTTTCCACAAGGTATAACAGAACAGCGTCAGTATTCCGGTGAATGGACTTCTCTCCGCAGACTGCTTCAAAAGTTCTGTCTGCCGCATGATTTTCAAAATTTCCTGCGGATTGTCATATCGTTTTGGCATTTTATGTATCACCTCTTTTCAAGTTCTGGCTCTTTCCTTTTGCAATGAGTAGCACCGTATTCTGATTTTCCTACATATTCGTAGCAATCAACACATTTCCATTTACCACTCTGATATGGTTTGTGAGTGCGTCCGTTGATTGAGTGCATTGTGTTTGGGTACTCATTCCAACAGCTACAATCGTAATTTTTTTCACTCATGTAATCTTCTCAAATTGCTTTAACAGGCATTCCTTACAAAACTGTGCACCGTCAAACTCGTAAAGTTCCTCTACCTCTTCATTACAATCATCGCAATACAAATGTTTCACATTTATATTCGGGCACCTATTGCCGAGACATGGATAAGCTTTCGTTGCACATCCGCAGCATTCACCTTTGTATTTCACCATTTTCTGAAAAACTCCTTTAATTTATTACAGAATTGCTGAAATTTATACTTAAACAAGTACTTTTTAAAAGATTCATTTCCATATTGATAGCAAAGATACATAATTTGTTTTTGAGTAGAAAGAGATTCATAAAACTCCTTATCAGTTTCTTCAACGTATTGTAAAAGTACTTCATAGTCTGTTTTATTCATTGCTTTCACCGTCCTTTTCTCCATGCAAAAGTTCCATAAACTTCTGATACTGTTTCTGCGATATTGAATTGTTCTGCTTCTCAGGCTTAAGGCTGATAACCAAATGTTTGTCAGCTATGTTCGCCAGTTCCCTTGCAAGGTTGATTCTGCCTTGTGCCAGCCCATCACGGTAACCTTTTCCCGGTCGGTACTCTGCGATCTGCTTCTTGCCATCACCTTGACCACCTGCTGTCTTGTTGCGAAGCTGATAACCAACGTCCGCATACTTCTTAATCCAGTATTGTTCCCACTTGTCAAGTTGTTCTGCCGGATAGTGCATAAAGCCGATTTTCCAACCGTAAATGTTGTCCGTGGAATACAGTCCATGACTTTTGATTGACAGGTCTATGTGCTGATAGCCTTTAAGGTGTCCGGCAAGCCTTGAAAGCAAATTTACCGCTTGCCCGATATAGGCATATCGAAAACCGTCCTCATCCGTCCGTGTCAGAAAATAGATTCCGCTTTTTTCGTCCACATGAGGATTGACAGCCAGTATGCGCTCACGGTTCTTTTTCTCAATGGCTTTTGCCTTTGCTACATTCTTCCAATCAGTCAACCACTTCACCGCCTTTCAAATGGAATCAAATATCCGTCCGGCAAAGCATTTATAATATTTCTCAATGCCCCATATCCTGTCTTTTGCATATTGACTAAATAATTGTTTTGACAGGTATTCAGTTCGGATATGTTAGAATCAATGCTCTGCATTATTTCACTTCTTAATTGTGGTGTAAGTGGTCTATAAAATGTGTCAGCCATTCGCACCACCATTTCTGTACTTTTCCAGTTCCGCAATCATTGTATCTCTGCGAATATCTCCACTCTCATGCCACTCTACCGCATGGAAAACACCGTTAAGATTCTCACTCAAAACCTCAATTCTGATACTTGCTGACTGGATGTACTCAATCAACCGCTGTGTATCTCGTGCTATGTCCTCGTAACCATACGACTGTAAGTGCTGAACCATGCTTTCAAGTTCGGAGATACCTGACGGTTCCATTAACTCAGAAACATCTTTGTAGCACAAATAACAAAAACTTCCACCACTCATACACACTTCTCCTTTTTTAATCACTTCATAAAAACTACCCATCTTGTCATACCTCTTTGGTCTCCAAGTAACGGATTTTGTCCGAATAATTTCAGAACCTTTGAAAAAGATATCTGTTGTTCATTCCATTTGAATATCAGTAGTCCGTCCGGCTCTAAAACTCTCATGCATTCATCGAATCCTGCCTTTAGGTATGTTGGCCAATCTTCCGGAAGTACTCCGTATTTCTGCCGTAGCCAAGATTTCTCTCCGGCATGAATCAAATGTGGTGGGTCGAAAACAACGACTTTGAAACTGTTATCTTCATACGGCATATTCCGAAAATCCATTTTTATGTCAGGCTTGACAAGTAATTTTCTTCCGTCACATAAAGCAGTTTCCAGTTCTCGGTTATCTGCAAAAACAACATCCGGATTTTGCTTATCAAACCAAAACATTCTACTTCCGCAACAAGCATCTAATACTCTTTTGCTCAAAACGGGCACTCCTTTCCATTCCTCAAAATCCATTCCTTACCGCCCTGTGCAACGTCCACATGAGCCATAGGAGCAATCTTTTTGACCTCTGCGACACATTCATCGGCATCTGTTGTATCACCGCCTAAATGGCACAATATGACGTTCTGCAAGGCATCTGACTTGTTCGCTTCGACAATTCCTTTGCAAGTCTCCAGTTCGCAGTGACCTTTGACCTTGTGAACGTAATTAGGTGCATCCATGTCAACATATTTCTTCTGATAGTTGCACTCAATCAGCATATGGTCTAACCGCTGTTTTTTGAACACATACGAACAATATTCAAGGTCTGTCAGATAAAGCAATTTCTGACCGTCAACCATAATCAAAAATCCGTAGTTCTCTGTACCATTGTGCGGCACTTGAAAGCAGAATATGTGGAATTTTCCCATCTGTCTTTCACGTTCTGAATGGTCTGACTGCGGTTGCCACACTTTTATTCCCATGTGTTCAAGGTCTTGTACTGATAATGAGTGGTCTTTGTGCGTATGGGTGCATATCGCACCCACAACGCACTTAATATCCCAGTTAAGACCACGTTTTATGTCGATAATAGGTATTCCGGAATCAAGCAAAATCGTTTCACCGTCATCTGCCACCAGTGCATAGCAGTTACCGGAAGAACCAGAGCCTAAACATTTTAGCTTCATACATTTACCTCATCATCCTGTGGAAAAGTATAAACTCCTCCAATTCCCTCTTGTGTCTTATCATCACAAATTGGATACTCCCTCTCAATTTTTACTCTGTTATGGCAAAGATACGCATATTTAAGTTGTTTCATTGCTTCTTCCGCTTTTTCCTCTGTGGAATATTTAGCAATAACCATATCACTACAAAGGTGTTCTACACCTGTGAGGTTCTTATTCAGAAAGTAAATTTCACCATTAAATCTCTGAATAATCACCTGTTCATAAGGAATGTCTAATGTTCCGTCCTGCGATATAATTCTCATGGTTTCCTCCCTACTTAAAGCAATCCGGTGTCTCTGCGTTAGCAATGGTCTGTTCCGTGCTGTCCGTGGTGACTTCCTCAAAAGTTGCATCGGGAAAATCAACAGAATTTGCGTTTGCCTGAATTTCCTCTGCCGCAACTTTTTCTACATCAAGTTTCACATCGGAAACATCAGGAAATTCTTCCTGTGCATACAGGCCTTGGAATTTATCCGGAAAAGCTTCTCTTAATGCCTGTACAACAGCAACTTTTCTTATCATTGTTGCAGGCTTTTTAGACCATTGACCGTTGATTGTTCCATCTTTTTTTCTTCCAACATATTCATCGAAAGATACTGACTGGTACTCCGGTGTTTCTCTTCCTTTTATAAATACTTTCGCCCAACCTCCTACAATAGATTCATCCTTAAGTACAAAAGATCCTTCTCTTTCTTCCACGGAACCATCTTTCTTCTGAACAATAATTCCTGCTTTTTTTCCTGCATAATTCGGATTTGCATCTGCTCTTTTTGTAAAAACATCTTTTCCGGTAACAATCGTAGCAGGATCATTGTTTCCAAACTTAATGAGGTATGCTTCTTTCAAAAAGGGATTAAGATGCTGATATCTGCAAAGAGACATAAACATCATTACTTCCTGATCCGATACGTTTCCACCACCGCTTACAAGGTACTTTCTTACCGTTGTTGGGGAAATTTTTACAATTTCCCCATTTGATTCATATTCCACAATTCCTGTGTTTTCCTGCTTCTTTTCGTCTGCCATGCTGCTACCTACCTTTCTACTTTCTTAAGTCCTTCAATTCCGATGATAAATACCTGGGCTGTCTTGGGATTCTGAATCAGTGCAATAATACCGTTGTTTATGTCATGCTTTTTAATTCTTAAAACCTTGTATTCATCTTCGTTGTTTAAATAATAACCAATTACAAAATTCTGTTTGTATCCGTCAAGACCACTCCATTTATCGTATAAGCAGTACTGTCTATCGCCATCTGTAACCTTTACGGTATCTCCAACTCGGATTTCGTCTTCCTTCTCCGGCTCTTTCTCCGGCTTGTAGTTTTCGAGAACAACGTACTCTCTGTGCCATGCCGATGTAACTGGTGTTCCATCTTTCTCGATTACAACTCCAGGTTTACTTGTAGAAATAACCTTAAATATATCTCCGTTTTTATAGGGAATAAGATAAGGTTGCGCATCAACAATCTTGATGTACTCACCGACTTTAGCCTTTCTTTTCACCTCACGGACACCATCATCAGGCTTTGCATCTTCGCCCATCAGCCGGCTAAAAGCCAGTTTTGCGCCCACATGAAAATCAAATTCATCAGCCGGATTGCAGTTTGCTTCTGCTTTCTCGCCAGTGGATTTGTCCAGCGCAACTACTTTGTTGTCGTTGCGGTAAATTACTATGGTTTCACTTCCGACTTTTTCCAAATTATCAGAAAATATAGAACCAATTTCAAACATTTTCCTACCACTAGTTTCTCTTTCGACATCTTTGTAAGAAACAAAGTCACCATTGATTTCTGTGATTTCAATTACCGCAGCATTGTCTAAAATCATTCTGCTTTTGTATCTTTCTCCAACTTTAAATTTACGTTTTTCCATCTTTCAATCCCCACTTTCCTAAATCTCATTGAATGCCTGCACAGCAAACAACTCATTAGCAGTTTCCTTGTAAACCGTGCCATTGACACGGACAACGTAAATTCCGTTCTCAAAAGAAAGGCTCTTATCAAAGGTTCCAACCTTGGAAATAAAAACTCTCTGTGTCTTCAAAACATTAGATTTTCTCATATTATTCTTCCTCGCTTTCCGGCTCATTCATAAATCCACTTGCAACTCCCTGATGCACTGTCACATCAGCCTTGTAAATCTCCTTGATGCTTCTAGGCATCACATGGAAGGTCACATCCGTATCGGCAATCTTGCCTTTAAATTTCAATGCTCCACGGTCTGAAATCCCCAAGTACACACCCAAACAACACTTGTCATCAAAATTGAATATCACGGTGTCACCGGCATTGATTGTTTCTCCGCTTGTTGTCAAAACGGAAATGACTGTCTCTTTCTTAATCTGCATTCTCTTCATTCCTTTCAAACTCTTTCAATTGCTCCGCCAACTTCTTACATTCATCAGCAACATATTCTTCTGAACGAACGACATCGACACCAACAGGAAATTTACTTTCTATCATTTTTTGCATCTGATAAATTTCTTTACGGCTTGGGAATTTCTGTATTGCATAATCAAAATCCGCCTTATCTCCAGCGTGACCGCAATCGAACCCAAACCACCATAAATCACTTTTGATAGGATAATTTGAATTTTTTCCACCGCCTGCGTATGTAATACCACCGTGGCACTGGAAATATGCTTCAATGCGGATTCTTTCATCTTCATCCATGCAAGCACCAAGCAAAGGGAAAATGCCACTTACTTCTCTGCCCCAAATATTTGATTTTTTAATTTCAAGATGGTAATCATAATTTTTTCCGTATAACGTATGATTCTTTGGAATGCCAACATATCCGCACCTGTGAGCCATATTTCCAAATATCACAACGCATTTATACCCTACGTGTTCAAACTCACGCTCGACAATGTAGCGTTTCTCTGCTTCATTACTCATTCTTCACTTCCTCCACTTTCAAACTCGCATCATCACTTCTGCGGAACATAATTAACTGGCTATCAATCTGCGGTATTCTCCATGAGTCAAGGCTCTCGGTATCGTCTGTCATAATCGGCAACTCCACACCGCACTTCTTCTGGAATGCTCTGCAAATGTCGATTTCCGTCAGAATCTTGGCACCGTGGTTCATGTTTCTGCTGTAAGGCTCTCCATTGTAGATAAAGTCGCAACATTCCTCGATATCACCGTTCACAAGCGGTCTGAACATCTTAATGTGGCAAAACTCCAAATACTCGTTCACATCAGATTCCAACAGTTCATTCTTCTTCCGGCTAAATTTCTTTAACAGGTCAAGCTGTGCCTGCACATCCGTGATCTTCTGCGCAATGTTCTTGCGCTCCTGTTCCAGTTCTGTGATTCGCTTATCTACACTCTCGTTAATGCTTACACTCGCCAAAGACTTATCAACCACAAAAATATCATTGCGAATCTGCTCTTCATCACCTTTTAACTGGATTCTGAGAAGATTCATGTCAGTGAATTTGTTCATGGCAGCTTCTTTCTCTGCAATCTGCGACTGGACAGCTTTGTATTCTTCTGTGTTGGAAATATCCACGCTTGACGGAATGGAATTTAATGCATTATCAGCAATGGCAATCTCTTTCTCCAAACGCTCCAATTCATCCTCTGTCTTTTTCAGTTCCTCACGCTTATGTTCCAGTTCTGCCTGATCCGCTTTGATATGTTCAGCGCAGGAAGAACCCTCTTTGGTAATAAGTTCCAATTCATGTGCCTTATGCGTATCAAACTCCGTTCTTAACTGCTCTTTCTTCTCTTCCGGATATTCCTGTCCACAGTAGGAGCAAATCAGAGAGTTTTCATCAAATTTAAGGCTTTTATTCAAATCCCAACTCTTCTTCAAATCCTGTCTCTTCTGCTCATACTGTGCGATACGCTTTTCCAGTTCCGTGATCTCTTCACGAATGGTATCTTCCTTAAGCAACTCTTTCTGATGCTCATTCTGAATCTGATTCAGTGTTGTGCGCTTCTCTCTTCTGTCCGCATCCAGTTTTTCATTTGCTTTCTGCTGCAATGCGCTCAACTGACCTTTTAACTCAATAATTCCATCAGAAAGCTTATCGTAGGAAATCATGCTGTTCTGCGTATCTGTCTGCTGCTTAATGTTCTCTGACAGCTTATCCAGTAAAGCTTTCTTTTTCAGTTCCAGATCCGCAAGGTCAATATCCACTCTCTGACGGCTCACCTCGTCAATACGGCTCGGAATTTCATCTAACAGGTCCTGCAAGCCCTTGGTTCCATTTCTTCCCCTTGTACCGTATAACTGCGTATTGCAACGCTTTTTCAATTCGTCAACTGTGCCATCCTGCAGAACAATCCTTAATGCTTCAAACTCCGGAAACTGATTGCAAATGTCATCATTACTGTGCTGGCCAAACATATCAGCAAGAATTGCTCTCTGCTCTGTTCCACCTTTCAACAGAAGTGTCATGGCATTGATGCAAAGAGAAAATCTATTCTTATCACAGGCACGCTCTTCCAAAAAACTGTCAAAATCAGCCTGTTTCTTTGGAATATCGTTGATAGAGTAGTCTGTCACATTTCCTGTGAACTCACCTTTTTTGTTGTAATTCTGCCGACAAACCTTTTTCAGAACCTTTTCTTCTCCGCCTACTTCCACCGTAACCATTGCGGTAATGTCACCTTCAAGGTCGTTACCGTCTTTGTCATGCGGTCTGATTCCAGTGATCTCTCTGCCGTTCTCGTCACGGCAGCCAAAAATGTACTGAATTGCTCTCTTGATTGTGGACTTTCCAGTTTCATTCATACCGGAAACCTCTGTCCGGTCGTATAAATCAGTGTCCACTACGTTAGAACCATAGAACTTGCAGAAATTCTGCAAAAAGATGTGCTTAATCCTCATTTTTCCTATCCTCCCAAAGATATAAATACAGTGAATTAACAAACATATAGATTGAGATCGGCTTGTCTGTCTCGTTGATTTTCTTGTACAACTCTGTGTTTGTGTTTATCTTGTCAATAACCCACTTGATTGCCCGATACACGCTTTCCTTGGTTGTGCTGTGTTCCTCTCCGATAATCCGGTAGATTTCAGAAAGTCTTCTGTTTCTGTTCTCAAACATCAGCGTTTCAACCTCTATGATGTACTGGAATCCCGGTAAGTACTGTTTCATCCCAAGTTCTACCAAGATTTTTCTGATTTTCCTTTCCATTTCCTCATTCCTCCGGCTTTCAGTCTTCTGTTGCGTGAATCATGTTGTCATCTCCGATATACAAGATTCCTGCATCCAACAGCCTAGCAATCAACATCTCATTCGCACGGACGATATGGATAATTTCTTTCTTCAACATGGAAATACTCCTTTCTTACCCATTTTTTCATTCCTGTTTCACAGTTCACCAGTCGGTAGTAAAATGATGTTTCACGGTCGATTTCCCACTCTTTAGGATTAAAGAAGAATCTTCCGATTACTCCTTTGACTGTAAACCGCCTTTTGGCACTCATTCTCCTTCCTCCGCAAGTTTGGCATACTTCCAACCTGCAGCATCATCGTATCCGTCAACAGAATAAGATGTGCAACCTCTGTTCCATGCAAAAACAATATTGCTTTCGTATCTTGCGAAATGTCTTCTTTTCCACCGTCCATCTTCTGAACCTCTTACAAGAATCTTTGTATCCACAGGCACTTTCGACCAATCAACAGGTGGTTCAACATATTCCTGCTCTGACCATTTTTTAATTTTTTCGCCGCAATAACAATCATCCTGATCAAATCTCGAAAATATGCAATCTTCGCACTCTAAGTCACTGCATTTATAAAAATTACCTTTTTTGTCTATCGCAATAGTATTACCGGTTACTGCAATATCAAGAATCTGTTCCGCATATTTCTCTCTGTTCGTCATTTTCCATTCATCCTTTCCAGTTCTGCGCTCCTGGTTAATATCCAGTCAGCGTAGTCACTTAATTCTGTCTTAGTCGTTGCGTTCTTCTCACCGTGGTAAACCATGAGCACAATTCCTACATCACAATACTTTTCAAACAATTCCGACAAGTAGTCGGCTCCCACATGAATATTTCCGTCCGAATCGTAAATGTCTGTTACTCCCAACCGCTCCATGCGGTCTTTGTGCCATCTGTCAGAAATTTGCATCAGACCTTTGCAACAGCCACTTTCCACATCTGGTCTGCCGGACGATTCTTTCTCGATCATTGCCATGAGCAGTTCCGGGCAGATGCCGTATTCCTCACCGTACTTGACACATATCTCCTGTGATTCTTCCGAAATAAATGAGCCTTTTGGCTGTGCCGTGGATGTAAATGTGATGGAGAGTGCTATTATAATAGGAAGAAACAGCTTTATTGTTGTTCTCATATCACTGCTTACCTTTCTGTTAAAATTCTTCCATCTTGGAAAACATACAGACTTTTTACTTTGAAAAATTCTGATTCTTCTAATTCCAAATCATTACAGTATAAATAGTGCGCTCCAATTTTTTCATCGTTTTCACCAAAAACATCATCTGTATAATACAAAACCATTAAAGAAAATTCTTTTATGTCATTTTCCGTAACTGGTCTGAGAAGAAGCTTTGATTCTTCCTCTTCATTTGCATGGTCAATGATTGCAATGTGTTGTCCATCTAAACAATCATCCATTAAGTAAACAGCAACATTTCGTTCATTGCTTTCAAACCATACAACGACTTCTGCATCGTCAGCGTTGGAATTCACATCCGAAACAGTAAGCCCTACCAAATCCCTTAAATCACTGCCGTGCAAGACTTTGTTCCCATATTTCAATCCTCTATCGTAATGTGCCCTTCTTACTTCTTTATTCACTGAAATATCTCCTTTCATCTAAGCACTTCTCTGCGCTTCTATTTTTCTTCTGATTGCATCAACACCTTTTTGATATACAAGTGTTTTTATAGATATGTGTTCTTCTCCGTTCTTGGTGTATTTCTGCTCTATTACACGGAACCATCCGCAATCAATGTATTTCTGATATGGTACATTCCATCTATCCAGGATTGCATTATCACGAAGAAATTCAAATAGGTTGTTACGTCCTAATCCTTTGATTCCCAGTACCTTCGAAACCTCATTCATGGAAATTGCAGTCTTGCTGTCTGCAACTGCATCAAAAAAATCTGCTTTCGGCTGCATTTGTTCAATGTGCTCTTGTTTCTGTGCAATGATTCTGTCTCTCTCGGCAATCTTGTTCTGCGCTACCATAAGTGCCTTTGCCAAAAGTTCATCGTCAGATAATGTTTCCTGTCCGGCTATGTATCCGCCGTTCTTCCTGATGGAAGGGATCACCTCGTCCATGACCCAGGATTCAAACTTCTCCGCCGCAGGCAATTTTGATCTCATAATGAGCCGGTATACATCACCCTCCGGTATAAAGAGGACATCTTGATTGCCACTTTTAGTGGGGATGTTCCATTTTAGAACCCCCTTGCAATGTGTCTGTACAGCCTTATGCGGTATTGCATATCCCAGTGCACTTGCAACGTCACTTCCAGCAAAATACGTCTTATTATTTTTTGTCACCGTCCGAATCTCTCCGAACTCTTCATTGTTAAAAATCTGTAATTCTTCCATGTTTCTCCTTTCTATTCAGTTTTAACTCTTCTTGAATCTTCAAATGCCACAAGGTCATCCTCTGTGATCCTGTATTCTCTTCCTAACTTGATTGCCCCAAGTTTTTTTTGACGAATCCATTCCCAAACAGTAATGACTTTTACCTTGTACCTCTCTGCTACCTCTTCACAAGTAAACATTTGTGCCAAAATATCACTCCTTTCCGTAAATAACACTTGTATATACCTCGGTTTAGTGATATAATCTCCTTTGTCGAACGAGTTACATCTTTTTAACGAAGTATTTTTCTAGAAACTATTTTTATATTTCGTTTTGCCGAGGTATGTACATAGTATATCTCGCTAAACCGAAGTTGTCAATAGTATATTTCGTTATGCCGAAATATTTTTTAAGAGGTGATATTATGTACAAAACTTTCGAAAAATTGTGTGAATTAAAAGGAATTACACCATATAGGTTTGGTAAAGATACTGGTGTTAACTCTTCTACTTTAAGCACATGGAAAAAGAAAAATTCTATGGCAGATCCGAAGACCTCTCAAAAAGTCTGTGAATACTTTGGAGTATCTATGGACTTTTTAATGGGAAAAACTGATAAAATTGTTTGTGAAGAATGTGGAACAGAATACAATCCATTTGATGACTTTGATTGTGCTATTCACGAAAATGTTCATAAAACTATAGAAGCAGCAGAAAAATTAAATATAGACTTGGTTCCATATAAGGATATTATAAAAAAACGAGTAGACTATAAAATTAAATTAGAAGATGGAACATTTGACTTCGAAAATGATTTGACTGATTATTTGAAAGTGCGATATTCTGATTATATTTATAACAATGTTGGTAGCACTAATCTCATTGACAGAATGGGTTATTATAAGAAATGCCTTGTTGAGATTATCAACAAGGGATTTGTGCCGGAAAATAATATAAACACTTTTGTAGAATCATTTGGATTAAATAGAGATTACATAGACATGAACGGAGCTTTTATAGCCAGAATAAGCAAAAATTATGATGTGATGAAACTTGCTAAAATTGCCGAAAAGCTTCCACCAGAAATGCTCAATATGCTTTTGTTTCAAGCGGAAGCTTTTTACGATAAATATACCAAGGGGTGATTATTCACCTCTTGTTTTTTCTTTTACAAATTCATAGAACCACTGCAAAATATAGTTTTCATTTATGCTTCCAAACATATTTGACAACTCTTTTCTGTATTCTTCATTTGTCATTTCTTTTTCCACCGTAACCACCCCCCTCTCCCCTTTAATTCTCCGCAGAATCTAAAGTAGCGATACATCACATTATAGAACATACGTTCTAAACAATCAATATATATTTGACTCACGTTTTTTATTGTTGTAAAATATCAACAAAAAGAGGACGGTGAAAACGCCAATAAACACCGCCCTCGCCAGAACTTGATGTCCCTCGTTTCAAGGGATGTTACAAGTGTATCATGTGAAAGGGGGACAATAAACATGATGAAAAAAGACCGAATCAAAGAAATATCGACACATCTATCAGTCAACCGTGCAAATTATATGTTAAGTTTTCGTGGGAATCTCCACGAATTTCTTAATGAGCCGGACATGACAGTGTACAAGCTTGCAGATGAAGCTAATTTGCCTTATTCTACGCTTAATTCACTACTGTACGGTAATTCTAACGACACAAAGCTATCTACCGCTGTTGCGCTTGCTAGAGCCTTTGGAATCAGTGTAGATGAACTGGTAGGTTGTGGCACTATGGAAGATAAGATGTTGGAATCTGTCAAGATATGTCGCAGTCTGCCGGAACACTCTCTGTACCTTATCCGCTACTTCATACGTCACCAAGATAAAATCTATTCCAGTCTTGAAAAATCGCAAAAGTATATTTCTGTCCTCAAACCGCAACTTATGAATGGAATTATAGCCACCACAAACGCTGTAGAACCTATTTGCATAGACAATTTACCGGAAGATATAAAATCCAAGACTTATATCGGTTTGAAAATTCCCTGTGACTACTATATGCCGTTTTATCTGCCTAGGGAAATTATTCTCCTTGCAGCGGATCGTGAACCGCAAGACGGTGAACGATGTATTGTGACCAGTAATGGTGGAATATATATTGTCGTGAAAACACATATAATTGAAGATGGTGTAAGAAAATGTAGATATGTTCCTCTTATATCTCCAAACAGCATACTCCCGGAAAATCTTATTGATGACATGATAGGATATGTGGTTGGTTTTGTCAACAATGACGGTGACTGGGGAATCAGATAAATAGATTAAGAGCATGGCTTTTACACCATGCTCTTTTTGATTGATTTATTTTTGCTTCTAATCTCCGCCCATCGGCTATCACTCCTTCTGTAAATGGCTAGTTAAAGTGGAAAACTATATCCAATGCAACGCAAGGTACATCTATAATCTCATT
>ERZ834769.2021-NODE-2021-length-16036-cov-2.695388_pt1 | contig 16036 bp, 10 predicted proteins | sample MGYA00519690_ERZ834769 | MGnify/ENA primary metagenome ERZ834769 (study PRJEB31850, sample SAMEA3708760) | human gut metagenome | biome: human gut; feature: human-associated habitat; material: faeces | place: China | collected 2014 ... | reverse complement strand
CTAACTCTGTATACTTTCTGTCCTCACGGAGCATCATCAGGATATTCTCTGCTGTGGAAAGCTTCGGATCCGGTGCATAGATATAAAGATCCTCTCCCATCCTGTAATTATATGCGTGATAACCGTAAACCATCAGCATCGGGAACTGGCTGATCAGGTTCAGACACTGACGCAGCACGTTCGGAATACTTGTATCATCCGCTTTCTCATCATAAGAATAAAGCTGAAGGATACTCCTCGTGATGCTGTTCATCATGTCACGGCTCGGTGCTTTCATGATAACATCACGCACAAAATTCGGAGGAAGCATACGGCGGTCAGCCATCATCTCCTGAAAGTGAGCCAGCTCTTCTTTATTCGGAAGTTCTCCGAACAGAAGTAAATATGCGGTCTCTTCATATCCCGGGTGCTTTGCATCAAGGAAACCTTTGACCAGATCCTTGATATTATAACCTCTATAATACAGGTTTCCTTCGCATGGAACGGATATACCATCCACGATCTTTGATGCACATACATCCGAAATATTCGTCAATCCGGCAAGTACACCCTTACCATTTAAATCACGAAGTCCTCTTTTTACTTCATACTTTGTATAAAGTTCTTTTTCAATCGCATTGTTCTTCTCACATTTGAGTGCAAGTTCTTCAATCTCAGAAGTGATGTCGAAAAATATGCTGTTAATATCTTTTGCCACGTACGTATTCCTCCTTCTCTCTGTCTCTTTTCCATGTATGACCTTTTTATTATACTAAAATAAGTCTTTTTATACAATTAACTGACTATTAAATCTTTATGAAATCATCAGCCTGAAAATTTTAGAAACGACATTCTGACAGCAGATCTGCCAGCTTCGCAAATTCTTCAAGGGTCAGTGCTTCACCCCTGATAGAAGCTCCACGCCCCAACGCTTCGATCGCAGCTTCTATTTCTTCCTTTGTATAGTCCAGTTCCGGTGAATTTTTCAGTCCGTTGGCAAGCGTTTTTCTTCTCTGATTAAAAGAAGCCCGGATCAGACGGAACATCAGCTTTTCATCCTCCACTGTGACCGGAGGATTTTCATAACGCTCCAGCCGGATCACCGCAGAACCGACTTTCGGCCTTGGCATAAAGCAGTTCGGAGGTACATTTGCCACAATATATGGCTTTGCGTAATATTGCACAGCAAGCGATAATGCACCATAATCTTTCGTCCCCGGACCGACCTGCATCCGGTCTGCCACTTCTTTCTGCACCATAACTGTAATGCTTTTGATCGGCACATGATTCTCAAACAAGCCCATAATGATCGGTGTCGTGATGTAATACGGAAGATTGGCAACGACCTTGATCGGCTTTCCTCCATTTTTTTCCTCTGCCAGCTTATTAATATCTACTTTTAAAATATCATCATTGATGACTTCCACATTGTCGTATGCGCTGAGTGTGTCTGCCAGAATCGGGATCAGATTTTTATCAATCTCCACCGCCGCCACTTCTCTTGCATTCTCGCAGAGATACTGCGTCATTGTGCCGATTCCAGGTCCGATCTCCAAAACAAAATCATCCTTTGTGATTCCGGACTCCTCAATGATCTTCTCAAGCACATGCGTATCGATCAGAAAGTTCTGTCCGAACTTCTTCTGAAAATTAAAATTATATTTCTGTAAAACCTCTATGGTATTCTGTGGAATTCCTAACGTTGCCATATACTGCCTTTCTCTTCAAATAAACGATCTAAAAACTCTGCATACAGGCGGTTAAATGTTTCATGAAACGTAACTGCCACATTTACATCCTGATTTCCAGACATCTGTGCCTCCTCAAAAATAGCAAAGGCTGTCTCATATAAATCCGGGTTTTTGTCATAAAATACTTCCGTCAGACCATCCTGAAATGCAAACTGCGCCTCCTGTGAAAGATTGTCCTTAAAATCCTCTTTGGAAATGCATCCACCCTCCTCGTAATCGGACAAAAAGATGTGTCCGCCTGCAGAGGTCACGAAATCCTCAAATGCCTCTTTTACATCCTCATAAGTTACCGGAACATAATTTTCCTCCCAGTAACGGTCAAATGTTTCTCTATCCGGAAATGCTGCTAAAATATCTTCCATACCTGCGCTCCTTTGTGTTTTCTGCTCCATTTATACTATCATACTTTGCAATCGTTCCGCAATAATGTATACAGGGTTGGCTCTAAGTGAAATTCCCTGCACATGTTTTCCACTTCCGCTAAATATTTTTTCTTCGCAGAGGACGGTAAGACCGGGCGGCGGACCGCACGGATCAAAATATTTTTCGGTGTGTGTTCAAAGTCAATAAATTCCAGCAGCTGGGTTTTGTATCCGCAGCACTCCAAAAGATTCGCCCGGATCGCATCTGTTGTCAGCGCTGAAAAACGCTCTTTGATAATGCCATATCTTGTGAGCAGGGAATAATCCTCACTCTGGATCTGCTTATTCACCTCATGCTGACAGCATGGTACGGAAAAAATCATTTTTGCATTCCATGTGATTGCATTATAGAGTGCAAAATCAGTCGCAGTATCACAGGCATGAAGCGTCACGACCATATCCACGTCAAACGGCGTCTGAAATCCATTGATGTCACCTAGCTCAAAGCGCAGATCGTCATAGCCATATTTGTCCGCCGCCCGGTTGCATTTTTCGATGACATCTTTTTTCAGGTCGAGTCCAAGCATCTGCACTTTCATATGCCGGATCTCTGTAAAATAATAATACATGATAAAAGTCAGGTAAGACTTTCCGCATCCGAAATCAATGATGTGTATTTCCTCACCTTTATATTCCCGGATCGCATCATCGATCATCTCGATAAAACGGTTGATCTGGCGGAACTTATCATACATGGACTTTACTACTTTTCCCTCTCCGGTAAAAATACCCATATCCACCAGCGGAGGGATCACCTGTCCCTCATCCAAAATATAATTTTTCTTCCGGTTATGCTCTGTGACTGTGTCTGGTGCTTCTTTTGAAGCTTTCGCCCTGAGTGTCACCGCACCTTTCTTTGAGATCAGAAGACTGTATTCTTTTTTCTCATCCCATGCATTTACCTGCAGGAATGTATCATGTATGGCTTCCATCAAAAAGCCCTGCAGATCTTCTGCGCCAAAATTATCGTGAAACACCTGTTTCTCTGTATACTTTGCCGCCTGATAACCATCGCCTTTCTTCTCCACCACAATCTTTTTGTACTGGCAGTCTTTCGCCATCGGCTTACTGATAATTATTTTCATGAGCGGATTTGCTGACAGCTTTTCGATTGCCGCAATCCAGTCCTCATTCGCCTCAAATGTCTTTTCTTCTCCCTCTTCATTTGCGAGAATCACAAGACATTTTTCTTTTTCTCCCGGCTGCCGCTCTTCGCAGCCGTATTCTCCATCAAAAATCTGTTTTAGTTTCCACATGATCTATGCTCCTTACTGGGATTCGGAAATACATTCCTGTTCCAGCTTTATTCCTTTTTGTAACATATAAGTGATGAGTTTTCTCTCTTCGTCCGGCAGTTCCATTTTTTCTAACTGCATCAACCGCTTTTTGTCATTTTCTGTCAATGGCTTCGCATAATCCTCATACTTTTTCAATGTTTCAATGTCCATTTGAAACATTTGAAATGGGATCCCTGTTTTTCTTTTCAAGTGTTCTAAAATATAAAATCCACCTGCATCCAGATCTCCAAAATGATAATACTGTGCATCCGGCAATTTCTGATAAATCTGCATCAGCAGATTTCGTCTGCTGCGATTATGATAACCGCCAAGATAGATCACCAGACTGTGTTCCTGTTTAAAACGGTAAAAAGAAGTCAGATTTTCAATTGTGAATACTTTATCAATCGTCTGATCCGGACAGATATCCGGTACATCCTCCTCACTCCCCACCGCAACAGCGATTCCTTCCGGGAAAGCACTGATATCTGCAGCCTGCTTCCCAGCGCTGTAAATCTGTACGTTTCCCTTCATATACACATAGCCCGGCGTTTTATAAATCTGATACTCCGCAAGAATTTCTTCATTTTCAAATCCTGTCAGTTCTTCATTTTCCTCCCGGAATATTTTACAGATTTTTGGGATCAGTGTCTCGAATACTTTGCTGTCATGAAAATGTTCTATGGAAAATTCCCTGATATAACATTCTTTCCTGTTCTGCTCTACTTTATCTAAAGTGTCGATCAGTTGTTCTGTTTTCCTGTGATCCATAATGTCGAGATATTCTTTTACTGACTGTTCGCTTTCCAGCCGCGTTATCATGCGGGACAAAAAGCTTCTTGTTATCTCACCCTGCGTTTTCTGATAAAACTGCTCCAAAATCTGTTTTGTACGTGCCTCGGCTTCCCTCTTCGGCTTCCTGCCAAGCCTCTCATATGCCTCTTCCACATGATCCTCACAGAGTACAAGCTTCTCGATAATATATCCGGGCTTCTGGTTTTTCCATGCGATCGTGACCAGTCCCTCACGCTCCATCTGTTCTGCGGCTGCGTGAATGGTTTCTATCTCAAGCGAGCTCTCATCGAAATACTTTGGCATCGTCTTCTTATTGAACGGAAATGCAATATGGATCGCTCTCTGGTTTTCTCCTCTGGAAAGCTTACTGTTTTCGTATTTGTCCAGAAGATAATTCAATATCTTATTTTCGACCGGATGCATAACGATACTCCTCCACGAAGCTTACTTTATCGTCTGTCAGTACTAATAATGTCTCCTGCATTTTCGGACCGATATACTGGATTTTATCCGGCGGCGCTGCGATCACGATCTGAAGCGGCAGTCTGTTCATAAACTCAAGAACTGCCCCGATCCTCTCATCATCCATATTGTTAAATGCCTCATCAAACATCACCAGCCCGATTGCCTCTCCGCCGATATTATTATTGTACAACTGGACAAAGGATGCGGCTACCGTCACATAGAACGGGGTCTGTGTCTCGCCTCCGCTCTTTTCCTCACAAACCTTAGAGTAAAGAGAATAGCTGCCATCCTCATGTGTGATCTTAATATCATAATCCATATAGGTGCGGTAATCCGTAAATTCATCTAATGCCTTGATCCCATTGTCCTGATCCAGTGCGAGCTTTGAAAATAGTTCATCAATGACTTCCTTATGATTCTCATGAAACAGACCGCTGAAAATGGACTCTCCCTGCACTACATTGAAATCGTCCATGATCATATCGTAATATTTTCCATAGCTTTTGCTCGGCAAATATAAAAATTCATATCTTTCATTGCTGAAGGTGATATCTTTCAATGCCTTATTGAGTTCTCTAAACTCTCCCTGTGCCTGCTTCATATTTTCCTGAAGCTTGGATAAAAACTGTTCCCGGAATTCTTCCTCTGCCGATAATTTTGCTTTTCTTACTTTTTCTTCATAATTCAGAAGCTCGGAGTTCACCAGTCTCTCCTGGACTGCCGCATACTCCGGATATGCTTCTAACGTAGCTGCTGCACCAAAATCAAATGCCGTTTTGTAATCGTACATCGCACTTGTCATTTTCTTATCCGCATTCTCTTTTGTTGTATTATTCGCCTTACGTCTCCGGTCAAAATTCTGCCGGAACTGCTCTAATGTCTTATCACCGGTCTGTTTTTCGTATTCTTTCTTCCAGAGCACGATCTCGTTTTCTGCTTTCTGGGCAATGTCTGTGATCAGTTCATTCTTGTGTATGCACTCATCCTCGCACTCCACAAGCCTGTCTTTTGCACTGCTTATTTTCAGTTCGCAGGCTCCGCTTTCCCTGTCACTTTTTGAAATGTGGCTTTTCAGTTCCTCACACTCTTTCCGCATTTCATCCGCACGGATCTGCTTTTCGATCATGGTCGTATTCTGCTGCAGATTCCGGATCTCCGTCTCACATTTTTCAATCTCAAGTCCTGTCCTTTTCAGTTCTGATACAATTGTAATTCTATACTTTACATCTGTATCATCATCCCACTCGAGCCATTGCAGCGTCGCTTCCATATGTGTCATACGGTCTTTGCATTCTATTTTCTGCCGGTTTAAATCCTCCTTTTTCTGCAGTGCCTGCTCATACTGGACTTTAAATGCATTCTTGCCGATAAATGGAGTTGTATAGATTTCCGGTCTGATCGCAGATGCGACATGATTCTGATAGCGCATGCAATTTGGTGTGATAGAAACCGGATACTGTTTTAATTCATCCACTCTCTTACACATATGTACCTTGCCAAGAACCATATTCACATACCGCTTCGCATAAATACTCTTCGACTCCACAACTGTTGCCAGACTTCCTGCTGGTGCAATGTCATATTCCTCGAGTTTGCCGGAATTGATCAGTCCCACACCGTATGCTTTCTTTTCTCTTCTCAGTTTTTCGTAAATACCAAGGGCAATGTCAAAATGTTCCGGCTCTACCAACACATAAAATCGCTGTGTATTCAGATAGCCCTCCACTGCGTTTCTCCATGTCTCATCCGTGATCTCTAACATTTCACACAAAATCCTCGGCTTTGCCGTCCTTCCGATCTTAAGCAATTCCTGCTCCACACGCGACATCAGAAGCTGGACTGCCGAGGGATAGGAAAACCGGTGCTGTTTCAGATTACTGATCCGCTGCTCTGTCTCCTGCAGGTCTGCTGCGATCTCATTCAGCCGGCTTTGGATCTCTAAATTTTTCCTCTGCAGTTTTGTACTCATATGCTTCTTGTAAGCGATCGCCCGGTCAATCAGTTCCTGTGCACTAACAACGTCCTCCGTATCCTTCAGCCGGTGCAGCAGCTCATCATACTGCTTCATGCATTCATCCACATCCGGTATTTCAAGCAGTCTTTTTACTTTCTGTCCTGCTTTTTTTCCGCTCTCTAACAGTCTTTTCTTTTCCTGATATTGTATTTCTTCTTTTTCCTGTAATTCTTTCAAATATTTTTTCTGCTTTTCCAACGTCTGGAAATCTGAGTTGGCGTTCAGTTCCGCTAAAAGCAGTGTGCGGACTTCCTCCTTATTCTCCAGTTCCTTTTTCATGCTGCTGCACTTTGCATTCAGCTGTTCCAGACGGTAACTTTCGCGCCTGATCTCATCCTGCAGAACGCCGATCTGTTCTTTGGTCAGATCCAGATCCGACTGTGCCATAAAATATTCATACATCTGGTCAGATTGTATACAATCCACCACTGCTTTGTGGTGGCATTCGATCTCTGACAGTTTTTCAATTCTGTTTTTCACACCCTCCAGCGTTTTTTCCAGCTCCTGATAGCTTCTTACATTTTCGCGCAGATTGTCAATATTGACTTCTTTTTCATCCAGCACATAGGAATAGACAAAGTCCTTGATATCATCAATCGGTTTAAACGCCAGCGCCTTTGGGATCAGCTGAAAGAACTTATCCTCGATTCTTCCAAAACGCTGTTTGATCATTTTTTTGCCTTCTGCGTTCGTCTTTGCAAATAATTTGATGTTTTTATTGTTAAACGACCTAAATTCTGTGATGGTCCGTGGTCTGTTTCCGATCTTAAACATCTCATCCTCTAACATCACATTGTCCATGAGATAACGCACGACTGTCTCCTGCCCTTCAGTTGCCGAATCGATCACTGCTCCGATGACAAAATACTTTTCCTTGCTCTCCTCATAAAATTCCAATGCGACATGCGCACTGATCTCTCCGGTTCTCTCATAAGGATGATTTTCACGTCCGGTCTTACACCGGATATAACCGGTCAGCTTTCTCTTGCCGTTCTCATGGGCAGCCTTATTAAAATGATTTGTGGAGCAGGTCACAACAAATTGGATCGCATCTAAAAGTGTGGATTTTCCGGCTCCATTTTCGCCGGAAATCAGAGTTCCCCAAAATCTATCGTGACATCCGAGAAACGATGCCAATTAATCAGCTTCAGTCTGGTCAGTTTCTTCATCTTTTAATTTTCCTTTCCTATAACTGTCCACTTTGTCGTATACACTCTTGATATCCTCTACCCTCACTGCCATCAGGATGGAATTATAGATCAAAACTCTGGACTCCTCATTTTTCAGATCCGAATCCAGCAGCTCGATCAGCTGATATCTCCGGAAAAGACGAAGCGCATTTCCCATCGTTGTTTTGTCGATCATTTTGTCACGGATCTTCAGGCTTAAGAACTTGTCCTGAATATCGCCCAGATTCACAATGACTTCATCGCTCTCTGACAATTCTCTTTTTTTCTCATCAAACAAAATGCGTAATATCAGCAAAATAACGGACTCATATAATTTTAAATTCTGCCGGTTTGTGTTCAGGGCATTCGTGAGCTGCACCACTCCGTATTCGTCATTCATTTCTAATCTGTAACCAAGCACTCCCAGTAGTTCTTCAAATTTTTCTTTGTACTTTTCTATAAAATAAAAGTCACTTCTTGTTGCCTGATTCTGTCTGCATATAAAACATACATTAATCAGTTTATTACATATTCTGCGGAATTCATCCTGATCCTTCTGCAGCATGCCATTTAATAAATCCATTCTGCTCTCCCTCTGCTATGCGCTGTCAGCGTTTTATGATCGCAAAATCCGGGAAATCAAACTCTCCACTGATTTTATTCGCACCTTCTGCCTTTTCAATCCGATATCGCATCTTTTTTCTGGAACCATACAGTCTGACATAGATCAGCCTGATAAAATCATCCATTGTTTCCATCGGAAGCTCAGACGCATAGATTTTTGCCCTGTCTCCTAATTGTTCTTCTACAAACCGCTCTATCCGTTCCGGACTTAAAATGCGCTGCATCTTCTCCGCCATCTTCCGGAGCTTTTCCTGCCTCAATTCCACATCCGGCATAGCTTCTATCAGCTCCTGAGGATGAAACTCTTTCTTTCCCTCGATCGGACTGTAAAATGATTTCTCATCAATAAAACTGCTCCCGAACAGTCTCACCAGATTATCCAGATACTCGATCTCATAAATCCCATTCAGATCCAGCTGGCTCTGTTCCATCTGCTCTCCAATGTATAAAAGGATTTCTTTCATCTGTCCTCTGACATCTTCCGTTCCTGCCAGCAAAAACTTTGCACGGTTTACTGCTGCTCTCTGGTATTGTGTGTTTTTCCAATTGATCTCTGCCAGAATATCATCCATATTCCGGAACGCTTCCACAATCTCATGCAATGTCTGATATACCAGTTCTTCTGCCTGCCCGACCGGTATCTCCCGGATCGCTGCCAACTCTTCCGACGTCTTTGTGATATAACGTGAGCTATGTCCATGTGCTTCCAGCCGCTCTATGATCTCCGGCCGGAACTTCGAGACATTGTCTGATGTTAGCAGGCGGTGATACGCTTTATCTACAATATTCGTAATATAATCGTTAAACAGTGCATTCATAATCTCCGCTACGGTCTTATGCTTTGTCAGTTCATCAATGTAATGTTTGATATTTGAATTGAGATTCTTTAATCCTGTGATCAGCATATCCGTATTATCCCGGATCTGCTGTAACACAACCGCCGGATGATCCGTATTGGTCCGCACAAGGCTGTAAATGGTGTAAATATAGCCCTGATATTCCACCTTTCGTCCGTCTGAAATCTCAAGAAGCGTTTTCATGACTTTTACGGCATAATCATAAAAATTGACTCTCTGCACATAACTCTTATCTGTCTCAACCTCAAGCCAGCCGTACTTCTCCAATAAGCGCAGCATCTCATTTGCCTTTTTTCTGGAATCCATGCCATTTATGTCATCTTCCTCAAATTCCGCTGCCTGATTCTGTTCAAAATAAAACTGTAATTCATCCACAAGGATTTCTCTCTCGATCCCAAAGGAAAGCTGTGCACTCATTGCCTGAAACAACCGGCACAGACAGTCCCAATATACAAGTCTGTTCGGCGATGCCAGCGGTGTGAAAAATTCTTTTGGAATAATACCAAATAATGGATTGGTCTGCTGTGCCTGTGCGTCATCCATATCTGAAACTCCTGTCCTTCCCTCTATTATGCCATGGTGATCCGCTCAATTTTGCAGGAATGTTTTTTATAATCGTCCTTCTTTAACTCTTTGCTCTCATAATTGATCCCAACAAGTATCACTTCGCCCCTGTAATCCTTCAGGCTTTCGACATACTGTTTTCTTTTGATCTGTGTGATCGCTGCTTCCGCTGTCTGATTCCATTTCAGCTCTACAACGATTGCCGGTGTCTGTGTCGTTTTTCTTGGAACAAACACCATATCTGCAAATCCTTTTCCTCCGGCAAGTTCCCGGTATACTACATAATTCTTCTTCGCTGAATAATACGCAAGTGCGATCACACATGCCAATGAATTTTCATCATTATAGGCAAGTATGGATGTATTCTCCTGATGTGCATTCTCTATCATCCGGGCAACCGTTTCTTCCTCACCGCGGATTGTGGCTGCAAGCAGCTCTTCGGATTTCCGGATTGCGTCCATAACCGGTTCCCAGCCACCATCTTCAATACAATTAATAAATTCCTTCTGTACTTCCTGATTCGGGATATGAACGGTACATGTATCAAAATCATAAGTCAGATATCCCAGATGTACCAGAAGTGTCAAGACATCATCTGCACTTGCAAATGTAGTCATATCATTCTGAAATTTATCTGGATTTATCTCAATAGAACTTCCCGCAATCAGTCTCGTTACAAGTTCTTTCAAATTATACATATCCATCTGGATATACTTTTTTAATGCCTCATAAGTCTCTGTTTTGGTCCAATAGCTGTCAAAATCATGTCCTGAAAGTGACATTACGACTGATCTCGGATTATAAATCTGTATCCCTTTTAAATCATAACCGTCATACCACTGTTTCATTTTATCATATGACATGTCATACTGCGGGCACAATTCCTGCACTTCCTGCTCCGTAAATCCTGTAAATTCTGCCAGCTCACGCTGATTGGTCATGGAATATTCATCAAACATATTAAGGGCGGAATGTTCTCCATATTTTTTAATCGGAAGGATTCCGGTCATATAAGCCAAAATGCAATAAGGCTGGTTCTTTAACAAATCTCTCAGGAAATTCAGATACAATTTTTGTGCTTCTGTATCTTCCCCTTTTACACGGAAAATGCAATCCCACTCATCAATAATAAAAACAAAAAAGCTGTGTGTCTGTGCATAAATCTCTTCTATCACAGACACTAAGTCTTCTTCGTAGTACGTCACATCTGCAAATTCCCGCTTCAATTCGCGTGTTACTTTTCGTGAAAGCAATTCCAACATCTCATGTATTGTCTCTGTCCGCCCCAAAAACTGCTGGATGTTTAAATGAATGACATTATATTTATTTAAATGTTCTTTAAAACTGCTGTCATCTGCTATTTTAAAATTTTCAAACAATTCCTTCGAATCGCAGCCTTTGCTGTAATATGCCACCAGCATATTGGCTGCCATTGATTTTCCAAAACGCCGTGGTCTGCTGACACAGATGTTTTTATGTTCACCAAAAAGTTGTGAATTTGTAAATTTAATCATCTCAGTTTTATCAACATATATTTTAGAATGAATCGCTGCATTTCGAAATTCTTCATTCCCCGGATTCAAATAAAGTCCCATTTTGACCTCCTTTGTTGTGACGATCAGTCCACGATCAACACGGTCTTTCCTTCAAATGCAAAACCGTACTCTTTAATCTGGTTTACTGTAATTCCTTTCATTTTCAGTTCTTCGCTGTATTTTCTTTCCCGGATCTGTGTGATCGCAGACTGCGCTGTCTCTTCCAGACTTTTTTCTTTTCTTGTGCTGCGCACTTTAAATTCCAGAATCACTGCGTTATCCTTTCCCGGATTCTTTGGTTCAAGCATGACATCATATCTTCCAAAACCACTTTCCCGGTTCGATTTCAGATAATATCTGTCCTGCAGATCAACAAGCAATCCTAACACAAATCCATGATAAAACCGTTCCGGTTCTGCTCCCGATGCTCTGTCTCCGGTATCAAAATAACTGAATGTCTGCAAGGCCACCCGGTTCATATATTCATTCATCGCATCCACATCACCGGCAAACATTGCTTTAATAAAGTCGTTGTAATCCGGTCTCGCCATTGCGAACCAGTCATGAATCATTCGATGGAACATCAGTTTCACTTCCAGATTCGTAAGTGCCAGCTGATACTTTGGCTCAGTTCCCTCCGGAATATCCTTGTACTTTTCATAAGAGAGGACTTTTAAGTAACCACTTGCCAGCAGAAGACTCCACACCGCCTGTTCATTACCGTTGAGCTGATCATAAACAATCTGTTCATCAATTTCTGACCATATACACTCTCCGCAAAGCAGCTTTTCGAATTTACTCTTGATATTGCGGTTTCCCTCACGGACTAATTTTGCCACCAGACTGTTTGCACTTGTATTTGCCCAATATGTTGTGTACTGCTGTGAATCAAGATAATTTAAAATTGACCACGGATTATAAATATCTTTATATTCCCCGAAAATAAAACCATCATACCATCTTTTCACTTCGCTCTTTTCACTGTCCAGTCCACACTTTCCCAATGCTTCAAAGACCTCTGGCTCTGTAAAACCAAATGTTGTGGCATATTCATCAGATGTCGTTGTAACTACTTTCAGATTATTCAAATCGGAAAAAATAGACTCCTTGCTCACCCGTGTGATGCCTGTCATAATGCCACGTTCCAATGCCGGATTTGTCTTGAAAGTTGAATTAAAAAGACTTCTTGTAAATGTCACCAGTTCGTCCCAGTAACCATCTACAAAAGCTTCCTGCATTGGAGTATAATATTCATCCAATAAAATGATCACTTTTTTCCCATAATATTTATATAAAAATCCTGATAAATAGTTTAATGACAGCGTAGCATCTACATAGTCCATATGATTCATGATTTTCTTATACAGATTCACTTCTTCCTTAATCAAAGCATTGCTCTCTGTTATAAAATCAAATTTGAAATATAATTGTGCAATAAGGTCGCAGATTTTCTTTTGTGTCAATTCATAGGTTGGTTCTTTTATATTTGCAAATGAAAGACTAATGACCGGATACGTTCCCTGCAAATTGCGGTATTTCTCGTCATTCCAGATTTCCAGCTCCTCAAACAGATCAGATCGTCCCGCATATTCCATTGAGAAAAACTGCTCCGTCATGCTCATGGTCAACGTCTTTCCAAAACGTCTTGGTCTCGTGATCAGTGTAACACTGTCACCACTATCCCACCATTCCTTTAAAAAGGCTGTTTTATCCACATAAAAATAATGGTTTTCTATCAATGTTGAAAAATCCTGCACTCCAATTGCAACATTCACTGACATATTCTGCCTCCTTTTTGCTATCTTTGAAGAAAGCCTTTAGACTTATTATAATCTAAAGGCCTTGTGATCATCCTATGATATTTACTTTAAAACAATCGAAAGGCTCTCGCATATGCCATATGAAATGAATATTCGCCGCCCTTCTTTACTTCAGGCTGCATGTTTGCATAATTACGTTCCTTATATGACCAAAACATTTTATTCTTCCGCTTGCCATTTGGCAAAGTTTCATATATTTTATAACAAATGATATTCGTATCATATAAAAGCTGTAAGGCTTCACTCGCAGTCTCCATAAACGGTGGAATCTTCCGTCCTAATTCTCTTAAATACTTTATATATTCTAAATGTTTTTCCTCAAAAAATTTATAATTGAAATTTCTATGCCCCTGAAAATAATCAAAGAATATACTAAAATTATTATAATCTGAATCATCCATATAAATTAACATATAATCTTTCAATTCGCCTTTTAAATACGTCGAATAATTGGATAAAATACCTTCAAAATCAGAATGTTTAAACTGCGTACCACTTGTTGCATCAACCATCTCGTTTAACATGGTTAAAATATCTCTTGGTTTGTATAAGGAATACCTCAAGAATTCAACAAACGGATTATCTGGTGCTTTCCATTTTTCCTGATATTCCACCTTGTATGGAAAATAATAATTCCAGCATTCTCCCAGTTCATATGAATAATCCTGCTGCTTCATAAAATAATCGTCTGCAATCTTAAATAACTTTGAATCAATATATTTGCGATAAGAAGTTACCCAATTTAACAACACCGAATTATTTCTAAGCTTCTGATTCATATTATGAACTGGCATTTTATACATAATGTCCGGTCGGATCAGCAACATAATTTTGATCTGTTTCTCTTTCAGGAATGATTGATTCATTTCTAAAACTGCATTTACCAGTCCAACCAAACACTCAAAATACTGCTCATTATCAATATCTCTTGGTCTTGCATCAATGCCATCCACAAACAAAATCGTTGGTTTTTTCAAATTAACACTCATAAATGCTTTTTCAAAACCATCTCTTATCTTCAAAAGACTAATCTGAAAACTCTGTTCCACATACTTCTGGGACGTTTCCGCAGATGCCTTAGTTCCAGTTGAAAACAGCCCCTGTTTCATCATCGAATTAATAGATGCAGAGGCATTGTCAACAAATTCAAAGGCATTCACAAATTCCGGTTTAAAAGCATCACTATAAAAAACATCTATTGCCTTCGATAATTGTTTATACTTAATGCTGCTGAAAAAAGTCTCACCATATTCTTTTCTGATCTTTTCTGCAAGAATCAAATAAATCAAATTAATCCATACATCTTTGAAACTTGAAAGTTCCAATGCTTTCTGTCTTTTCATATTAAGAAATCTCTGATACAGCGTATTTTCCACAAGTGAAATGGAACAAAAACTATTTATCTTATCAGATTTCGACATATACACCGAATATGCTGTTTTTCCAGATCCTTTTTCTCCAATCAAAAAATATTTATCCGGTTTGCAAATTTCTTCTACAATATCGTCTACCAAAAATATTTTTTCAAACAGATCTGTATCTTCATTTCCGGCAATGTAGTAATCGTATGCATCACCTTTTCTTTCTGGCAACTCAAAACTCCTCCAACATGAAACTGTCGTTACTCCATACCTTTTTCATTCATTATCATTAATAGTAGTATAACCCATCTTATTCTCAAATGAAATAGTTCGCATAAAACTTTCTATTTTCAAAATTCCCTAAACCAGCTCCCACTAGTTATATTCACCACACAATCACACTCTCTACATCGAAAATATTTTACACATCTTTGTATATATATAATGATCTAAATACTTTTTTATATCGTTTGATATGTTCTTTCAAATCATTTATTTCATTCTGCGCATTTAATACTTTTTTACAAGCATCCTTATATTTTTCATTCACATCATTTTTTTCTTGCAATACTCTTGCAACAGTATCCGAAACCTCCTCCAACTGATCTATTAATTTTGCATTTTCAATAGATAACTTATTTATTTCATCTAAAACGGTTTTTACCATTTTTTCATCTCCCCAATGATTCTTTTCCTCAATGTGAACAGGCTCGATTGCTAAATATTGCTTTTTTGATTTGTTGGCGTCTACATAAATCAATCCACACTTACAATTAATCCCCTGTCTTTTATAATTTGAACATCCTAATGCATAATGTCGACTAGATCGCATATTTTCCTTTGTTGAACGGTAACTCATATCTCTAAATATTAATTCTCCAACGCCACAAGAACTACACCTTATGATATCTGTTCTTCGTAAATTCACCCTACCTATTACATTTTTAATACGTGTTTCTATTTTTTCTGTATGTTTTAGCATTCCAAGATGATCTTGTTTTGTGAAATCATGTTTCTTAACTTGAGTTATAAATGTCTGATACAACTTTTCTACATCTAATCTGTCATCAAACTCTGTTGCAAATAAATACATTAATTTCTGAGAGAATTCCTTTTTATCAAATATGTAATCATTTATAAAAGGCGATTTTTTTAACTCAATCTTACCATTTTCAAGTAAAATTTCTATAGAAATCACTTTTTCTCTTGGAACACTAAGTTCAGAGCAAAAAACCAACTTGTGAGTATGATTTTGATTTATAGGATTTGATACCATTTCACCATTTATTAATTTCCAAAGGGGGGCATCATAATCAAAATCTATATAGCACTCATTTTTTATTTCAATTAAAAATATTAAAAAGGGCGTAAAAATCAATATATCAAATTCTGCCGTAATATAT
>ERZ834769.1997-NODE-1997-length-16165-cov-8.858970_pt1 | contig 16165 bp, 9 predicted proteins | sample MGYA00519690_ERZ834769 | MGnify/ENA primary metagenome ERZ834769 (study PRJEB31850, sample SAMEA3708760) | human gut metagenome | biome: human gut; feature: human-associated habitat; material: faeces | place: China | collected 2014 ... | reverse complement strand
TGCTGGTCACGGTGGAAGAGGTGCAGACGGAGCTGCAGAAGATGAACCTGCCCCGGCGGCTGGACCAGCGCACGCTGGAGGAGCTGATGCGCACCCTGCGCAGGTATAATCTGGCCCGCCCGGTGGGGCGGCTGACCGGTCTGGACAGCCGCATCGAGGTGTTCCCCACCGTGCTGCTGGCTCTGCCGGACGCAGACCTTGCCGATGCCGCCGCCGAGAGCAGCCGCACCCGGGAGGAACTGGCCCTCTACGAGCGGCCTGACGGAGATGCCAGCGGGGAGGAAGAAGAATGATCGAATTAAAGCGCCTGAAGCTCATCAACTGGCACAACTTTGAAAATGTCACCTTCGATTGTGCCCGTCTGACTTATATGATCGGTGTCAACGCGGTGGGCAAGACCACCATTCTGGATGCCATCCGCTACTGCCTGACCACCAACCGCAATTTCAATGCCCTGGGCAATAAAAAGAGCGGCCGCACCCTGCAGGGCTCTGTCCACGCCAAGCAGCGCGGCGAGAACGCCTACCGCCGCCCGGGCCGCACGGTGGCATATATCGGTGCCGAGTTCTGGGATACCGTCAAGCGGACAAACTTTGTCATCGCTGTCCGGGTGGAATCCGAGGGCCCCATGCAGGAGCTCCACCCCGGCGACCAGACCTGGTACATCTCCGAGGACGGCATCACGCTGGAAAAGCTGCCCTTCCTTGATCCGCGCACCGGTGCCCCCAGCGCCAAGGAGGACTTCAAACCCGCCGTGGGCCGCCTGTCCTACACCCGCAGCCCCAGCGAGGCCCGGGACCGCATCTGCCGTGCCCTGGGCATTGGCCGCGCCTCCAGCCCGCTGGGCAAAAAGTTCAACGAAGTGTTCCAGATGGGCACCAGCATGGACGAGATCCCCAACTTCCGGGAGTTCCTGTACCAGTACATCCTGCCCCAACCGGAGCTGGATCTGGAAGCGCTGCAGGGTGACCGGGTGGAGCTGGAAAACCTCCACGCCGTTCTGGCCGAGGCCCAGACCCGTGCCGCCGCACTGGAACAGATCGTGGCGTATGGCCGGGAAGCTGCTGCCAAAGAGACGGATGCCCTTGTCAACCGGGGCGCGGCCCTGCTGGCCCGCGCCGAAGCGGATGCCGGTGAGGATGCCTCCTGGCAGGGCCATCTGGATGCAGGCCGCCGCCAGCTGTCTGACCTGAACGCAAAATACGAGGCCGCCAAGAACGCCGAAGCCGAAGCCCGCCGGGCCTATCTGGCGGCCCACGGTGCGGCCGGTGACAGCGGCGCGGGCCGGGCGCTGGATGCCCTGACCGAGGAGCTGGCCCGGAAAAAGAGCGCGCTGGATGCAGCGGCCCGGACAAGGAACGGTCTGGAAGCGACTGCAGATACCATCACCGGCCTGCTGACCCAGCTGAACCGCAGCGGCTTTGCGGTGGAGAAGGAGCTCTGGCCTCAGCGCCTGACAGCGGAACATCTCCCCGCCCTGACCGAGGCGCTGGCCTGCATCGAAAAGCCGCTGGAAGAGCAGTATTTCGCTGCCCGGCAGGCTTCGGCGGATCTGGCAAAAGAGCAGGAGGGCCTGCAGGCAGAGCTGAACACCGTGTCCGGCGGCAAGTGGGTCTACCCCCACGGCGATGCCGCCACCAAAGTGCGGGATGCCGTGAATGCCGAGCTGAAAAGCCGCGGCATGACAGCGGATGCGAAGATCTTCTGTGAGCTGCTGACCGTGGCCGACGAGAGCTGGCAGGACTGTGTGGAAGCCTGCCTGGGTGACCGCCGGTTCGATATCCTTGTGCCGCCTGCCCACTACGCCGCCGCCAAGAGCGCCTTTGTGGCGCTGGGCGACCGGGTGGGGCCCATCAGCCTGCTGGATACCCCGGGCATCCGCAAGGCGGACCGCCATGCAGAGACAGCCCCCGCCGACAGCCTTGCCGCCCAGGTCACCAGCGAAAACCCGCTGGCCGCACAGTATGCGGACACCATCCTGCGCCGCATCGTCTGCTGCGACACCCCCGATACGCTGGAGCATTTCCCCGATAGCGCCACCCGGGACCTGCTGCGCCACCATCCCTTCCGGCTGGAACGCCTGCGCAGGCCCCAGCGCTATATCGGCCTGGATGCCCGCAGGGAGCGTGCCGACACGCTGGAAGCACAGCTTGCCGCCCAGGCCGACCGCTGCCGCGAAGCCGCCCAGACCGAAAAGACCCTGAAATCTGCCTACGACCAGTACCAGAACGTTCTGCGGGGCCATGCGCTGGAACAGCTGGCTGAACTCTGGGCCAGCCGGGCCGCACTGGATGCCGCCCGTGCCGACTACGCCGCGCAGGAGCAGAAGCTGGCCGACTGCCGCGAGAACCCCATGCTGCAGCAGCTCTACCGCGAGGAAGAAACCCGGGAAGCTGCGTGGGAGACCGCCCGCAAGGCCGTGGAGCAGGTGGGCGGCGATATCCGCGTCTGCGAAAAGCAGATCGCGTCCTGTGAGGCGGAGCAGGGCAAGGCGGTGGAGACCGCTGCACAGAGCAGGGAGGCGGCAGAGGCATTCTTTGCACAGCACCCGCTGCTGGAGCCTCTGGCACAGGAACGCAAAAAGGGCCTGATGACGGGCGGGCGCACGGCCCGTGCCGCCGCGCAGACTGCCGAAAAGGCACAGACCAGGCTGGACGATGCCCTGCGAGCTTATCTCACTTCCACGCTGGAACCCGCCCAGAGGGATTACAACGAGCACTATGTCTGCGATTATCCGCTGGGTCTGGCCGGGGTGGAGCAGTACCGCGCCCAGCACGAAAGCCTTGTCCGGATTGATCTGGAACGCTACGCCGCCCGTCTGGAACAGGCACAGCGGGACTGCAAGGACCGCTTCCGCAAGGATATCCTCTTCCGGATGAAGGATGATATCTTCAACGCCCGCCGCCAGTTCCGGGAGCTGAACAAGGTGATGGAGCAGCTGACCTACGGTGAGGAAGTCTACCGCTTTGAGCTGGAGCCCAGCCGTGACCCCCAGCTGGCCGCCTTCTATCAGGTCATTGTGGACAAGGGCAACCAGCAGATGACCGACGGCGACTCGCTGGACAACCTTGCCGCCACCGCCGACCCCGTCTACGAGCGGCAGGTGGACGCGCTGATGGAAAAGATCATGGCTGATGTGGACGAGAACACCCGGGCCCGGCAGGAGGGCCGCACCACCTCCGGTGCCACCCTCTCGGATTATGTGGACTACCGCACCTATCTGGACTATGACATCAAGGTGACCAACACCGTCTCGGGCCAGCAGGCCTATCTTTCCCGCGTCAGCCGCGATTCCTCCGGCGGCGAGAATCAGGCTCCCTTCTATGTGGCCATCTGCGCCAGCCTGCTGCAGATCTACCAGAAGAGCGAGAACAGCATCCGCCTTGTCCTGCTGGACGAGGCCTTCAGCAAGATGACCAGTGACCGCATCCGCCCCATGATGGAGCTGTTCCGCCGCCTGCAGCTGCAGGTGCTGCTCATCTCCACCGTGGAAAAGAGCACGGCCATCCAGCCCTACTGCGACATTACCTATTCCATCGTGCGCCACGGCGATGCCAACGCCATTGCGCCGTTCTACCGGGCCGGCACCCTTGCCGATGCCCCGGAAAAGGAGACTGAATATGAATAACACCCTTGCAAACATCTGGCTCTTTGCCACCCACTGGACCAAGCTGGATGCTTTTGATACCGAGGAAGAGCTCAACGATGAACTGGAGCTGCTCCAGCGCCAGAGCCTGCCCACCAAAGTCCGTCAGGTCACGGACAAGGAAGGCAGGGAACAGTTCCTCCTTTACGTCAAACAGGCCGACCGCGATTACGCCCGCTACTGCACCGGCTGGCGGCCCGGCGGGATGATGTGATCCACCCCTGCAAAAAGGAGAATCCATGTCAAAACAGAAAATCCAACTTTCGGATCACTTTGATTATTCACGGCTGATCCGTTTTGTGCTGCCCTGCATCGGCACCATGCTGTTCACCTCCATTTACGGCATTGTGGACGGCCTGTGCGTCTCAAACTTTGTGGGCAAAACGGCCTTTGCGGCAGTCAACCTCATCATGCCCGTGCCCATGCTGGTGGGTACCGTGGGCTTTATGCTGGGCACCGGCGGCAGCGCCATTGTGGGCATCACGCTGGGCGAGGGCGACAATGCAAAAGCTGATCGCTACTTCAGCCTGTTCATGTCAACGGCGCTGATCGCCGGCATCGTGCTGTCCGTGCTGGGGATGCTGCTGCTCCGGCCGGTGGCCATGATGCTGGGTGCCGAAGGCGAGATGCTGGACTACGCCCTGCGCTATGGCCGGGTGCTGATGCTCAGCCTGCCCACCTTTATCCTGCAGAATATGTTCCAGAGCTTTTTTGTTACCGCCGAAAAGCCGCATCTGGGCTTTTATTTCACGGTGGGCGCGGGCTGCACCAACATGGTGCTGGACATGCTGCTGGTGGGCATCCTGCACTGGAGCGTAGAGGGTGCCGCCATTGCCACCATGCTCAGCCAGGTGGTGGGCGGCCTGCTGCCGGTGTTCTACTTCCTCAACCGGAAAAACACCAGCCTGCTCCACCTCTGCCGCCCGCAGTTTGAGGGCGGTGTGCTGCTGAAAGCCTGTGTGAACGGCTCCTCTGAGCTGATGACCAACCTTTCCATGTCGCTGGTGAACATCCTGTACAACTATCAGCTGCTCCGCTTTGCGGGCGAGGATGGCGTGGCCGCCTATGGTGTGATCATGTACGCGTCCTTCCTGTTCGTGGCGGTGTTTGTGGGCTACGCCGTGGGCAGTGCGCCCATCGTCAGCTACCACTATGGTGCCAATAACCGCAAAGAGGTCAACAACCTCTACCGCAAGAGCCTGAAGCTCATCGGTGTGGTTGCGGTGGGAATGACCATCGGCTCCATGTTCATCATCCCCCATGTGGCCCGCTTCTTTGTGGGCTATGATGAAAACCTGCTCATTCTGACCACCCGGGCCTTCCGGCTCTATGGCCTGAGCTTCCTCATCATGGGGTTCAACGTCTATGCGTCCTCCTTCTTCACGGCCCTGGGCGACGGTGTGACCAGTGCGCTCATCTCGTTCCTGCGCACCCTGCTGTTCCAGGTGGCGGCGGTTCTGCTGCTGCCGCTCCTGCTGGGCATTGACGGCATCTGGCTGGCCGTGACTGCCGCCGAGCTGGCCGCTCTGCTGGTCAGCATCGGCCTGTTCATCACCAGAGACCAGCAGTTCCATTACCGCAAGGCGGAATAACTGCAAACAAAGAAAGGACCCACGGCGGGTCCTTTCTGTTTTCAGAATGTAAATTCCACGAACTCGCAGTTTTTGATGCCTGCCGCCGCGTACTCCTCGTTGGTCATATCGTAAAAATAGGACTGCACCACCCGGGCAATGCCGTTGTGGGCCACCAGCAGGTAGGTCTTATCGGTGTCGGCCCGGAGCTCGTCCAGCAGGTTGTAGATGCGCTGAGCCAGCTGCATCATGCTCTCGCCGCCGGAGTAGCGGTCGGCAAAGTGGGTCTTGGAGATGCGGAACTCCTCGCCGTCCCGGGGCGTGCCCTCGTAGCGGCCAAAGCACTGCTCCCGGAGCCGGGGCTCACACCGGGCAGGAATGCCGGTGGCCTCTGCAATGGCCCGGGCGGTGTCGGCGGCGCGGGACAGGGGAGAGTACAGGATCTCATCGATGCGGAGGCCGCTGGTCCGGAGCTTTTCGCCCAGCTCCCGGGCCTGGGCACGGCCTTTTTCGGTCAGGGGGCTGTCGGTCATGCCGCAGATCTTGTTTTCCACGTTCCACACGGTCTCGCCGTGGCGGGTGAAATAGACCTTGTGCGCCGCTTTGGCCAGCCTGTGATCCCGCAGGGTGACAGTGCTGCCCTCGTTGATGTCCAGCCGGGTCAGCTCGGCATCCGGGTAGGGGAGAACCCGCTGCGTGCCGTCGGCAGCCTCCAGCAGGACATCACAGAGCACGGGCTGGCCTTCGGGCAGCTCCTCGCAGCCATAAAGCTGCTCCTCAATGCGCAGAACGCGGTAGTTTTTTTCTTCCATCCTCTTCGACCTCTTTCGGGCAGATTGTTTCTTACATTATAAAACGGCAGCGGGGCCCCGTCAACGCTTGACAGCCCCGTGTGCCGCCTGATAAACTAGGCGCAAGGGAAAAAACGCCAAAAGGAGAGAAAAAGTTGAACATTACAGAACTGCGGTATCTTGTCGCCATCATGGAATGCGGATCTGTGAGTGCGGCGGCAAAGCGGCTGTATGCCGCTCAGCCCAATGTGAGCAAGGCGCTGAAAAATCTGGAAGAAGAATATCATCTCCGCATTTTTGAGCGGTCATCCACCGGCATGATCCCCACGGAGCAGGGACGGCATTTCATCGAGCAGGCCGAACGGGTGCTGCGGGAGGTGGATCGGCTGGACCAGAGCGTGCAGGAGGCGCAGGAGCGCTGCGCCGAACTGCGGGTAATGATCCCCCACGCCACCTATGCCTCCTATGCGGCGGTGGATTATCTGGAGCAGGCGGCCTCCATTGAGCGGCTCCACATCCACATCCGGGAGGGCGGCTCCATGGAGGCACTGGATCATGTCCTGCGGCAGGGGTATCATCTGGCTCTGCTGCGGTACGCCGTGGAGGATGACGAGCACTATACCCATTACTGCGCCCGGCGGGGCCTGAAAATGGAACCCATTATGGATTTTGAATACAGTCTGCTGACCAACCGGGACGGCCCGCTGGCCCGGAAGGAGATCCGCGACCTGTCTGAGCTGGACAAGTATATGGAGATCCTCCACGATGATTTCCAGCTGCCCGGCGAGGAGGGCGGCGACGGTGTGCGCTGGCATGTCAACCCGGAGCGCCGTATCCATGTGTATGAGCGGTGCAGCCAGTTCTCGATCCTGCAGCGGCTGCCCACGGCCTACATGTGGGCATCGCCCATGCCCCGCAGGGCACTGGAGCAGTACCATCTGGTGCTGAAAAGGTGCCCGGCCCAGCGCCAGCAGATGCGGGATGTGCTGGTCTACCCGGACAAGGGCCGCCTGCGCCCTGAAGAGCAGGCCTTTGTGGATCTGCTCCACAAGGAAGCGGCTTCCACCGTGAAATAAAGGGGCTTTCCGGCTAAGGCACGGCAAAGGTTGCTCCCTTCGGAATTGACAGAAAAACCAATAAATGGATTCAAAACCGGGCGAAAATAAGCGCCCGGTTTTATTTTTGCTGATAAATGGTCAAAAAATAAACGGAAAAGCGGCAAAAATTCTTTGCAGCTATATCGGAAACCATATGGCCCCATGCCGGAAAGATATTTCTCCGCTGGAAAAAAGTGTGCTACCATGAGGCCAGAAAAGAGCCCCGGGTATGCGGCAGAATGGGGCCGCGGCCGGCAGGGGCAAAAAGGAGGTTTCTGGTATGATTAGTTTCCTGCTCTGTCTTGCGATCCTGGTGGGCGGATACTTCGTCTATGGCAAGATCGTGGACAATACCTTCGGCCCGGACGACCGTGAAACGCCTGCTGTGCGCATCAATGACGGCGTGGACTATGTCGTGATGCCCCAGTGGAAGCTGTTCCTCGTCCAGCTGCTGAACATTGCAGGTCTGGGTCCCATCTTTGGTGCACTGCAGGGTGCTCTGTGGGGCCCCGTGGTGTTCCTGTGGATCACCTTCGGCACCATCTTTGCCGGTGGTGTGCATGACTACTTCTCCGGCATGATGAGTGAGCGCAACGACGGCGCTTCCATCGCGGAGATCACCGGCAAATACTTAGGCCCCGTGATGCAGAACGTGATGCGTGTGTTCTCTGTTGTGCTGCTGATCATGGTGGGCACCGTGTTTGCCGTGGGCCCCGCCGGTCTGATCGTTGAGCTGTGCAGCCAGAGCGGCGCATCCGGCGTGATGACTTCGCTGCTGTTCTGGCTGGTCATCATTCTGACCTACTACTTCATCGCGACCTTTATCTCTATTGATGCGGTCATCGGCAAGATCTACCCCGTGTTCGGCATCTGCCTCATCATCATGGCCATCGGTGTCATCTTTGGCATCTTCACCAACCCGGCTTATACCATCCCCGAGATCTGGGATCACTTTGGCAGCATGCACCCGTCGGGTACACCCATCTGGAGCTTCATGTTCATCACGGTTGCCTGCGGCGCGATCTCCGGCTTCCACTCCACCCAGTCGCCTCTGATGGCCCGCTGCATGAAGAGTGAGAAGCAGGGCCACTTCGTGTTCTACGGTGCCATGGTCTGCGAGGGTGTTATTGCCCTGATCTGGGCCGCTGCAGGCTGCTCTCTGTACGAGGTCACCGATGGCCTGAACACCGGTCTGGCACAGGCACTGGCAATGGGTCAGTCCAAGGCCATCTATGATGTCTGCTCCAAGACCATGGGCGGCGTGGGCATCGCACTGGCCATGATCGGCGTGGTCGTCTGCCCCATCACCTCCGGCGATACCGCCTTCCGTTCTGCCCGCCTGACCTTGGCCGACTGGTTCAAGATCGATCAGGACAGCTACGGCAACCGCCTGAAGCTCTGCATCCCCGTGCTGGGCGTGGGCGCTTTCCTGGGCATCGGCAACGCGCTGGGCTTCATCAACTACACCGTGATCTGGCGTTACTTCAGCTGGACCAACCAGACACTGGCCATGATCGTTCTGTGGGCCGCTTCCATGTACCTGTTCAAGGAGAAGAAGAACTACTGGATCACTGCAGTGCCTGCTGCCTTTATGAGCGCCGTGTCCGCTACTTACTTCGTGCTGGCTCCCGAGTGTCTGGGCGGCCTGCTGAACCATAAGACTGCTGAGGGCGCTGCCATCTATAACACCGCAGTTGCTTACCCGGTGGGCATCCTCTTTGCGATCGCCATGCTGGCGCTGTTCATCTATGCAACCAAAAAGCAGACAGTGAAAAAGACTGCATAATTGACATTTCCCCCTCTTCAACCATCCCGATACCCATTCACAACCGCAAAAGCCGCCTGCCGGGCCGTCCGGCAGGCGGTTTTTGCTTGTGCAGAGAAACGACGAATTGCGGCAAAAAGAACAGGAATGCAGACAAGGTGCACAAAAATATGCCAAAAAGTTTGGCAGGGTGCACTGAAAACGGAAAAACACCCGCTGAAACGATTTCGGCAAAGAAGTTTTGCCGAGGGTACGTTAAAAAATCTTTGCCGGGATTCCCGGGAACGGCTGACTTATATAGTTTTTGATATAAGGGCCATTCTGGAAGGATATTACCAGATTTATGAAGATTGTGTTAACATAGGGCCAAGGAATGGCCGTGACGGGGCAGAATGGGGCTCCGGGCACGGACGATAAAAGGAGGTTTCTGGTATGATTAGTTTCTTACTCTGTCTGGCGCTCCTGATCATCGGCTACTTTGTCTATGGCAAGATCGTTGACAATACGTTCGGACCGGACGACCGCGAAACTCCTGCTGTGCGCATCAACGATGGCGTTGACTACGTTGTGATGCCCCAGTGGAAGCTGTTCCTCGTCCAGCTGCTGAACATTGCAGGTCTGGGTCCCATCTTTGGTGCACTGCAGGGTGCTCTGTGGGGCCCCGTGGTGTTCCTGTGGATCACCTTCGGCACCATCTTTGCCGGCGGCGTGCATGACTACTTCTCCGGCATGATGAGCGAGCGCAACGATGGCGCTTCCATCGCAGAGGTCACCGGCAAGTACCTTGGCCCTGTGATGCAGAACATCATGCGTGTGTTCTCTGTTGTGCTGCTGATCATGGTCGGTACCGTGTTCGCAGTGGGCCCCGCAGGCCTGATCGTGACCCTGTGCAAGAACAGCGGCATGAGCGGTGTGCTCACCACCACCCTGTTCTGGCTGATCATCATTCTGGTCTACTACTTCATCGCAACCTTTATCTCCATTGATGCCATCATCGGTAAGATCTACCCCGTGTTCGGCATCTGCCTGATCATCATGGCAGTGGGCGTTATCTTTGGTATCTTCACCAACCCCGCCTACACCATCCCCGAGATCTGGGCAAACTTCAGCAATATGCACCCCTCCAACACTCCCATCTGGAGCTTCATGTTCATCACCGTTGCCTGTGGTGCAATTTCCGGCTTCCACTCCACTCAGTCGCCTCTGATGGCCCGCTGCATGAAGAGTGAGAAGCAGGGCCACTTCGTGTTCTACGGTGCCATGGTCTGCGAGGGCGTTATCGCTCTGATCTGGGCCGCTGCAGGCTGCGCACTGTACACCATCACCGACGGCAAGATGGCCGGTCTGGCCGAGGCTCTGAGCGCCGGTCAGTCTGCCGCTATCTATGATGTCTGCTCCAAGACCATGGGCGGCGTGGGCATCGCACTGGCTATGATCGGTGTCGTCATCTGCCCCATCACCTCTGGTGATACCGCATTCCGTTCCGCTCGTCTGACCCTGGCCGACTGGCTCAAGATCGATCAGGACAGCTACGCAAACCGCCTGAAGCTCTGTGTTCCTGTGCTGGGCGTTGGTGCTTTCCTGGGCATCGGCAACGCACTGGGCTTCATCAACTACACCGTCATCTGGCGTTACTTCAGCTGGACCAACCAGACGCTGGCCATGATCGTTCTGTGGGCCGCTTCCATGTACCTGTTCAAGGAGAAGAAGAACTACTGGATCACCGCAGTGCCCGCTACCTTTATGAGCGCTGTGTCCTGCACCTACTTCGTGCTGGCTCCTGAGTGCCTGGGCAAGATGATCAACACCTATGCAGACGGCAAGCTGGTGGCTTACAACACCGCAGTTGCATATCCCATCGGTATCGTCTTCGCAATTGCCATGCTGGCACTGTTCATCTATGCAACCAAGAAGAACACCGAGAAGAAAGCCGCATAACCCATTCATAGCGGCAATTTCTCAGTAAAACAAACCGGCCGCTGTCAGCTCAGCGGCCGGTTTCCTGTTTTTTGGCTAAGAGTGCGGGCTGGGCCTTGCATTTTCATTGCCGGAGTGGGAAAATGGGTACAAACAAAAACGCAAAAGAGGGATGAACATTATGCTCTTCAAACCTGCACAATTGGGCCTTGCCAGGCTCGACTCTGCCGAGCTGGAGGCCGACCGGAAGGCCTGCAAAAAGATCGGCCCCTGCGGCGTGGGCAAAAAAGCCCTGTATCTGAACAGCTTTTACATCGACCGCCGCTACTACCTGCCCTACACCAGCATCACCCGCGTGTTCAAGCGGGTGGCCATGAGTGCGGGCGGCTTTACCGGCAAGGGAATGTTTGCCTCCATGGCTTACCTTGTGGTGGAGTACGACGGCGGCAAACAGAAGCAGTGCAACTTCAAGGACGAGCGGGATGTGGATGCCCTGTTGGAGCTGCTGGCAAAGCAGCAGCCCCAGATCCGGCTGCTGAGTGCCGCCGGGGAGCAGGCGCTGCAGAAAAAGGCTGAGGAAAAGGCCGCCCGCAAGCTGCCGGAGCTGTCTGACGATGCCAAACACACCGTGACGGTCCTGCGCAGGGCGAAGGAGTATCTGGACGCAAAGCCCGAGCTTTCCAATGAGCTCAGTGCTGCCCAGCGCCGCAAGCGCGCCCAGCTCAAGAGCAAGCCGGTCTACCGCTATGTGGCCCTTGCCATCTTCCTGTTCGGCACTGCCGCTGCAGCCTACGGCCTGTACGCGGTGTTCACCCACACCGGCAGCTACGGCGTGTACTTTGCACTGTTCGGCTTTGCAGCCATCTTCCTCTTTTCCAGCTACAACATGCTGCCCACGGCGCACAATAACAACAGTGCCATTATGAAGCGGGCCGATCAGGCCGATGCCGCCATGGCGGAGTATGTGAAGCACTACCCCAACGGCAGCTTCCCGGTGCCCAGCTGTTACGCCCACCCGATCGTCCTCAAGCGGATGATCGATGCCGTGGAGGAAGGTCAGGCCGTGACCACCGCCGAGGCACTGGATGCCGTCAAGGCCCGCCTGCAGGCCGTCAATGCGGATGTGCAGGTGGAGCAGGAGGAGTACGACGAGATCGTCGCCATCAAAGCACTGTTCCTGAACCACGATTATCAGTAAAACTGACCCTCTCTGTCATCGCTGTGCACTGCCACGCTTTGATGGAGAGGGTTTTTCTTGCGTTGTGCGGCAATTCGCCCTATAATGAGCACAGAGAGTATTTTTGGAAAAAACAGGAGGTTCCCTATGGATATGGTCACATTGGGGCGCACCGGCATCACCGTGAACAAAAACGGCTTTGGTGCCCTGCCCATCCAGCGCATTTCCCAGGAGGACGCGGTCTTTCTGGCCCGCAAGGCTTACAAGGCGGGCATCCGCTTCTTTGATACCGCCCGCGCCTACACCGACAGTGAGGTGAAGCTGGGCGAAGCCTTTGACGGCATCCGCTCCGAGGTCTACATCGCCACCAAGACCGCCGCCCAGAACGCGGAGGAGTTCTGGAAGGACCTGGACACCTCCCTGAACAATCTGCGCACCGACTATGTGGACATCTACCAGTTCCATAACCCGTCCTTCTGCCCCAAGCCCGGTGACGGCTCCGGCCTGTACGAAGCCGCGCTGGAGGCCAAGGGAAAGGGGATGATCCGACACATCGGCATCACCAACCACCGCCTGTCCGTGGCCAAAGAAGCCATTGAGAGCGGCCTGTACGAGACCCTGCAGTTTCCGTTCAGCTATATTTCCGGTGAGCAGGAGCTGGAACTGGTGCAGCTGTGCAAAGAGCATGAGATGGGTTTTATCGCCATGAAGGGCCTGTCCGGCGGTCTCATTACCAACAGTGCCGCCGCCTATGCCTTTGAAGCGCAGTTCGAAGGCGTTCTGCCCATCTGGGGCGTTCAGCGGGAAAAGGAGCTGGACGAGTTCCTCTCCTACATTGATAACCCGCCCCGGATGGACGCAGAGCTGTCTGCGGTCATCGCCCACGACCGGGAGGAGCTGTGCGGTGAGTTCTGCCGTGGCTGCGGTTACTGTATGCCCTGCCCGGCTGGCATCGAGATCAACAACTGCGCCCGCATGAGCCTGCTGCTCCGGCGCTCGCCCTCGGCAGAGCATCTGAGCCCTGCCGGTCAGGCCAAAATGAAAAAGATCGAGGACTGCCTGCACTGCAACCAGTGCAAAGCCAAGTGCCCTTACGGCCTGGATACGCCCGCCCTGCTGGCCCGCAACTATGAGGACTACAAGCGGGTCCTGGCCGGGGAAGTCAAGGTGTAATAGAGGAAACAAAAAAGATGGATGCCGCATGACATCCATCTTTTTGTTTTACAGCGAAGAGGGGATCGGCTCCCGGAAGATCCTCATGGCCTGCTTGTAGCAGTGGACGAAATAGAGGATCTCCGCAATGGCGGTCAGAGCCCAGGAGCAGGGGTAGAGCAGGTAGAGCGAGGGGATGGTGTGGAAGTGGGCGAAGATGGTGTATACCCAGATCACCCGGAACACACAGGAACCCATGATGACGATGACAGTGGGCACCACGGTCTTGCCCAGACCGCGGGAAGCGGCGATGGTGCAGTCCATAAAGGCCGAAATGCAGTAGGCCAGCGCCATGACACCCACACGCTTCATACCGGCATCGATGACAGCGCTCTCGGTGGTGAAGAGGGCGAGGAACTGCCGCCCGAACAGGAACAGGCCGCCGCCCAGCGCCAGACCCACGCCAAAGGAATAGGCCAGCGAGATGAAGTAGCTTTTCTTGACACGGTCGGGCTTGCCTGCGCCGTAGTTCTGGCTCATAAAGCTGGCACAGGCCATGTAGAAGGCGGCCATGCAGTCGTAGATGAGCGGGTCGGCGTTTGCGGCGGCGCTGTTGCCCTTGACCATGAGGGAATCAAAGGAGTTGACACCGGCCTGGATGAACAGGTTGGCGATGGCGAAAATGGCGTTCTGGAACCCGGCAGGCAGGCCCAGCGCCAGAATGCTTTTGGTCATGGCGGGGTCGAGCTTTGCCTCCTTGAAATGGAGGGCGTAGCAGTCCTGCACCCTGGTCAGGGCGTGGAGGATGAGCCCGGCAGAAACACACTGGGAAATGGCACTGGCCAGCGCCACGCCTGCCACGTCCAGGTTGCAGACGATGACAAAGAACAGATTCAGAAGGATATTCAGCACACCGGCAAAGCTCAGGATGTACAGCGGCTTTTTGGTCTCACCGATGGCGCTGAACACGGCGTTGCCGAAATTGTACAGAGCCAGTGCCGGCATACCCAGGAAATACACCCGCAGGTAGAGGATCGCACCCGGCAGCAGGTCCTCCTTGGTGTTCAGCAGCCGCAGCATGGCAGGGGAGCCCAGCAGGCCCACAACCAGCAGGATCACGCCTGCGATCAGGCTGACAATCAGGGCTGAGTGGACGGTGTCGTGGACATCGTTCGGGTGTCTGGCTCCGTAGAAGCGGGCCACCAGCACATTGATGCCGTTGCCCAGGCCGATGAGAAAGCCGGTGAACAGTGTGACAAAGATGCTGGTGGAGCCCACCGCGCCCAGCGCTGTGGAGCCCGCAAACCGCCCCACCACCGCCACGTCCGACATGTTGAATAAGACCTGCAGCAGGTTGGATAATGCCAGCGGCAGGCTGACCAGAAGGATCTGCTTTGCCAGAGGGCCTTCTGTCAGGGATCTTGTGCTAGATTTCATGTTCTCTTTTTCCTTTTCCAGTCCTAAACCGTGCCCGCGCACACCGGGGCACAACACCTATTATAAGAGATGCGCACACTTTTGCAAGTTGAATCTTTCAAAAAGGAAGAACAGAATGCGTCAGTGTCTTGCGGGCGCTGGGATCGGCCACGGAATCCGGACACAGTGCTGCCAGACGGCTTGATTTTTGCCTCCGGCTGTGCTATACTACATTACACTGGTTTGCCAGTAATGTGCGATCGTAGCTCAGCTGGATAGAGCGTTCGGCTCCGACCCGGAAGGCCAGAGGTTCGAATCCTCCCGGTCGCACCAAACAAAGAAAATCCGAATCTTTTCTCGATGGGAGGAAAGGTTCGGATTTTTTGTTATCTTTGGAAATGGGAGTGCCGCAGCTCCTCAGCCACCCTTCCGGTTTCGCTGCCAGATGCGGTAAAGTCCGTCCGTGATCAGATACTCCCGGTACTGAATGGGCGTGCGGCAGGCCTCCCGGATGGTGCGGGGCAGGTTGCCGGTGGCATAAAAGCGGATATCCGGGCCAAGCTCTGCCTGAAAGCGCTCGGCCAGCCCATCCAGCAGCCCGGCGGTGCCCAGCACAAAACCGTTCTGTAAGCAGGCAGAGGTGTTCTTGCCCAAGATCGATGAGGAAGCTGGAGCGGAGAGGTCAATCTGGGGCAGCTGGGCAGTTTTTTGCACCAGCGCGGAAAGGGAGAGCTGCGGCCCGGGCAGAATGACACCGCCCACCAGTTCCTGTTTGCCGTTGACTGCCATGATGGAGATGGCGGTATCTGCCGAGATGACCGCCAGCGGTCCGGGCCCCTCCTCCAGTGCGGCCACAGCACCGCATAGCAGCTCTGCGCCCAGCTGGGCAGGGTTGTCCAGCCGCAGCTTGATGCCGCTTTTCAGGCCGGGGCCAACGGTCAGGAAGCGGGCAGAGCAGAGCATCCGCAGCGCACCCAATACCCGGCCTGTCAGTGCGGGCACCACACTGCCCAGAATGCCGCCCTCGATCCGCTCGGGGGCAACCTGATATAAGGAGAGCAGATTCAGCAGGTTCATGGCGTATTCGTCCACCGTTGCGGCCGGGCTGGAATGCAGCCGCCCGCTGAACTGCAGGGTGTCGTGTTCGTAGCCGGCAATCGTGATGTGTGTGTTGCCGATGTTGACCGTAAGGATCATGGTTGGGGTCTCCTCCGCTCTATAATGTAATTATATAATATAACACCGCCCCGGAAACTGCAAGAGCTCTCCCCTTGGCAAAGGGGAGACGAAATGGCCGTGGCCATTTCGGAGGGGTTCAAACCCTGCCCGGAAGCACTCCTTTTGCGAAATATAGAAAAAACTCAAAAAAGATGCAAAAAAGTGTTGACAGAAGGCTGGGGATGTGGTATTATACTTGAGCGCCAAGGGCCGCCGGAAAGAATGACTTCTGAAAGCGGCAGAAGCAAAGCGAAAGAACCAATATGGATACGTTGAAAAACGAGCCACAAGTTCGAAAAGATCGAAAAGCTTCTGAAAAAAGTACTTGACAAAAAATCACTTCTGTGGTAAAATAATCAAGTCGTCAGCCGCAAGGCTGAGGCGCACAGGACCTTGAAAATTGAACAATATCGAA
>ERZ834769.1984-NODE-1984-length-16263-cov-2.940708_pt1 | contig 16263 bp, 6 predicted proteins | sample MGYA00519690_ERZ834769 | MGnify/ENA primary metagenome ERZ834769 (study PRJEB31850, sample SAMEA3708760) | human gut metagenome | biome: human gut; feature: human-associated habitat; material: faeces | place: China | collected 2014 ... | reverse complement strand
GGTGCATTTATGCACGTATGCCCCGCTTTTCGCCCATGTGGACGCCTGGCAGTGGCGCCCGGACCTGATCTGGTTCGACAATCTTTCGCTGGTAAAAACTCCGAACTATTATGTACAGCAGCTATATGGCCATAATGCCGGTACGAATGTTGTTCCGCTGACCATGCAGGGCGAACCGGTCACCGGACAGCAGGATTTGTATGCCACTGCAGCGGTCGACAAGCAATCAAACGAACTTATCATCAAAGTCGCCAATACCGGAATCCGTAGCAAGCGGATCAAGTTGAGCTTGAACGGTCTTTCGGGCGGTAAGCATAAAGGGACGCTTACGTTGCTCCATTCTTCCGACCTGGAAGCCAAAAACACGTTGTGCGATCCTTCGGCGGTAGTTCCGGTCGTTTCCGATATCGAGATGGAGGCCCCGCAGGTAGAAGTGATCTTGAAACCGCTCAGTTTCTCAGTTTATCGTATCAAATTATGAAATCTTATTTAATAATAATGGCCTTGTCACTGACCGTTTCCGTGCTGCCGGCACAGGAACTTTCGGTGACAGGCCCGGATCAGCACCTGAAAGTACAGGTTTCGCTGAAAGACGGGAAACCGGTCTACCGGGTTAGCTATAAGGATAAAACGGTTTTGGAAGATTCCCCTTTGGGACTTGTTTCGAACGCCGGAGACTTTAGCCAAGGCTTGACCTGTGTGGAGCATAAGGAAGGCCGGATAGACAAGAGCTATGTGCAGGACCGTATCAAGCAGTCGAATATCCGTTATCAAGCAAATGAATTGACCTGTACGTTCGCTAATCCGGATAAGCAGAAGATTGATGTCATTTTCCGTGTCAGCAATAATGATATCGCTTTTCGCTATGTGATGCCGCGTTATGGGGAAACCGGCAGTTGTGTGATCGAGAAAGAAGCTACCGGCTTCGATTTCCCTTCTTATACGACAACCTTCCTAACCCCGCAAAGCGATGCCATGATCGGTTGGAAACGGACGAAACCGAGCTACGAGGAGGAATACAGGGCGGATGCTCCCCTGTACGAACGCTCGCAATACGGACATGGCTATACTTTCCCCTGTCTGTTCCGCATTGGCGATGATGGTTGGGTACTTGTCAGCGAGACGGGCGTCGATAGCCATTATTGTGCTTCACACTTGAGTGACGCTACGGCAGACGGCTTGTACACGCTTGCTTTTCCCATGCCGGAAGAAAATAATGGAAACGGGACGGTTGCTCCCGGTCTGGCTCTTCCCGGCTGTACTCCGTGGCGCACGCTTACCGTTGGTGAGACGCTGAAACCGATTGTCGAAACGACCGTTCTCTGGGATGTGGTGGAACCTCTCTACGAGACGGAGCACAACTATCGTTTCGGGCGGGGCACATGGAGCTGGATTCTCTGGCAGGACGGAAGCATCAATTATGACGATCAGGTGAAATATGTCGATCTGGCTGCTGCAATGGGATATGAATATGTTCTGATCGATAACTGGTGGGATACGAACATCGGGCGCGACCGTATAAAATCGCTTGTCGAATATGCGCATAACAAGCAGGTGGATGTATTCCTGTGGTATAGCTCCAGCGGTTACTGGAACGATATCGAACAAGGCCCGGTCAACTGCATGGATAACCCTATTGTCCGCAAACGCGAGATGAAATGGCTCCGCAGCTTAGGTGTGAAAGGCATCAAAGTCGATTTCTTCGGTGGAGACAAGCAGGAGACGATGCGCCTGTACGAAGCGATCCTGAGCGATGCGGACGATAACGGCCTGATGGTGATCTTCCACGGCTGTACCCTTCCCCGCGGCTGGGAACGCATGTATCCGAATTATGTCGGGAGCGAAGCCGTCTTAGCATCCGAGAATTTGATATTCAACCAGCATTTTGACGACAACGAGGCCTTTAACGCCTGCCTGCATCCGTTTATCCGGAACGCTGTCGGCTGTATGGAGTTCGGGGGCGTCCTGTTGAACAAACGACATAACCGGACGAACGATGGCGGTACGGTTCGCAAAACAACGGATATTTTCCAGTTAGCAACGGCTGTCCTGTTCCAAAACCCGATTCAGAACTTTGCCATTACGCCAAATAACCTGACGGATGTTCCCGCTTTCGAAATAGATTTTCTAAAGCAGGTTCCGACCACATGGGACGAGACCCTTTTCATTGACGGTTACCCCGGCAAGTATTGTGTCCTGGCTCGCCGGCATGGTGACAGATGGTATGTTGCTGGTGTCAATGCAGGCAAAGAACCTTTGAAGCTGAAAGTATCCCTTCCGATGATCGCCGGAAAGAAAGCCACTGTCTACGACGATGATAAGAAACGCAATCCCCGTATGTCGGAAACCGTTGTAAAAGCCGATGGGGAAATGCAGCTGGTTATCCAACCGGAAGGAGGCGTTATTGTTGCAGCCCGCTGAGATAGTTTGTAGGACACTAATCTCGCAGATGGAGGTGTGTCCTCCGGTTTCTGTCCCCTCCCGGACGAGATGTAAGGATAGATAGGGGCGTAAACAACTGATTCTGCTTAAATGTTATTTCCGTGATGAGAAAATTTGAGCAAATATGTCAGTATTACAAGAGTATGCTTGTTTGCCTGCTGTTTGTCCTGCCGTTCCTTTTCTGTACGAGTGTGAATGCGGGTGCAGTTGCGGCGAGGCAGGACACTGTGAGGCGTTCGATCTATCCGCAGGATATGAAGAATAAAAGTAATCTGTATAATAAACTTTGGGGCGTACATTATCGGGCACTCTATTCGACTCCGGTCACTGCGGATGCTGTTACGCTGCAAACACTTCAGGGCGGCATGGAGATCATGGAGCAGGCGGAAGACTTCCATGCCCTGATTCTCTCTAACCGGCAGAACCGCTTATATATGCTCAAACCGTTAGGAGGTTCGACCAGTTTTCTTGAATCCAAGTTTTTCCGTGAGATATATAATAGGAACGATTTTAAGGGAACCTATCTCGATGAGTTTATCGGGGATGCTTATACCATTATCAATCCTTATACCTTCCTTGCTGCCGACCGGATGGCACAAGCTTCCGGTCTGAATTTCAATGATCCCCGCATCTATTTCATGCAAGGCGGAGAGGTGGGAGATACGATTGCCGATGGAACCGGCATTCGCAACAGACTCGTCAGCCTCCGGAATGTGCCCGACACCGCTACCCAAAAGAACATCCTCTCTACCGGGGACTTACTCAAACAGATCCGGCAGAACAAATCCCGCCAGGTGAACCAGGAAGAATACATCACCGGACGCCTGTATGACATGTTGATCGGTGACTGGAACAAAATCCCCGAAAATTGGAACTGGCAGGCGGTTTATACCGCCGACAGCATCCTGTTCAGCCCGATCGTTATCGACCGCAGCCATGCCTTTACGAAGATTGACGGTCTTCTTTTCAAACGCATGCTGAAGGTGTTGGGACTCGGCTTCATCACGAACTACAGCAACCACCCGAAGGACATCGGGGAGATAAACACGCTCGGTTATACCCTCGATATGGCATTGGCAAGCAGTGCGGACGAATCGGTATGGACGACTCAGGCCCTCGCTCTCCAAAAGAGCCTGTCCGACTCGGTTATCGATGAAGCGTTTTCAACTCTTCCGCCGGAGATACAGGGGGCTGAAACGGAGGCTATAAAAAAGAAACTGCTTATCCGCCGCGATAGCCTCCCGTATATGGCGCATCGCTATTATAAGAAATTGCAGCGTACGCCTGTCCTGACCGGGACGGAAGGGGACGACCGGATCGTGCTTGAACGTTTCGGTCGTGACAGTTTGTTGGTCCGTATTTATCCGCGGGAAGACTCTGTTCCTTCTTTTCAAAAGAAATATGCTGCTAAGGAAACGGCAGAAATCTGGTTGTACGGTCTGGACGGGAATGATGAATATGAGGTGAAGGGAAAGTCGAAGCGCGAGATCCCCGTTTATCTGATTACAGGTCCGGGACATAACACCTATAAGATGGAGAAGGCACATAAGATTCGTATTTACGCTTACGATGCCGACCGGGAACAACTGGATGAGATTTCCGGTGTCCATAAAATCATATCGGACAGTCCGGCTATTCATACTTATGATTACGAAAAGGTAAAGTATAAGGAATTGGACTTCACGCCGTGGGGCTTCTATGATTCGGATGTCGGCTTTAGTTTGGGAGCATTCTTTACCTATACGATGTACGGATTCAAGCAATCGCCTTTCACCTTCCGTCATCGTGTTGGGTATAACTATCTGCAAGGCTTTATGTATCAGGGGACGTTCCCTTTTTATGATGCCCGGAAGAGTTTCAACTTGGATGCCTTTATCGCTTCGCCCCGTAACTTCTTCAATTTCTTCGGTTATGGGAATAATACGGAAGGATTTAAAGATGAGGGTAAAGCCTATAACCGTGTTACGCTTCGTCAGTATTCGGTGGTTCCATCTTTCCGGATGGAGATAAAAAAAGACCGGCAATTGACATTGTCCGCTTCGTTCGAGATGTATAAGGCAAAACATACGGAAGGCCGGTACATTAATCAGGTACTTCCGGACAGTCACCCGGTTTTCGGAATGAACCTATTCGTCGGAGTAGAGGCAGACTGGCGGATCAGGATGGTTCCGTCAGCCTTTATCCCGGAACTGGAAGTCGAGGCTTCGTCCGGTTGGAAAATGAACCTGAAGGATGTCAGGCGCAATTTCCCGTACTCGAAGTTAGATGTTTCCGCTACGTTCCGCTGTTCGGACCGCTTCTCGGTCGAAACAGGGGCGGAGGTGAAATTGCTATACAATAACAAATACGATTTTTACCAGGCAGCCGGCATAACTTTGCGCGGATTCAGGGATAACCGCTTCATCGGCAAGCAATCTTTCTATCAGCATACCGACTTCCGCCTGGATATGGGGAAAATCAGGAATCCGTTCACGCCGCTTAAGTACGGGTTATTCGCCGGCTTCGATTACGGGCGTGTTTGGTTTCCCGACGAGCATTCCCGGCGCTGGCATACTTCCTATGGGGGAGGGTTCTGGCTCACGATCGTCAACAAAGTGACGACGCAATACTCCTGTTTCGGCTCCGAGGACGGAGCACGTTTTCTGTTTGCGATACGACTGGGCATTTGATCCCTTTTTAGTATATTTGCGGCCTAATGCTTTTACGTTATGAGGAAAACTAACTTAGTAACTTTCTTTCTTTGTTTCCTGAGCGCTTGGCTGAATGGGGCTGTTCCGCCCTTCTCTTTCTCTTCCTTGAAGCTCGAAAGCGGTTTGTCGCAACTGTCCGTCCTGAAGATCCATCAGGATAAAAGCGGTATCATGTGGTTTGCCACCCGCAACGGCCTGAACCGCTACGATGGCAATTCTTTTGTCGTGTACAAGCATAGCAACGGCGACTCGTCGAGCTTATCCAGCAATCATATAACGTCTCTTGCCGAGGACGATAGCGGTAACCTCTGGGTAGGTACGATGAACGGGCTTAACCGGTTGGATCTGAAAACGGACCGGATTACATCTTATAATGATATGCCTGCCTACGCACAGTCGCCGATCCGGAATACCTGGATATCATGTCTGCATGTCGACAAGCAGAAACGTTTCTGGGTCGGGACAAACAAAGGACTTTTCTTGTACGACTATATAGAGGGGACGTTTAGCCCGGCGAACCTGAACGGAAAACTGCCGAAAGATCAGATTATGGCGATTAGCGAAGACCGGAACGGGAATCTGCTGATCGGAACTTATGAGAACGGTCTTTATATTTATGACGGTAAGCAGCATTTCTTATCACATTATTTTAAGAACACGACGCCCCTTTCGCTAACCGGCAATAATATCTCGGCGATCCACGAAGGGCCGGACGATTGCCTGTGGGTAGGCTCGCGGCAGTCGGGGCTGAGCCGGATCGACACGAAAAGGAACACCGTCACCCACTTTACCGTTCAAAACGGCGGCTTGGGAGACAATTCGGTCCGTACGATCGATACCTATAACGGCAAAATAGTCATCGGAACCTACAACGGCCTCAGCCTGATCGACCCGGCGGACGGTTCCTGCACGACCTATACGAATTTTGACGAGCGTAAGGGCGGCCTCAGCCACTTTTCCATCTTTTCGGCCTTTGTCGACAAGGCGAATACGCTTTGGATCGGGACCTATTCAGGCGGCGTCTGTTACAGCAATCCGTTGAACAGCCGTTTCATGTTTTATGACCTGCAGAGCAGTCCGGACAAGCTATTCGGCATTTTTGCAACGATGGCATACCAGCCCGGCCATACATTGTGGGTAGCGTCGGAGGGGAGAGGATTGCTTTCGTTCGATCTTGAAACGGAGAAGTTCGAACGCTACCTGCTGGACGTGCGTCCGAACGCATTGAACGACCGGAACATTATCAAATCTTTGTTTTTAGAAGGAAATACCCTCTGGTGCGGTACGCAGAAAGGAACCCTTTACCGTTTCGACATGCGGACGAAGAAATTTTCCCTCTTTTATTCCTTCGACCAGGAAATTAGCATCTACACAATTGCCCGCTGCAGCGATGGCGCGCTGTGGGTAGGGACGACAGACAATACCGGCATCACCCGCTTCCTGCCCGACGGCACGGTTGCACCTGCTGACAGCTTTTTCCGCCAACTGCCGAGCGTGCGCAGTTTTTTAGAAATACGCGACGGCGTCTATCTGATAGGCATGCACCTGGCCGGATTGGCGATGTATGACTCCCATGCGCATAGCTTGGTGACCTATAAAACCGGCAAAGAGGGCCCTTATAAGCTGTATAGCGACCATGTTTCCAATATCGTGCGGGACAAGAAGGGCCGTATCTGGATCGGAACGTTCGGAGGCGGATTCTGCCGTTTCGACGAAGAAAACGGGATTGTAGAACGCCTCACCGCCCATGACGGGCTGAGCGACGATAACATCAACTCGATGATCCCAGGCGATGACGGCAAACTATGGATCAGCACGGGAAACGGCATATCATCCTACGACCCCGAATCCCGCATCTTTAACAACTATACCGGAAAAAGCGAGATCCCGGTAAATGAATTCAGCCTGAAGGGCGGAATCAAGCTGCCCGACAACCGGATTTATTTCAGCGGGAGCAACGGTCTTATATCCTTTTATCCGGAACGCCTGAAAGAGAACAGTTTTATCCCTCCGGTCGTGCTGACCACCTTCACGGTCAACAATAAACCGATCCTTCCCGGCGACCCGTCCGGTTTGCTCGGTAAAGTCCTCGACTATACCGAAGAGGTTGAACTCGATTATAACCAGAACAATTTCTCTGTCGGCTATGCCGCTTTGAACTACCTCTATCCGAACCAGAACAAATATGCTTATATGTTAGAAGGTTACGACAACGATTGGAACGATGCCGGTTCCCGCAAGGAGGCATTCTATACGAACTTAAAGCCGGGCAACTATGTATTCCGCGTACGCGCCTCCAATAACGACGGGCTTTGGAACGACGAAGGCCGTTCGTTGGCGATCCGCATCCGCACCCCGCTCTGGCAGACCTGGTATGCTTACCTTATATATATACTGATCGCCGGAAGCATCTTTTATGTGATCTGGTATTACCTGCACATGAAGCGCAGGTTAGAACACGACCTTTTCGAGAAACAGAAGGAGCAGCAGCGGCAAGAAGAGTTCCACCAGTCCAAGATACGCATGTTCACCAATTTCTCGCACGAACTGCGCACACCGTTGATGCTGATCCTTTCACCATTGGAAGAAGTCTTGCAGCGAGTGGACATGAATTCGAACTTGAAAGGCACGTTGCGTCTGGTCTATGGAAACGCCCAGCGGCTTTTGTTGCTGGTGAACCAGTTGATGGATCTTAGGAAGAACCAGAGTGGCAACCTGCGATTGCGTGTTTCGCATAATGATCTGTATCTGTTTACGCAGGAGATATATATTGCTTTTAATCAGATTGCGGTCAAGGAACGGATCGCCTTTCGTCTGGAATCAGATGAGTCGGGAATAGATGCGTGGTTTGATCGTGCTTTGCTGGAAAAGGTGTTTTTTAATCTTTTGTCGAACGCTTTTAAGCATACGGCTCCGGGTGAGTCGGTAACTATTCGTCTGCAATCGCTTTCGGCTACCGGATTGCAGGAACAATATCCCGGCAGGATAGGCGGGGAGGTCCGGGAGGGGTCCCGATATGTCTGCTTGTCGGTAGAGGACACAGGGAAAGGGATAGACGATTCCGACAAGTTCCATATATTTTCTCCTTTCTACCAGGGAACGGATGAAAGTGAGTCGAATACGACCGGAACCGGTATCGGGCTCAGTCTGGTACTCTCTATCGTGAAACTGCATAAAGGGGTTGTATGGGTAGAAGATAACACATCGAAAGGGGCTGTATTCCGTGTCTTGATACCGGTAAACCGCGAAGCGTATGCTCATGAGCAATTTGCAGAAGAGGACTCTTCTGCAAGGAATCCCTACAGGGAAATTGAAGAGGCCGGAAATGAATCCGAAATTCCTGACAATATGCATGAGCGACTGTCTGCCTCCGGTCAGCGTTATACCTTATTATTAGCCGAAGATAATCCGGATGTCCGCCGGTATATCAGCAAGCATCTCGAACCCTATTTCGATGTGCTTGAAGCGGAGAACGGGGTAGAGGCTTTCGACAAGATTGTGGAAACCTTGCCGGACCTGGTGATAAGCGACATCATGATGCCGAAGAAAGACGGTCTGCAACTTTGTTCGGAGATCAAGCAGGATTTACGCACCGGGCATATCCCGGTCATCATCATTACGGCAAAGTCGATGGTCATGCATATTAAAGAGGGGTTTCAGTGCGGTGCGGACGATTATATCGTGAAGCCTTTCAATATGGGAGTCCTGCTGTATCGCATCCGGAATATCCTGGCTTCCCGCGAACGGCTGAAGGAACTGTATGGGAAAAAATTTTCGTTGGAGTCGTTGGGTATCGAGACGACATCTGCGGACGATACATTCATGCAAAAACTGTTCGAGGTGATCGAGCAAAACTTCTCCAACCCAGAGCTTAACGTGGAAACATTGTGCAAAGGAGTCGGTATGGGACGTGCCAACTTCTACCGGAAGTTGAAGGCGATAACCGACCTTTCACCGATCGATCTGATCCGTAACAAACGTCTTGAAATAGCTGCAAAGATGCTGCTGGAAACAGATATGAACGTATCTGAAGTTTCTGTCAATATCGGCTTTAATTCCCATGCCTATTTTGCCACTTGCTTCAAGGCGATGTACGGCATGTCGCCGACCGAATATGTGCAACAAAATAAATAAATTCTATATCATGTATAAATTATTACTATTCGTTATTCTTTTGTCATTCTGCCAATGCAAGAGAGATCATTCATTAAAAGAAGAAGTGACGGATTTACTTCGTGCCGAAATTATCATTCGTGGCGATAAGGCCCTGGCAGAAGAACCTGTGACGATTACTGCTTATAAAGCGGAACGGAGTGCCGGAAGTATTCACGATTTCTATTCCGAAGGCGATTACTGGTGGCCTAATCCGGTAAGTCCGGATAGCGCCTATATACGCCGTGACGGGCAGACGAATCCCGATAACTTTGTTGCTCATCGTCATGCTATGATCCGTTTCAGTTCGTTGATCGGCGACCTGACCTCCGCCTGGCTGGTGACGAAAGACGAGAAATATATCCGGCAAGCGGTTAAACATGTCCGTGCCTGGTTCGTTGACCCCGAAACCCGGATGAATCCGAACCTTCAATATGCACAGGCGATCAAGGGCATCGTGACAGGGCGGGGGATCGGTATCATCGATACGATCCATCTGTTGGAGGTCGTACAATCCCTTATTCGGATGGAACAGGCCGGCGTCTTTTCAGTCGAAGATGCGGTCGGTATTCGTGCTTGGTTTTCCGATTACCTGAAATGGCTGACAACGCATCCTTACGGGGTGGACGAGATGAATGCTAAAAATAATCATGGAACCTGCTGGGTGATGCAGGTAGCCCAGTTTGCTAAATATACCGGTGATCAGGACATAATTCAGTTTTGCCGGAATCGTTACGAGTCGGTTTTGTTGCCCTCACAGATGGCCGAAGATGGCAGTTTCCCGCTCGAATTGAAACGGACGAAGCCCTACGGTTATTCCCTATTCAATCTGGATGCGATGGCAACGATCTGTCATATCCTTTCCGACCGGCAACACGATCTTTGGCAGTTTACGACTGGGGATGGCCGTAATATGCAGAAAGCCGTTGCCTGGTTATATCCGTATATCGCCGATAAGTCAAGTTGGCCTTTTGCCGAAGATGTCATGTATTGGGATGAATGGCCGGTTGCCCAGCCAGCCCTTCTGTTCAGTATCTTCAATTCTCCGGACAACGCTTATCTGGAAACCTGGAAACGCCTGGATCATTTTCCGGTAAACGACGAGGTAATCCGTAATCTACCTATTCGTCATCCGTTATTGTGGCTATGAAAAAGCCTTTCAAAAGCGTATCCGTTTCCTTTTAATATTGTATACCTTTTTGAAAACCCGCTTTCTAAGCGGGTTTTTTATTTATATCCGAATTAAATTTAAAAGCAAAAGAGACGATTTTTAAACAACCCGGAACCTCCTTCCCCTACATTTGCAGCAGAAGAAAAACACATAAGTTTCAATCTTAATAACAGTATTATGAATTACACGTACATGAAAGGTTGTGCCCTGTGCATGACATTGTGCCTGACTTCGGCAGCCCTGCCCGGCATGGCAAAGGCTGAAAGTTCGGCTATCGTAAGTGGAGTCTTGCAATCATCCGTAATAAAAGGGGTGGTAAAAGACTCGAATGGTGAACCTCTGTTAGGGGTTAACGTCCTTGTAAAGGGCACGACGATCGGGGCGGTCACCGACATAGACGGTAACTTTACGCTTTCGTCTGTGCCCGCAAACGGCGAGTTGGTATTCTCTTACATGGGTTACGAAACCCAGACTATTCCGGTAAAAGGAAAATCAGTTATTAATGTAGTATTGAAAGAAGACTCACAGGCCCTCGATGAAGTGGTCGTAGTCGGTTTCGGTACACAAAGAAAAGCTAATCTGACAGACGCTGTAGCTACAGTAGATACTAAAGTACTCGATTCCCGTCCCGTCACTAACTTAGGCCAATCATTACAAGGTACTGTTCCTGGTTTAAATTTATCTGTTGGAGGCTTAGGAGGACAATTAGGACAAACTATGGATGTGAACATCCGTGGTACAGGTACTATTTCTACAGGTTCTAAAGCTGCTACGTTAGTTTTAATTGACGGTATAGAAGGCAATATGAACAATCTGAATCCGGATGATGTAGAGTCTATCTCCGTATTAAAAGATGCAGCCGCCAGTTCTATTTATGGTTCACGTGCAGCATTCGGCGTGATTTTGATTACTACTAAAAAAGGTAAAGCAGGAAAAGCCAGTATCTCTTATTCCGGAAATGCCCGTTATGCCGGTCCTAACCATTTGCCGAATTTAATGAACTCCTACCAATTCGCTAACTATTTTAACGAAGGTAGTATTAACGGAGGAGGAAAAGCTATTTTTGATGAAGATACCATGGAACGTATCCAGCAATACATGAATGGTGAAATTACAACCAGCACTATTGCCAATGCAAATGGTAACTGGCAATTCCATGAAAAAGCCAATGACAATGTTAACTGGTACAAAACCCACTACAAATGGGCATGGTCTCAAGAGCATAACCTGAATATCAACGGAGGCAGTGATAAAAGCCAATATTATGTATCAACCAACTATCTGGATCAAGACGGTAATCTGCGTTACGGAAATGATTCCTATGAACGTATTTCAACCAATGCAAAATTTAATGCACAACCTTTTAAATGGTTGGATATAGAAGTTAATACTAAATATGTTTATACCAAATTAGACAACCCTCTTTACAGCGACATGAATGGCTTATTCTATCATGATGTGGCACGCCTATGGCCTACAATGCCGTTTAAAGATCCTAACGGCTACTATATGCGCAATGGAAAATTAGGACAACTTACGAATAGAAGTCGTTCCATTACCAGTAATAATAACGTTTATCTGCAAGGACAACTTGTTTTTCATCCTTTGAAAAACTGGAATATATATGCAAATGTAGGGTTACGCTTGATTGATCAAGTACAAAGACAGAATCTGAATAAAGTATATGAACACAATGTAGTCGGAGAAGCATTAGAACTGGCATACGGTGGAGAATACGCAGTAGGACAAACCGGAGCTATGCAATATTGGACTAAAGCCAATCATTTGACAACCAGCTTGTATAGTGATTATTCTTTTTCATTCGACGAACATCAATTCAAAGTAATGGCAGGCGTTAATACAGAAAAATACAACAACCGTTATCTTTCTGTAAAACGTATGGATCTCATTACTGAATCAGTACCCGAAATCGGCACTGCAACAGGCGAAGATAAAATTAATGAAGCCAGTGCTTACACTTGGGCTACAGCGGGTTTCTTTGGACGTATTAACTATGATTATTCCAATAAATATTTTATTGCTGGTAACTTACGCTATGACGGTTCTTCTCGTTTCCTCCGAAAAGACCGTTGGGGACTGTTCGGTTCGTTTTCTTTAGGCTGGAATATGGCGGCCGAAGATTTTTTCCCGGTAGATGAAAATATTATCAACCAATTAAAGCCTCGTGTATCCTGGGGTACACTAGGTAATCAAAATACGAATTCTTATTATCCCATGTATTTATTGCAAACAGTCAAGCCCAATGGAGGAAGCTGGCTAATGGGAGACTCTAAACCAACTGTTGCCGGTATGCCTGGAACAATTAGCAGTTCATTGACTTGGGAAACAGTACAATCCTTAAATATTGGTTTTGATTTAGGAATGTTCAGAAATCGACTTAACATAAATTTCGATTATTTTATCCGTAAGACATTGGATATGGTCGGTCCGGCTTCTGAAGTTGCTTCTATCTATGGCATCGGTATGCCGGCAAGCAATAACACAGACTTACGCACCAAAGGATGGGAAGTAGCCGCCAGTTGGCGTGACAGAATAGGACAAGTTAATTATAATATAGGCTTCAACATGGCAGATTCCCGCTCATTTGTCGACAAGTATCCCAACGAATCCAAATCACTCAACACCTATTATAAAGATCAGGAATTAGGAGCCATTTGGGGATATGTAACTCATGGAATAGCTAAAAGCCAATCGGAAATGGACGAATGGACAAAAGATAACAACCCTTCATGGGGCTCAGGCTGGGGCGAAGGTGATATTATGTTCGAAGACCTTAATGGAGATAAAGTAATCAACGAAGGAGCTAATACAGTAGACGATCCGGGAGACCGCAAAATTATTGGTAACTCCACCCCACGTTTCAGATTTGGCTTAGATTTAGGAGTTGAATGGAAAGGTATCGACTTTAGTATGTTCTGGCAAGGAGTCGCAAAACGCGATTTATGGCTGGATGGTCTCATGTTTTGGGGAATCTCGGGAGGAGAATGGCAATCAACCGGCTTAAAAGAGCATTTGGATTATTATCGCCCAGAAAATACAACTTCTGTATTTGGTCCCAATACCAATGCTTATTTTCCCAAAATGTATATGAGCAAAGATATGAATCAAAAAGTACAAACGCGTTACTTGCAAAACGGCGCCTATGCCCGTTTAAAAAATATCCAACTAGGATATACTTTCCCGACACAAATCATCAACAAACTACATATGCAGAAATTACGTGTATATGTCAGTGCCGAGAATGTATTGACTATCACTAGCCTACCTAGCGGTTTTGACCCAGAAACAACTTATTCAAGTTATTCTGATGGGAATTCCGGAAAAACTTATCCGCTACAAACAACTATATCTTTTGGACTACATGCAACATTCTAAATAATAAAACATATGAAAAAGATTCTATTATATACATTCATAGCCGCTGCAAGTGTTTTTACGACCTCATGCAATGATTATCTGGATTGCGAACCTATCACTTCTGTCAGCACCAATGTCTATCTTTATTCCGAAACAGACCTGGCTGCTTATGCTGCCAAATTTTATAATGACAGTGAAGACGAAAAAGATGACGAATATGGCAATATTCTTCCATCTCATGGTTCTGCCACTTATAATTTAGGATTATTCCAAAAAGATAACGGAACAGACGACCAAACCGCAGACTCACCAAGTAAACTTTTCGTAAAAGGACAGTACCATGTCGGTGATGATGACTTATGGCATAAATATTTCCGTAAGATACGTGCAGCTAATTATTTTATTCAAACAGTTACCGAACGATATACCAACAGAGAAATATCCGGTAATGACGCAAATATCAAACACTATATTGGCGAGGTATATTTCTTCCGTGCTTATATTTATCTCACAGCATTGCAGAATCTAGGTGATTTTCCTATTCTGACTGAAATATTACCGGATGATTACAACGCCATACGTGAAGCTTCCAAACGGCGTCCACGCAATGAAGTCGCACGCTTTATCTTATCTGATTTAGATAAAGCCTACGAATATATGCTTCCCACTGCTCCCGTAAGCAATCGGTTAAACAAAGACTGCGCTGCATTAGTAAAAAGTCGCGCTGCCCTGTTTGAAGCAACATGGGAAAAATATCATAAAGGAAGTGCATTTGTTCCTGGTGGTCCCGGATGGCCTGGTGCTTCAATGGATTATTTAAAAGATTTCAGCTTTGACATCGATGCTGAAATTAAATATTTCCTACAGCAAGCAATAGAAGCAGCTGATATCGTAGCTCAAGGACATAGCTTGCACAACAATTATGCCGCACTATTTAATTCTATTGATTTAAGCGGAATAAATGAAATTTTATTATGGCGTAAATATAGTGTCAACTCAGATGCCACTTCTTTCCACTTTGTTGTAAGCTATTTACAACGCAATGGCGGAGGTAACACAGGTTATACGCGCTCCATGGTAGATTCTTATCTGATGGCTGACGGCCTACCTATTTATGCCAGTACCAGTTATCAAGGAGACGATACATACGAACATATCTTTACCGACAGAGACGGACGCATGAGACAGACGATTTTAAAAACCGGAGATCTGTTATCCGACGATCCCAATTTTGCTACTTGGATAAAGAAGAATGATGGATACGGCTACTTTTACCCCCCTGAAATTTTCGAGCCCCAAAAAGAAAATAGTAATCCGACCGGATACTGTCTGCGCAAAGGATTGAATACATCCGGAGATATGCAGTCAACAAAAGAATCCTATACAGGATGCCCAATCTTCCGTGCAGCAGAAGCCTACCTGAATTATATAGAAGCTTACTACGAATTAAACGGTAATCTAGGTGGCAACTGCGATAAATACTGGAAAGCTCTTCGTACACGTGCCGGTATGAGTACAGACTATCAAAAGACCATAAACAATACAGACATAAGTAAAGAAAAGCAAGATTGGGGAAGTTATTCTGCCGGTCAACAAATAAACACAACTCTGTACAACATCCGTCGTGAACGACGTGTCGAGTTGGTATCAGAAGGATTCCGTATGGCAGACTTAAAACGTTGGCGCGCTTTGGATCAAGTAAAAGATGTGCATGTGCAAGGATTTAATTTTTGGGATAGCATGTATCAACTGTATACAAACCCTCAAGCCGAAGACGCTGTAACCCCAATTCCCCAAATAACACTTTTAGAATATGGCGTAACAGACAAGACAGCCAATATTTCAGCAAAATCCGACCCATATGCAGAAGGAAAATATTTATTACCTTATCGTAAAAATGCTGCTAATATTGGTTTCAGTGGACTAAATTGGAATACAAGCAAATACCTGTATCCTATTAGTAACAAGCAATTCCGCCTGACTACCGCTGTTCCGGGTTCTAACGAATATGAAAGTTCTACCATTTATCAGAATCCCGGATGGAGCAGAAATGATGGAACTTTACCTGAAGGTGAATAAGCTTTCAAAACAATAACAAGCATTTATGGGAAGGAAAAGGAAAGTTTCCGAAAAGTTTTCCTACCTTCCCATAACATATTCACATTATATGAATATCTTTGTTTTAATGATGAAGTTTTGCTGATGCTATTTATCAACGCTTAAAATAAGAGCTTTTTAAATTAAGTTTTTGACAATTACACAATAAAACACAATCAGTCAGGAATGATGAAACCTCTATTAACCCTTTGCAGATTATGAAGAAAAGACTTAATATATTCTTGCTGGCATTCCCTTTGTGTCCAGTATTCCAGATTCAAGCTCAAGAAAAACCTAACCTGGTCTTCATCATGGCAGATCAATGGAGAGGAG
>ERZ834769.1974-NODE-1974-length-16319-cov-2.941097_pt1 | contig 16319 bp, 8 predicted proteins | sample MGYA00519690_ERZ834769 | MGnify/ENA primary metagenome ERZ834769 (study PRJEB31850, sample SAMEA3708760) | human gut metagenome | biome: human gut; feature: human-associated habitat; material: faeces | place: China | collected 2014 ... | reverse complement strand
CCCAACCGTTCGGATAATCCCATTGCAGATTCCTGCTATCGTTCCTTTTCTCACATCCGGCGGTTCCGTAAAGCATTTCTATTTTCGGCAAGCAGGCAACGGTTTTTTCTGCCTGTTCATTTGTTGCAAGACCGAATGCCAAAGGGTAAAACGAAGCAGCGGAAAAAAAGTCGGATATTTTCTGCCTTTTAAAATCATAATCATAAAAGGCGCTGTTATCCTCACTCCACATCAGACTATTCATCAAAAGCTTTCTTTTTTCAGCGCGCGCAAGCCAAACGCCACTTTTACCGTTTTTAAGAACCTCTGAGAAATACTCCATATTCTTTTCCATACCGTAAAGCAGGGAATTTAAGTCAAGCGCGTTAAATTCGTGCGCCCTCATATCAAAACGGCTCGTACAGTCCCAGCCGCTTTCGCAAAATGACATAAGACATTTTGAATACTCCTCAATATCAGCCTCGTTAGGCTCACCCAGTCCGCATCGCTTGCACAGATATTCTGCCGCACCCCGACCGAAACCGTCCTTTCCGTCGCAGTAATACCTGTTAAGTCCCGATTCCGTCATACGGTTTTCACACCAAAAGGTATATTCCTTTTCAGCGGCAGAATACATACGGTCAAGCCACTCGGCATCACCCGTAACCTCAAATATATCGCGTACCGCCTGTGAAAAAAACGGCGGCTGTGAACGGTTAAGATAAAATGTTCTGTTTCCATTCGGCATTTTGCCGTATTTCTCTATCAGATACGCCATATTTTCCGTATTACAGATTGCCTGTTCAATTTTTCCGGATAATATAAGACCGATATTGGTAAAATAGGTGTCCCAATAATACATTTCCTGAAATGTGCCTTCAATACACGGAACAGTATACGGCTCAGGCAGACCGATAAGACTCCCCTCGTCCGCAGTGTTCGTTCTTACGGTTTTATTCCAGTTTTCAAGAATAAACGCTTTTACTTTTGTATTCATAAGCTTAATCCTCTGATTTCCGCACATTGATTACTGCTTTGTAAAAACCGATACGGTGCTGATATAATCCTGATTGCATTCGCATACAACGCCCACATTCATAAGAAATTCACCGTTGTATTCTCTGCCGGTGCCTTCTTCCCTATAAACAGCATCCGGCAAAAGTCCCTGCATTTTAACCCGTCTGAGCGCCGCGCTGGGTATACCTTTAATATTAAAAGTATAAAGAATTGCGGTTTTATCCTTAATAAACTGCCACGCGGCAAATTTACCGTCGTTTTCATAAGGGGATACCAAACGGTACATATCACCATACTGAACAACATTGCGGTATTTTTTGTAAAATGCCACCTGTTCTTTGGCAGACACTAAATCTTCATCGCTTAAAGCGGATAGATCCATTTCATACCCAAACTGACCTGACATTGCAACATCGCCGCGCATTTTAAACGGCGTAGTACGCCCCACCTGATGATTGGGACAGGCTGAAACATGAGCAGAAATTGTAACCGCCGGATACACAATACTTGTTCCGTACTGTATAAATATGCGTTCAACCGCGTCGGTATCGTCACTGCACCAAATCTGCGGCATATAGTAAAGCATACCCGGGTCGAAACGACCGCCTCCGCCCGAGCAGCCCTCAAACAGTACATCTGGGAATCGCTTATTAAGCTCTTCCAGTATGCTGTAAAGGCCTAAAATATATCGGTGCGCCTGTTCCTGCTGACATTCGGGTGTAAGCGCCGCCGAACCCATTTCACTGAAATTTCTGTTATAATCCCATTTAACGTATGCTATTGGTGCGCTGTTAAGTACATCGGAAATCGATTTTATTATATAATCACATACATCACTGCGCGACAAATCGAGCACCAGCTGATTGCGCGTTTGACTGCGCGAACGCCCCTCTGCGTGAATACACCAGTCCGGATGAGCTCGGTAAAGCTCGCTGTCGGGGGATACCATTTCCGGCTCGAACCACAGTCCGAACTTCATACCCATTGCGTTAAGCTTTTCGCCGAGTCCCTTTAAACCGCCTGCAAGCTTTTCTGTATTACAAAACCAATCCCCCAAAGAGGAATTATCACAGTTACGTTTGCCGAACCAGCCGTCGTCAAGAACAAGCATATCAATATCCAGCTGTTTTGCCTTTTCTGCAATGGCAAGCAGTTTTTCCTCGTTAAAATCAAAGTATGTGGCTTCCCAGTTGTTTACCAACACAGGACGTTCGGCATACTGATATTTACCGCGGCAAAGATTATTTCTGTAAAGAGAGTGAAAGCAGCGCGACATTTTACCGAGACCCTCGGCAGAGTAGACCATAACCGCCTCAGGTGTTTGAAAGGTACTTCCCGATTCTAAATTCCAACCGAAATCAAAGCTGTTAATGCCCGCAGTAACCCTTGCATTGCGGTAAATATCAAGCTCTGCACCTGCCTCAAAACTGCCGCTGTATACAAGGCTGAAACCGTAAACTTCGCCGTAGGTCTCGTCAGCATTTTTCTGCAAAAGTGCTATAAACGGATTATGCTGATGACCGCTTGCACCCCGCTTTGAATCTATCTTCTGTATACCCTCAATAAGCGGCGCGCGTTCAATATGGCGCTCCCTTGCCCACCAGCCGTAAAGGTGCATAAACTCCATACCGTCTGCCCCGTGAATATCTACACTTACGCTTGCCGCTTTGTTTATAAGCACATTGCTTTTGCCATTATTTATAAGGCGTACACTGCGTGCAATTGCGTCATATTTTTCAAATACGCTGTAATAAAGTTCGGTTACAAGCTTTGTATGGGCATCGCAAAGCGTGATAATAAGTGTTTCGACTTCGGTTTCATTTCCGTAGGTTGCAGGCAATCCGTTTAAAGCCGGCTTGCCGCGCATAATTTTATGTGACACATACTCAAATCGGGTAGTACGGCTGCCGTCGGCATATTTTGCCAGAAACGCCGTTTCGCGCATATCGCCTGTGCCGTATGCCGGATATTCCAACGGCAGCGAGCCGGAACAGGCAAACTGCCCCCACGGCATACCGGTATCCACCGGTGTCATAGTAGCGCTTTGGGTGCTTTTCCACTCGCCCATAGGCGGCATATTTTTAAGACTTTTACCCCAATACGCGTGAAGTGGAATACGTCCGTCAAGTAATTCTATAATATAGCTGCTGTTTTTAGTATGTAAATAAAACTGATTGTTTTTTTCATTGAATATTATTGCCATAAATCACTATATCCTTTTTAATATATTCAAGCGCAAAAATCTACTGATACAGTGATTTTAATAACGCTGTTTGCCGCCCGACCATACGGTCGGGCGTTATTTATATACCTAATATAATTTTGCGTATACCTGCTAAATCGTCACCGTCAAGCTTGTTATCGCGGTTAGTATCCGCACTCGCGACAACAGGTTGGTATATACCTTTTATGCAGTCATTAACCGTAACTAAATCTAAAATATCTATTACGCCGTTACCGTCAGCATCACCCAAGTCAAAATCTTTAACAGAAGTAGATATACTGTCGATTATAAAGTCGGCGTTTACATTACCGAAATCTTTCCATTCCAAATTTCCGTATTCATCTTCTTGCTGACGATTATACTGTACAAATAATCCTTTTATATCTTTTATATCATTAGAAACGGTATTAACATTATATACACATGACATATCAATACTAAACCAATGCTTTCCTACAGGTACCCTTAAAAGCCAACCGTCATTACAGTCCTGAATATCTTTCGAATCACCGTTCAATAATCCATCAAGCGTATCGGCATACTTCATACTGCCGGTACCTTTCAGTCGATGACGAACTCCGTTTTTGTCTGTTAAATCAAATTCCATATTGACAAATAAAGGCTTATATCCGAGTGTATTCTCTTTATCAACCTCTACATCCATATACATATACAGATACTTTTTTCCGGAAACTGGTACAGACTTATCTCCATCAAAAGCGACTATTGTATACTTACCTCCGGTTCCGCTTAGTTTAAGCGCAGGACTGTTAAGATATCCGGAATTTTTAACTATTGCAGGCGACAATGGACCGGTCCAGCTCACATCTGCACTGATTGCCTTGTCAGCATCTTCAATTCCGTCAAATGTCTGATAAACGCTTCTGCCGTTACCCGATTCCAAACGGAAATTATCGTAATAATAATCAGTAGGCGCCCAATTATAAATACTGATTGCAATGCCCCACCATTCTCCAATATTGCCGTAAGCCTCATTACCGAAGGCTTGTTCTAAATTCAATCTGTATTCATATTCCGTATCGGATAAGAACCCTCCTGTGACTGCGCCCCATTCATTTGCCGTGAATTGTTTAACTTCTTCATTTGAATCCGAAAAATCCTTTGAGCGCTCCAAAACGGCATTTTTGATTAAAGAATATCTGCCATTAGGCGTGTTAATACTGAATTTCATTTCCGCATTTCCTGACGCGCCTGCTTTCATATTAAATACCAAATACGGTGCCTGCTCGTTTACAAGGCTTACGGACTGATCCTTCATCAAAACAAAATAACTGTTATCTAAGGAGCCGCCATTGTCTTTCGATAGTGTAGTTACCTTAATTTTTTTATTGCCGTCATCTTCGTCAAGCGATACAGAAACAGTTGAATTTTCGCTGACATATTCCGGTTTTGCATAATCTTTGTTCAGATTGTCTGCTGTGGCGTCTGTGAAATCGCATATAGGTACAACGGTTTCTTTCGGCTTATACACATCATGTGCCGCATTAACAGCGGAGGGAATCACCAAAGATAAACATATCGTACCGATTGCTACTATTTTAACTGTTTTTCTTATTAAATTAGATTTAAACATTTACTTCTACCCTTTCTTAATTTATATTATACGCGTAGATCCTTAGCGGAAAATTATTTTGCCTTTAAAAGCATTTCTCTTAAAAGCGTAATATCTGAAAGGTTAATTACACGGTCGTTCATATCGGCTGAGGAAGATACATAAACTCCGTTTTTATTGTCTATGTATTCTTTAAGCTTTACCAAATCCGTAATATCGGTACTGCCGTTTAAGTTTACATCGCCGTATAGAGCTTCGGCACAGTATGAAAATATACATTCAAGCCTGATACTGCCTGTCTTGTCTGAAAAATCAATATTCGGATTACCGCCGTCCGCCGAATTTGACTGCCACTTATTATATGCCAGCCAAAGCGACACTGCCTTATTAAGCTGATTTACCGTTTTACTGTCATTCAGATTAAACGCTTTGCTTAAATCAAGCCTGTACCAATTTCCACCTTTTGGCACACGTGCCTCCCAACCACTGTTGTAAAATTTCACTGTACTACCTCCGCCCGAAACCAGTTCGGAAAGACTTTTTGAACATGCAAGTGCTCCTTCGAGTTTTATAAGTCCCTCATCGCCTGACCAGCCGTCGGTCATAAGCTTTATGCCTATATTAGCAACATTGCTTACAGGAATATCAACATCCATATACCAATATAAATCGTGTGCACCGTTATCAATCAGGTTTACAGCTCCGCTATCCGACAACGCTATACTGCCTGCTTTACCGCCGCCGGCTGAAATAACCGTCTCACTGCCCTTTTTGAGTACGGTTGCATTTGTTTCACCTTGAAGTGCAAAGTTATCAAACACAAAGTGTGTTTCGGCATCTTTAGAGAAATTTGCTATCTTTAAATCGAACGACCAACATTCGCCAAGTTCTTTAAAATTATTGCCGAACGCTTCTTTAAGATTTATACGGTACTGCATTTTTCCTTTATTCCAGTCAGGGGTTTCATAAACTGACCACTTATTAGGCTCTTTAATATATATCGGCTTAGTCGGGTCTGCAAAGCATTCGGAGTATTCCAGTTTGGCATTTGCTCTTAAAGCACCTGCATTTTTAGTATTGACCTCAAAATAAAGACCTAAATATCCGCCGTGAAGGTCCGGTATATCCATATCGAATACCAAATACGGTGCTTTACCGTCGACAAGGCTGAATGATCGGTCGGCATTGAATTTAAACTGCGCGGTTTTATAGTCGTTGCCCTGCGCTACATCAAGCATAAGTGCTTTGCCGCCGTTATAATTCATCAGACTCTTTGAAACTGCATCGGGTTCCCACAAATTAACCGCACCGTCTACAGACGCGAGATTATCGTAGCTTTCCAACAGCTTTCGGTAAACGGGCAGTTCACTGCCGGAAAATACACCCGCCTGCTCGGACTCGGTATCAATAAATCCCACCTTATCAAAATCACGAGGATTATACCTTATTATATAATCAATATAGCTTTCCACAACGCGCGCAGTCAATATGTATCCCATTGGATTCAAGTGACCGCCTAAATAAAAATTATTATGAAAAGCTTCATCATGCATAGGCATATATTCAAGTAAATCTATAACATAGGTATATCCGCCGAAATACTCCGCCATACCTTTAAGCAGATTACGGTGATCATTCTTTATTTCCCATTTGCCGTCATACATATCATGCGGCATGGTCATAAGAAAAATTCGCGCGTCCGGCTGTATTTTTCTTATTTTTTTAATTATAGCACCATAATAGTAAGCAAAATTATTTTCCTGTTTCTGAGGGTCGGCAAGATCAACGTCCGATGGCTGACCCACCTTAAAATTCTGATTAAGCAAATCATTTACACCAAGCGCTATTATATACGCCTGACAACGCTTGCCCTCTTCCCATGCACCGTAACCGCTCTGATCCTCCAAAAAAGATTTAGCGGTTAATCCGCCCTTTGAAAAATTGAAAACCTTTGCACCCGTATCACGCGCCATAACCTGACCCCAAGAATAATCGTACATATCATTAAAGGTAACGTTATTGTTTTCGTCCTTGCCCTCAAACTCGCCTGATGAAAGACTGTCGCCTATAACGCCTATTTTATGGAAAATACTGCTTAAACCTCCACCTGTGACAATTCTATCTAACGGTTTTTCGCCTATTGACTCATCGGCAAAGGCAATAATTCCCGAATTTGCGGATACAATAAGTAAAACGGCTGTTAAAGCTATGCTTAAAAGTGAAATTATTTTATGTTTTATATTCATAATCCGCCTCTTTTCGCCACAGCTCAGTGTTTGATATTACTGCCCACAAAGCCTACCTTTGCAAAATCGGCAGAATTATGGCGTATTATATAATCGATATAGCTTTCAACCATACGCGCCGTCTGCACATAACCGGCAGGATTCATATGATTTCCCAGATAGTATTGATTTTTAAACTCTCTGTCGTAAACAGGCGCATAAGTATTAAAATCAAGTACATAGGTATATTGACCGAATAACTTCTTCATATCAAGAAGCAAGTTTTTGTGTTCTTCCTTCAATTTCCTGACGGTTTCACTATCATCTCCGTCCTGCGGCATTGTCATAAGAAAAATCCGCGCGTCCGGCTGTATTGCTTTAAGCTTTGAAATTATTGCGCCGTACCATCCCGCAAAGGTTTTGTCGTTTTGTTCCGGATTATTAATATGGATATCCGCGGTGGTTCCGACAGGCACATTTTTTACCAATAAATCGTTAACGCCAAGTGCTATAATATATGCCTGACACTTTTTATCATCGTCAAATGCACCGAAGCCAAGCTTACTGGGATTTGAAGCCATATCCGAAGTCCAGGTGAGAAATCCCTCCGCTGTCAGACCGCCTTTTGAAAAGTTATAAACCTTACTTCCTGTATCGCGCGCCATAACCTGACCCCACGAATAATCATACATATCCGTCCAGGTAGTATTTCCGTTTTCGTCAGTACCCTCGAATTCGCCGGAAGACAGGCTGTCGCCTATAACTCCTACGGTACGGAAAATACCGCAATATCCTCCATCGCTTACAAGAGTTTCGAGCGGAAGCTCGCTTTTATTAACGTTTATATAGTCACTTATACTTGTTCTTGGTTCTGCTTCTCGCGGTTTGTCATATCTAAGTACAGCTGCCGCAACCGTACCGCTTAACAATACAGCCGCCATACAAAATGTAATAATCTTTAAGCTTTTTTTAGTATTAAAACTCATGTTATCACTCCCGCTGTAATATGTAAATGTCATTTTGCCCTGCCGCCAAAGCGGCAGAGCTTTATTCGGTTTATTTACCGTAAAATTCGTCAACAGCCGTGCGTATGCTGTCCTCAAGCTTTGCTATTGCCTGTGCAGGGTCATAACCCTTATTAGTTGCTGAGCCTACTATAATCTCGCTTTCAATATCCCAAAGGCGTTTATCGCTGGTGCCTACCGCCATAAATATATCATAATACATATTCTGGTAAATAAGCTCTAACATTTCATAGGATTCGTCATCTCTGAAATAGGTATCAGCCAACCATTGTGCAAACAAAGGCTCATAATCGTAATAGCTGTGATACGCAATAGCGTCAAGTATTGTTCCTGTTTTATCAAGATCTTTATTAGAAATCGGAACGATCATTGTAGCCATATTATTGTCTACCAGACAGTTATATTCTTTTCCGCCGAGATTCGGAAGCGGTAATATACCCCAGTCGTCTTTCATATTACGTAAGAAATCGCTCATTTCAAGGAATATTGTGCGCGTCATTGTGCAGAAGAACAGCGCCTGACCGTTGGCAAAATATTTTTGCTGTGTGGTATAATCGTCGGTATCAAGCGTGGGGGTAAGATTTTCGCCGTTGATACCTACATCTTTAAGCTTATTTATTACGTTTATTGCCTGCTCATTTACGGGTGAGGTTTTAGTCGGCTTAAAGTTAAACACAACCTTTTTAAGGTCGTTATCGTATTTAAGCACGGGTATGCCCGAGCCGTGGAATAGGTACGAGGTGCCCCAGCCTGTGCCGGCTATGCCGTAGCGATCCTTATTGCCGAAGCCTGCAACGCCGTCCAAATCCTTTTTGGCGGCTTTTGCGTACTCAATATACTTATCAATAGTCCACTCGCCCTTTTTAACAAGCTCGTAAGGACTTTCAAGACCCAATTCCTTAATAATATTCTTATTAAAGTTAATATTAAGCGTACCCAGCCAGTGCGGATAAATATCGCAGTTAAGCATATACGATTTACCGTACGGCGGTCATGTCAACAAGCGCGTGATTCCAGTATTCATTATTTAGATTAAGATTCGGTATTTTGTTTACATCTACTGCAAGACCGGCATTTATGAACGCACCTACCTCGTACATAGTGGGGGTTAAAACATCAGCCACCTTTTTGCCTGACATTATAGAGGTCTGATAGGTTGAAAAATATTTGCTGTACGGCGAATACTTATAGGTAATGGTACAGTTAAGCTCATCTTCAATCTTTTTCAGCATTTCAACACGTGCATTGTCCGCCTTTGAACCGTTTGAGGTACGCGTCCACGGCGACTCGTTAAAGTCCATTATTACAAACTCATACCCGTCAAGGTCGATTCCCTTTTTCAGCGGGTCCTTGCTCTCATCAGGCTTGCGCTCGTCAAACAGTCCCGCCTTTTTGGCATGCACACCGCCGCCTGATGAATTCGTGTCGGTTTTTCCGCCTTTGGAGCCGTCGTTTTTTGTGCCGCACCCGCAAACCGACGCCGCTATTATAAGCGACATCGCAAGCGCGCCGATGCGATAAAGTTTTTTCATATTGTTTTCTTCCTTTCTTTCTTTCCTGCGCCGATATAAATCCGGCAGCAGTATTAGTATTATATTTATCCAACAATACCGCTGGATTCAATACCCTGAACAAATTTTTTCTGTGCAAACAGGAAAACTATAAGCAGCGGCAGTATTACAAGTATTGCCGCGGTATTAAGCAGAATACCCGAAAACTTGGTTCCCACCGTAACGGGTGTACCGCCGAACGATATACTGCCCGCCTGCGATATTACCTTATTTAAAAGATTGGTATTAAGGAAAAACAGCGGAGTATAGTAATCGTCAGTCCACTGCCACGCAAACGAGAACAGAAAAACCGTTGTCATCATAGGCTTTGCCTGCGGCAGTATTACACGGAAAAAGGTTGTCATTACACCGGCTCCGTCAACCTCAGCCGCCTCGCTCAATGCCTGCGGCACACCCGCAAAAAACTGCCGCATAAGGAAAATATACAGTCCGTTTTTAAAGCCAAGCCCCGTTAAGGACAGCAATATATGCGGTACGGCGGAATCTGTAAGCTCTGCGGTTCTGCCTGTCAGCAGCTTAAACAGCCCCGCTATATCAAATTCCAAAAATTCCATATAATACGAAACACTCAATGCCTGCGGCGGTATCAGCAATGTAAATATCACCAGTGCGAATACAAGATTTTTACCGCGGAAATTGAAATGCGCGAAGCCGTAGCCGATATACGTACAAATCCCCGTTTGAAGCACCGCTGTCATAAGGGACAGAAGCGCAGTATTTCTGAGTGCCTCCCAATATTGGGTTTTTTCAATCACATTTTTGATATTTTCAAGGGTTGGATTGCGTGAAAGATAAAACACCGTATCGTCCGCAAGATCCTCCTGACTCATAAAAATTGAGGTGAACTTTATAATAAACGGGTAAATGATGATAAAGCAAAGACCCGCCAAAAGAATATATCTGACAAGTGAAAACAGCTTTTCAAGCGTTTTTTGCTTATATAAAGCGCCGTGCATCTTTTTAAATCCAGTATCTTTCAAAGCTGTCACCGCCCTTCGCTGCGCCGCTGTTTATAAGTAAACAAACCTATAAATGTAATCAATACCACAACAAGCACTGCAATAATTGCCGTATACGACCACGCCATTGCAGTGGCTATGCCGAAACGCCCCTGCTTGATGCCCGTATTGTAAATAAGGGTTATCAGTCCGTTCTGCGGGTTTGTAAACGAATCTATCAGGGAATAAAACAAATTAAGCAATATAAGCGGTTTCACCATCGGAAATGTGATTTTCCAGAAAGACTCCCAGCCGGTAGCGCCCTCAATTTTTGCCGATTCGTAAATAGAGGGTGAAATGGATTGAAGCCCTGCAAGAAATATCAGTATCTGCACACCCGACAAATTTAAAATATTATAAATATTATTTGAGGCTGATACAACATAGCTTGTAATTTCGGTGCCGATCTTTATTTGTGAAACAAGCGCCTGTATATCCATCGCGCTTATGATACTGCCGCCCGCAGCACCCGTAGCCGCGCCGGAAATATCCATCATCGTATTTACCATACGGTTGGATTGTTCCGCCTGGGCGATAATACCCGTTGACAGAATAACCGGTATAAAGAATATCGCCCTGAAGATTGCGCGGCCGTGCATTTTCTGGTTAAGCAGAACCGCCACAAAAAGGCTTAAAATCAGTATAACCGGCACGTTAAATACCGAAAGACTGACCGAGCTTAACAGCGTTTTATTAAAATCGGCATTTTCAAGAAAAATGTTTTTGTAATTGCTCCACCCAACAAAGGTGTTTACCATACCGCTCTCGTCCGAAGAAAATGACTGAAAGCTGAAAATAATCGACTGCACAAAAACCTTTGAATAAATAAGCAAAAAACCCACCACAAAGGGAGCTATGAAAACCCATCCCCAAAGACCTTTTTTACGCTGCAAATCCATACGCCGTAAATTCATATTTCAACTCCCTTTCTTAAATCAGTATAAAATCGCGTGCCGGCACAACGGTATCGCCGTATTGATAACTGTTCTGACTGAAATTAACAAGCACCGCTCTGCCGCCGCTGTAATCCACTTTATAAATATCACGGGCGATCAGGGTACAATCCTCCATACCGCATCCGCGCACCGCGCCCAAAACCTTATTCAGGCGGTCGTAGGTCTGCTTGGCTTTGTCCTTCCAAACAGTATAATCTGTACTGTAATACTCATCGTAGCCGGCCTGTGACAGATATTCGGAATTATCATAATGTAGCAGGAAATATGCGCCTGTACCGTTTAACGCCGCTTCTAACACGGCGGTTTCGTAATCGCCCGAAAGGTTTAACGGCTCGCCCGCGTAATCGATAGATCCGTTTAAAACCATTGCGATGAACGGAACATCATACCCGTATTCGGAATATCCGCTTGAATGGGTAGGTATATTCAGAATATCGGATGCATACGGGAATACATAGGCATTTCCGCCGCGTATTAACGTGCCGCCCGCTGAACTGAATTTTTTGATTATTTCGGTAACATCGCTTTGTGTTTTACAGCGGTCGATATATTTTGACTGTGAGCTTGCGCTTAACCATTCGCCGACATCGCTTAAAGCAAAGTGATCAAGCCCTAATTTATTTACCGATTTTAAGGTTTTATTGCTCCTTGAAAGCGCAATATCCGAACGCAAAACATACTTTGAAGCTTTTTCATTCTCCGCCCCGGTAGCTAAAAGCGGCTTTGTGTAAACGCCTATTTTTTTATCCAACCGCAAAATGCTGTCCTTTTTCGGTGAAAATCCGTCAAACCATTTATCTTTTACCACAGTAACGGTTTCAAGCTGGGGATAAAATGCTATTCCGTTTTTATCCGTATAATCGGAAAGCGCCGCAATCCCCTTTTTACCGCCGAGTATTTTTTCAGGCTTTACAGAGGTATATGCTGTATACTCAAACCCGCCATTCGCCCAGCCGGTATAAACGAAATTCATATTATCGGTAATCGGCGCAAGCTCTTTCAGCATATCCCGAGCCTGTGAAAATTCGGTAAGCGCCGTTTTCTTATTTTTATTTAGGCCGTTTACTTTTGTTTCGTACCTGAATACACCTGAAGTTTCAAGATAAAACGGTAGCTCAGTTTTGCTTTGCTGTTTAATATATCCGCTTTTTTTCAGATATTCACGATAACATTCCGCCTGACCGCCGAGGTCTGCCTTATCGCCCGAAAGCAGAAAATATTGAAGACTTACATCTCCGCTGTGTTGCTGTTTATCCACGATATTATATCTGTAACCGGCATTGTACCAATCCTCAAAGGTGAACTGTTCTGCATTGCGTACTGCAAAGCTTGTATATGCACGGTTATACGGAAGCGACGAGCCTGAAAAAGCTGCTGTCTGCGAGGCAATAGCCTCGCCCGACGTAATTACTGAAAGAAAGCCTTTGTTGCTCCCCGTCATCCCCAAAACCGGCAGTCTTATAGGCTGTTCCGGCACATAGGATGCCTTTTGAAGTCTTGAATAATCATTGCCGTAAACGGATTTTGTAACCGAAGACGCAGGATTCCCGCCATTCTGACTGCCGAAAGCGAACACAACACCGCTTCCGTCGGGATAAAGAATTTCGCCCCTTTCACCGTTTGAGCGCGCGTCAAAAAACGGAAGAATATCCAAGCTGCCTATTGCACAGTCGCCGCCTGTTTCTATTTTCTCGATCCGAACCGTTGCGGTAAAGCCTGTATCGGTAAGGCGTATTTCAAGCGGTATTTTTGCAAATGGCTGCGTCGAAACGCCTGTACTGCCGCCTGCTTTTTCTTCATCCGCCTTACGCTGTTCTACCGTATAGCCCACTTCTTTAAAAATATCCGAAAGTTCTTCCTTTTCTCTTTGAACAACATCGTCTAAAATATAAATATTTTCATTTTTAAGCACAGGATAAGCCGAAAGAAAGTCCTTCCACTCGCCGTCGTCTATTACCTCTTCCCTGCTTATAAGGCGGTATTTTGAAAGTACGCGGCGTTTTTTTCTGCCCTCACCGAGCTTTGAAAGAATATTATCCTCCATACTTTTTTCGGTAATAGCGGCAGGCGGCAGCGATTTTTTGTTATCCTCGCCCATAGAGTAGATTATGCGCAGTCCGTCGGTTATTTTTTCAGTTTCGGTCTGACTGCGCGCCACACTGTCGGAATAGCTGTAAAACACACCCTCGTCTGACGATTTATTGTAATATGTAAGCTTTACAAGCGATGCCGCCTCACCCGCGTAATCCGCCGATTTATTAAGCTGTTCGGGTACAGCGTACCATTTGTTTCCGCCGTTATCCTCAATATAAAAGCTGCCGATAGATTTTTTATAGTACAGGCGATATTTTCCGTTATCCGCCGCGAGACTTATTTCTTCGTCGAATTCTGTCAGAGTACCTTTTTCGTATTCGGGGTTATTTGCAGTATTATCCGCGCCCGCCGCCGAAAAAGCCGAAACAAGCATACACACGGCGGTTGTTATGCAAGCCGCAGACTTTATAAAATTTTTCAAAGTAATTCTCCTTTACATACAAGGCTTTTCTGTAATAAGTCTTACAGCCTGAAAGTCCACTCATTCCAAAGGCTTGCTATAAACGCAACCATCTTTTGAATTACATTAAAAAACAGTAAACCTATAAACAGCATTACCGCCATTCCGGCTATTGTGAGAAATATCATCAGTACATTACGCAAAAGCGAATATCGGTGTACAGTCATACAGCTTATGAATATAAGCAAAAATGACCATCCGTACATTACCGAAATTACAAGGCTTAAAATAGCCCCCTCCTCTAATGTGAGGAAATTGCTTGCGACAGTATACAGAATATTTGCCGCCGCCATAGGTACCAGCGAATAGCATACGCCCATATATATGTCGCGGAAACGCCCCTCACCGTCCATCAATGTGGTAAGACACCAGTTTGACGCGCAGTATAAGCCCAGCGGCAGAAGCACCGTAAGCACTGCAAAAACTATCTCGTTTTCCGAAGCTGAAGACTTAAAAACCGTACCCGTAAACATTGCTTTTAAAACAAAGCTTATAATGGTAATTGCCAATATCAGTGTTGCCGCCGATACTCCGCCCCTGCCCTCGTGCCGCATATCGTAAAATCCGTCAAACGGGTGAAATATAATATGCCTATAATACAAAAGCTTTTGCGTTAATGTGCGAGGCTTGCCCTGAGGTTGCGGGCGTTTATTATATTCGGTTATCGTTTTACCCGCGAATACAAGACCCATAATAATTACGAAAATGCCCAAAATTATAAGTCCGCCCCATTTCCGTAAATGTACCTTTCTGACCGCCGCATACGCCGCGGAATAATTTTCGGTGTCAGGGTAATGGCGGTAACATTCAAGCGCTTTATCATACTGCTCGTTCATCAAATAATTCTGTCCCATTGCAGACCACGCATAATTAAAGTTGGCGTTTTGATCAAGCACCTCTTCCCAGCAGGCGGACGATTCTCCGTACCTTCTGTTCTTTTGAAGGGAAATTGCTTTATTGAGAAGTGCGCCGTAATCTGTCTGCTCATAAACGGCGATACGGTTATTCACTGCATCTAAAACATACAAACGGTTTTTATACGCCGCCATTGCAGAGGCTGAACCGACCAAACCGTTCTGCGTGCCTTTACCGCCGAAAGCATAAAGCAAATTACCGTTTTCATCGTAGGCAAATATTCTGCCGCGGCTTGAATCCAGCAGACAGTAGCTTCCGTTTTCAAGCAAAGCTACATCGACTATATACGAAGGTCCGGTTGAAGCCGAGCCAAGCTCAAAATTAACCTCGCCCGCAGGCGGGAAAAATCCGTCGCGTATCAGAACATCATTGCCGACCGTATTAAGACGGCTTACCGGAGCATATTCGCTTCCCGTCCCGCGCATTTTGATATAATCTCTTAACTGCCAATCCTCAAAGCTGTCATTAGTGACGTAAACAAAGCCTATATCGTCAATACAAAGATTGTTATAGGTTGTAGGTACAAATTTTTCAGACGACGCTTTCTGCTGTTTTGTCATAAATATACGCCAAAACAAATCGCTTATAGAGGGAATAACCTTTTTAGCTCCGTAAAAGCTGTTGAATTTACCGCCGCTGTCAAGCACTATAACGCCTAAATTTATATTTTTAGCTATTGTGTAAATTCTGCCCGTACTGTCAACCGCCAGCTTTGAGGGGTTGTATATATAATTTTCCAGAAGCGGCGTATCAGGCTTATTAAAAACATTTATAACCTTATAATCCAATGCCGAAACTTTAACAATTCTTTGCTTTGCGGTATCGGCTATATATATAAATCCGTCTGCGGCGAAAACACCCTCCGGCTCGCCGAGACTGTCCGATACACCGTTTAAATCAAAGCTGTTTATAATATGTTTGACATTAAAAGAAGCGTCAAGACATACCACACGATTATTCTTTGTATCGGCTACAAATATGTTTCCATATTCATCCGTGCAAATATCATTCGGCGTATTAAATGCAGAAGCGCCGCCTGTAACATAACTGTAAAAGCTGTATGCGTCGGGAGATAACAGCTCTTCCCCCTTGTAAGAATACGTGTAAGAGCTGAATGTGCTTTCCGCACTTACCGATAACGAAAAAACGGCGGATATAATACATATTAACTTAAACTTCGCAGAGTCAAAAGAGCATACAAGCAGGGGGAGCGCAGCAAAGACGGTGAAGTTTAGACAGAAGGTAACGTGACAGCAAAAAAGCTGCGGGATAAAATATAATG
>ERZ834769.1968-NODE-1968-length-16357-cov-19.111704_pt1 | contig 16357 bp, 10 predicted proteins | sample MGYA00519690_ERZ834769 | MGnify/ENA primary metagenome ERZ834769 (study PRJEB31850, sample SAMEA3708760) | human gut metagenome | biome: human gut; feature: human-associated habitat; material: faeces | place: China | collected 2014 ... | reverse complement strand
CTAATTCGCTACGTTTTACCCAAATTTACTTTTTCGCTATGTGTTTATTTTATAATTCCGCGATGATTTCATGCGTAATTATATTTAATGAGAACAAACCGTATGACCGGAAAGGTAAAGTTTTATTTATTGAGGCAGAAAGCGAAGTAACAAGAAAGAATGCACAAAGTTATTTGGAGGACAAACATATTAACAGAATGCTCAATGCTTATAATAGCTTCTCTGATGAAACTGGCTATTGTAAAGTAGCGACAAATGAAGATATTTTGTCCAATGGTGGAAAACTTTCTGTATCTCTCTTTGTAGAGGGAAAATCAGAGGAATTCTTAAACTATGACGAGGCCGTGGAAAATTGGAAATCAAGTCACAGCCAATTGTCAAAAGAATATTCTTCCTTAACAAATCTATTATTCCATGAAAATAATTAATTTAAGTTCAATAGCCAATCCTATATCTATTTCTGTCCAAAATCCGAGTCGGTCTGATTATGACAGATTCATAGGACTGGAACACTACGATAGTGGGGAACCTGTTATTACTCGTTTTCAGGGGACGGAATTATTGACTACTTCGGCTAAGGCATTCAAAGCAAATGATATTTTAATAGCACGAAGAAACGTATATCTTAAACGTGCTGGCATTGTATTCTTTGATGGCATAACTTCAGGAGATTCTATTATTCTTCGTTTAAAAGAAGACACACAAAAAACGATAGGATATTCGCGTGAAGATTTAATTAGGTATATCCCTTTTATGCTTAATTCTGAGCATTTTTGGATATATGCTAATAAACATGCTGATGGGATGAACTCAAAACGTATTTCTAAAGATACACTTCTTGAATATGAGTTTGAATTACCATCAATTGATGAAATGCGAGACATATCGGATAAGCTTTGGGCTGCTTATCGGTTAAAAGAGGCTTATAAAAAGTTGCTTGTTACCACTGATGAAATGGTGAAATCGCAATTTATCGAAATGTTCGGTAATCCATTTGAGATTAACTCTGAGGTGGTTCCCTTATCATCGCTATGTTCCATTAACCCTTCCAAACCGAAGGGTTTAGACGATTCTTTATCTGTTTCTTTTATTCCAATGGATAGAATCTCTGAAGATGGTGAATATGCCGAATTTGAAACTAAACCATTAAAAGACGTCAAGAAGGGATTTACATATTGTGCTGAAGATGATGTTCTTTTTGCCAAAATAACACCATGCATGGAAAATGGTAAAGGTGCTATTCTTAAAGGACTTTCTAATGGTATTGGATTCGGTTCAACCGAGTTTCATGTATTACGCCCCATTTTGGGAATCTCAAATTCAGAATGGTTGTATTTCCTAACAAAGCTCAATGGGTTTCGTATAGACGCAGCTAAAAATATGACTGGCACCGGAGGGCAGAAAAGAGTCCCTTCTTCATATTTGTTAAACTTCAAAGTCCTGAAGCCGCAATTAGAAGTCCAAAGGGAGTTTGCCAAGATTGTCCATCAGGCCGACAAATCAAAATTTGAATTGAAGCAGTGCATTGAACATATCGATAAAGTCATAAAGAGTTTAATAAACGGATAGAATAAAAGAGATGCGTTGATAGCTGTGGCTTAATTGGATAACAAATTTATTAATAATATGATAGAGAATCTGATTAATGACATAGAGCAGGCTATGCTGGGAGTTTTAAACAACGAGCAAATGAGTCAATTACGAAAGGTGCTAGATTATGCCTTTCGTGATATCAACGTGTCGTCTAAGAACAATGAAGAGTGCAGTGGTAATAGTGAATTAATAGATAGTTTTTTGTCGGCTAAACGAGTCGAAGGTTGTTCGGATAAGTCGATGCACTATTATCGAAGTACATTAAATAATGCTATCAGGAAAATAGGGAAAAATATTCGCCATATTACTACTGATGACTTGCGTAATTACTTGAATGATTATCAGCAGACAAGCGGTGCCACAAAGGTTACGGTAGACAACATACGCCGCATTTTGTCAAGTTTCTTTTCATGGCTTGAGGATGAGGATTATATTGTGAAGAGTCCGGTACGTCGGATTCATAAAGTAAAAGTCGGAAAAACAGTCAAAGAAACATACTCCGATGAAGCGTTAGAACAAATGCGTGACCATTGCGAAGGTATTCGCGATTTAGCCTTGATTGATTTGTTGGCCTCTACTGGTATGCGTGTCGGGGAGTTGGTCAAACTCAATCGGAACGATATAGACTTTGAAAACCGGGAATGCATCGTTACCGGTAAAGGCGATAAACAACGTCGAGTTTATTTCGATGCTCGTACAAAGATACATTTACAACGTTATTTGGCAGAACGGATAGATGACAATCCTGCGCTGTTTGTTTCGTTATTAGCACCTTATGATCGACTACAGATAAGTGGTGTGGAAATTCGTTTACGTCGTTTGGGACGTGAATTGAATATTCCTAAGGTGCATCCTCATAAATTTCGCCGCACGTTGGCAACAATGGCGATAGATAAAGGTATGCCTATAGAGCAGGTCCAGCATCTCTTAGGGCATCAAAGTCTGGATACAACATTGCAATATGCTATGGTGAATCAGACAAATGTAAAAATGTCTCACCGTAAATTTATTGGTTAGTATGTCGCAATTTATCGAGATGTTTGGTAATCCTGTTACGAATACAAAAGGTTGGAAGACTGCTAAGATTAAAGATGTCGCCCCGGAAATGCCTTCTAAAGAGCAACTATCTGGCAAAATCTGGCTATTGAATCTTGATATGATAGAATCAAATACTGGTAGGATAATAGAGAAGGTTTATGAAGATGTTGAGAATGCTTTATCTGTTCAATCCTTTGATGAAGGGAATGTACTATTCTCAAAATTAAGGCCTTATTTAAACAAGGTTGTGATACCAGATGAGCCTGGAATGGCAACGACAGAACTGGTCCCATTACGTCCAGAGCCTAGTAAATTGCATAAAGTATTTTTGAGTCATATGTTGCGGGGTAATCAGTTCGTTAATTATGCAAATGATATAGCTGGAGGTACTAAAATGCCACGAATGCCGCTCACTGAGTTAAGAAACTTTGATTGTATCTTACCGCCAATGGACAAACAACTTGAATTCGTTTTCATAGCAGAACAAGCCGATAAATCAAAATTTGGCGACTTCAAATCGCAATTTATCGAGATGTTTGGTGATCCGATGACGAACACAAAAGCTTGGGTTGAGTTTGGCTATATAGGTAACTATACTCAGATTGTTCTTGGAACTACACCAAATTCCAAGAATTCATCTTATTGGAATGGTGAGATAAAATGGATTACTCCTGCAGAAATGACAGAAGAATCATACTATATATATGATACCGAACGCCATTTGACAGAAGAGGGATTAAAGGCGGCTAATCTTACATTATTGCCTTGTAGATCAGTATTATTCTCTACAAGAGCTCCTATAGGTAAGGTTGGTTTAGTAGGTTCACCTATGTATTGTAATCAAGGTTTTAAGAACTTTGTTTGTGGTGATCAACTTAATCCTGTATACCTGTACTATTCGCTCATTTTCAAGAGAGAGTATTTGGTTTCATTGGGAACTGGTACTACCTTTAAAGAACTTTCTAAGAAAGCTGTTGAGAACTTAAAGATTGCAGTACCTCCTTTAATACTCCAGAATAAGTTTGAAGAGATCTACCAACAAGCTGACAAATCAAAATCTGTCATTCAAAAAGCTTTAGTATATTTGAATGACATACAAAGTGACGAATTAGGGAAAATCGCTTAATTATTAAATTGATAACAATAAAAATCATAGATATGTTTAACGAAGACAATACAGTGGAGCAAATGCTCATAGAAGCTGCAACCCAAAGTGGTTGGCAGTATGTAAAGTCACAGGATATACCTCGTAGTTCTGATTCTGTCCTTGTTGAATCATGGCTATTGGAAGCTCTTATTAGGTTGAATCCGATAACACATCAACAAGCGGAGCAAGTTATTTATAAACTCCGTGCTGCTATTACTTGTGGAGGTAATTATTATGAATTGGTGACTGCCAATGATCGTTTTCGTACATTGCTATTTAATGAAAACACAGAACCTTTTGGAAAGGATGGTGAATATATACCTATCAGATTCTTTAGCGAAGATGCTGTTGAAGATTATTGTGTTGTGACCAATCAATGGGAGTTTCCACGTAGTTCTGTTGATGGAGGTAAACGTTTGGATTTGGTTTATCTGATAAATGGAATCCCGGTTTGTGTTGGTGAAGCAAAATCTCCTGTTCGCCCTCAGGTTACATGGGCTGACGGAGCCATCGATATGCTGCATTATGAAAAGAGCATTCCAGAAATGTTTGTTCCGAATATATTGACCTTTGCTACTGAAGGCAAAGAACTTCAATATGCCGGTATCTGTGCACCAGTTGACAAATGGGGGCCTTGGTTTAAAGATGAAGGTCGTCAGCATGGCACAATAGAGTCGGTTAAAAGTAATGTAATGGGGTTAGTTCAACCAAACCGACTACTTGACATATATCGTTACTATAGTGTTTTTACAGGAACATCATCAGGCAAAAAAATAAAAATAGTTTGCCGTTATCAACAATATCTAGGAGGTGAAGCTATTGTTCAGCGTGTCTTAAATACATATCGAGAGAAACAAGGTCCGAAGAAAGGTCTTATTTGGCATTTCCAAGGTTCTGGAAAATCATGGTTGATGGTATTTGCTGCCCAAAAATTACGTTTGCAGAACGAATTACATGCTCCCACAGTTGTTATCGTTGATGACCGTATTGATTTGGAAGATCAGATAACGGGCGATTTTACTCGTGCTGATATTCCTAATATAGAATCTGCAAAGACAAAAGATGAGTTAGTTGCATTTTTCAAGCAGGATCAGCGCAAGATTCTGATAACGACAATTTTCAAGTTCGGAGATGTTGATAGTGTACTGAATGAAAGAGATAATATCATTTTATTGGTAGATGAAGCACACCGAACTCAGGAAAAGGATTTAGGACAAAAAATGCGCAATGCACTACCTAATGCATTTTTCTTTGGTCTTACCGGAACGCCTATCAACAAACGAGATAAGAATACTTTTCAATCGTTTGGTGCTGATGAGGATTTAGAGAAAGGTGGATATATTTCAAAATATACTTTCCAAAATTCTGTTGAAGATGGAGCTACGCTTGAATTGAATTTCCAAACAGTGCCGGTAGAGATGCATCTTAACGAAACTCAATTACAAGAAGAGTTTGATGAACTGACCGATCAAATATCCGAGGACGAAAAGAACGAATTAGTAAAACGAACTTCTGTTGAAGCATTTTTTACAGCAGAGAAGCGAATTAACGATGTCGCACGTTATATTGTAAATCACTTCAAAGAGTATGTAGAGCCCAGTGGCATGAAAGCCCAAGTTGTGGTATATAACCGAGACTGCTGTGTGAAATATAAGAAAGCGATTGATGCTCTTTTGGGTACGGAAGATGCAACCACTATTGTTATGCATACGGCTGGTGATAAAGCTGATGAGTATAAGACATACCGTCGTGATAGAGAACAAGAAAGAAAACTTCTTGATCAATTCCGTGATCCATTGTCACCGATTAAAATGGTGATTGTCACTTCAAAGCTGTTAACAGGTTTTGATGCTCCAATTTTGCAATGTATGTATCTTGATAAACCAATGAAGGATCATACGTTGTTACAAGCTATTTGCCGTACGAATAGAAAGTACAATGTTGATAAGAAATGTGGTCTGATTGTAGATTTCGTTGGTGTATTTGATAATGTAGCCAAAAGCCTTGCTTTTGATGAGGAGACGGTAAAAACGGTTGTAAAGAATATTGATGAGATAAAAGTGTTGATACCTCAATTTTTGCAAGAGTGTATTGACTTTTTCCCTGGTGTAGACCGGACAATCGGTGGTTGGGAAGGTTTGCAAGCTGCCCAGCAATGTTTACTTGATGAGTCTACAAAAACGAATTTTGCAAAACATTTTTCACGATTGGCTAAAGCTTGGGAAACAGTAAGCCCGGATGCAATGCTGGCTGCTTATCAGGCGGATTATACTTGGCTGGCTCAGGTATATCAAAGTGTACGTCCTGTTAGTACCGGCGGTTCACTCATATGGACTTTATTGGGTGCTAAAACCATTGAAATCATTCATCGTAACATTGATACAATTGATATTGGGACTCCACTTGAGGATCTTGTGGTAGATGGAGATGTAATTGATATGGTGTTGGAGCAAGCCAAAGACAATCCTAAAAAGATATTGGAAGTGGAAAAAATGCTTCGTTTGAGGTTAGGAGAGCATCATGGAGACCCTAATTACAAGGCATTTGCTGAGAAGTTGGATGAACTGCGCCGTCATATGGAGGAAAATCTTATAACTAGTATTGATTTCCTCCGAGGATTGCTCACCCTTGCTAAAGAAGTGCTTGAGGAAGAAAAAAACTCAAATCAACCTCTTGACAAGAGGGAACAAGCTAAAGCTGCTCTTACGGAGTTGTTTGAATCAATTAGAACTGAGGATACCCCTATCATTGTAGAACGTGTAGTTGCTGATATTGATGAAAATGTGGTAGCTATTGTACGTAAGTTTAAAGATGCTTTTAAAAGTATTACAGCTCAGCGAGAGATAAAAAAGAAACTACGTTCTATTCTGTGGGTTAACTACCAGATTAAAGATCAAGAAGTTTTTGATAAGGCTTATCAGTATATTGAGATGTATTATTAATCGGTTGATAAAATAAATTTGTTATGGCTGTTGAATCACACGATAAGAAACTTGATGACCTTCTAAAAATGGTTGAAGAAGGTAAGGCTCAATTACCCGACTTTCAACGTAGTTGGGTTTGGGATGACACGAAGATATGTAAACTAATAGAAAGTATCACATCTGGCTTCCCAATGGGTGCCGCGATGTTTTTGGCTAATGGTGGTGAGCATATCCGTTTTAAGTATCGCACATTTGAAGGTGTGGATTCTATATCAGAAGTTACACCTGAGTGGCTTGTGCTCGATGGACAACAGCGACTCACAACCTTATATCAGGTCTTGAAAAGTAAGAAAGCAACTAATACTCGATTAGAGACCAATAGAGATACAATTATCAAACGCTATTATTATCTAGATATTCGTAAATGTCTAGACTCTACTGCGGACAGATTGGAAGCAATCATATCTGTATCAGAGAAGAAACAGCTTACAACAAATATTGGTCGTGATGTAACGCTGGACTTATCCACAAGAGAGAAAGAATTTGAGAACCTGATGTTTCCCCTAAATATTACGTTTTCTCATAATGATACGGAAGATTGGCATTATGATATGGAAGACTATTACAAAGGTGATAGAGAGTATAGAAATTTATTCCGTGATTTCTCCCAGCAGATTCTTCGCCCAATTTTAGAGTATAACATACCTATAATTCAGCTTGATAAAGAAACCCCGAAAGAGGCTGTTTGTCAGATTTTTGAGAATGTAAACACTGGTGGTGTACCTCTTACGGTTTTCGAACTCGTCACAGCTACATTTGCTGCTGAAGGACATGAATTGAGAAAAGATTGGGAGACGATTCGTCATATTTTTGCTCAAAAAGTAAATGGCGAGCTATTGAAAGAAATCACTGGTGCTAATTTTTTGGCAGCAATGACTCTGTTGGTATCATATTATAAAAGAGTGGTTTCAGGTGATGATGAGCGTGTGGCTGTAACATGTAAGAAAAAAGACATTCTTAGGCTTGAATTGAAAGATTATTTGAAGTATCATGACGCTTTGATTAAAGGTTTCTGTGATGCAGCTGATTTCTTAGTACATCAGGGGATTTTCCGTTCCAGAGATCTTCCATATTCGTCACAACTTATTCCACTTGCTGCAATCTTTGCATACGACAACGAAAATAAAAAAATGTTGCATCTTGGAAGCAAACAGGAATTATTGTCTCGTTGGTATTGGTGTGGCGTAATGGGTGAACTATATGGGGGTGCCAATGAAGCCAGATTTGCAACTGATATAATGGGCGTATTCCGTTGGATGGAAGGTGGTGAAATGCCAGAGACTGTATATCGTTCCAATATACAACCAACTCGTTTATTGACCATGCAGACTAGGAATAGTGCAGCGTACAAAGGTGTGATGGCACTTATCTTACAAGACTCACCACTTGATTTTATGACAGGTCATCGTATGGATATAGCATCTTACATTGATGAAGATGCTGATATTCATCATATATTCCCTCAAGCTTATTGCGAGAAAAATAACCTTCCACGTATAAAATGGAATTCTGTCATTAATAAGACTCCAATTTATGCATCTTCCAATCGTTCAATAGGAGGACATGCACCAAGTACCTATATTGGAACTATGGCAAATAAGGGATTAAAACAAGTTGAGATACAGGAAGCTATAGAGTCACATAAGGTTAGTTATGCTCATTTTGTATTAGATGATTTCAATGCTTATTTTATAGATCGAGCAAAACAATTGCTTGACAGAATAGAGCAAGCGACAGGCAAATCTATTTCAGGAAGAGATAGCGAAGAAACAATCCGTGAATTTGGTGTTGCTTTAATATAGATAGCAATCTGTAACAAACTAGAAAATATGATTAATAAATAGCTGAAAATAAATGAACTGGAGATTTTGGAAGAAAATATGTGCAAATAATTCGATGGAGGATGATAAACAAGTATCATTAACTCCTGCTCTGCTTAATCGTGATAGTGAAAGTGATAAGAAGCAGTATAGGAGTGTTTTGAATCTTGCACGAAAACTAGAAGAGAAAGACATATTGAACATTGCTCTTACTGGTCCTTATGGATCCGGTAAGAGTTCCATTCTTCGCTCTTTGAAGAAAGACTATCCTAAATACAAATATCTTTCAATATCTCTTGCTACATTAAAGTCTCCATTAGATGATAAAAAGAATGAAATAGATATTGATACGATGAATAATCGTATTGAATACAGCATTCTTCAACAACTTATTTATAAAGAAAAACAAGAGACGCTTTATAATTCCAGATTAAAAAGGATTTATCATAAATCAACTTTGGCTCAATATGCTTTATCATTTGCAATAATATTTTATGCTGTTGCTTTAATTATTGTATTTGAACCATCGTTTTTGAAAGTGGAATGGATTTGCAACCGCTTAAGCAATCCGGTATTAAATAAATGGTCTGATATTTTTGCTCTATCATATATATTTATTGCAACAATAATATTCGCTCAAAAGACTATCAAGTCATTGAGTAATAGTAAACTTAATAAGTTAAATCTAAAGAATGGGGAGATTGAATTAAAAGAAAATAAAGAAGATACATCTGTTTTCAATAAGCACATGGATGAAATTGTCTATTTCTTTGAGGTCACTAATTATAATGTCGTGATTATAGAGGATTTAGATAGATTTAATAATACTGATATTTTTCTTAAGTTAAGAGAAGTAAATCAACTCTTAAATCAGTCAAACTCTGTGGGGCGTAAAGTTACGTTTATTTACGCAGTGAAAGATGATATGTTTTTTGATGAAGAACGTACTAAATTCTTTGATTATATCACAACTGTAATTCCAATAATCAACTCCTCAAACTCGGCAGACAAACTGAAAGAGGAACTCGAGATAAAAGGTTTTTCAGATCTTAATGTTGAGGTAATAGAAAGTTTAGCTTTTTTTATTGACGATATGAGATTACTTAAGAACATTGTCAATGAATATGCCCAATATAGAGAAAAACTTGATGAGAAACTTGATCAAAACAAGCTTCTTGCCATGATTGTATATAAAAACTACCATCCAAAAGATTTTGCTGATCTGCATAAAGGAAAGGGTGTTTTGTATGATTGTTTGCATAAGAAAAGTGAATTATTGGTTGAGCGCAATAGACAGATTGACGAGCGTATTAATGGAATAACTAAAAAACTTCAATCTTTAGAAGCGACACATGCCATACAAGAAAAAGAATTAAGGCTGATTTATATTGAAGGGTATCGTAGAAAATTATCAAAACAAAATGAAAATAATGCCTTTTTGTTTTTTGTCGAAAACAATTTTATACCTCTTGAAGATATCGCAGAAAATGAAACGTTATTTAATTCCTTTATATCGCAATCCTCATTTCGATATCAATGTTTTAAGAGGCATCAAACTAACACATATTATGGTGTTAGATATTATTATGATACATCTGAAGATAGTTGCAATATTCAATTCAGTCAAATAGAGAAAATAGTTAATTCTACCTTTACCTACCATGAGCGATTAGAAGCCTTGCGAGAAGGGGAAAAAAGATATCGTGAACAAATCAAGATACTAGAATTATCTCGTAATAATCATTATGCTACTCCAATACAAGAACTGTTGCTGGATGTTGATATGCAGACGCATAAAATTTTTAGTGAACTCAATGTCTCTAAAATGCTTGAAGTTTTCTTGAAAGAAGGACTTATAAATGAAGATTACTTTGATTATATATCTTTCTTTTTTGGTAAGTCAATTAATAAGCACGACCATGATTTTATCCTTGAATTAAAACTTCGGCATAGTTTGCCGTATGACTATCATATAGATAAAGTAGGGCAGTGCGTAAAAAACATTCCTGATAAATGTTACAACGATGTAAGTATATTGAATATTCAGGTGGTCGATTGTATTTGTCAGCATCTTGAAGAAGCAAATAACTCAAAACTTCATTCGATAGCACAAGTTATTATGCATAATAAAAAGTGGGACTTTTTGATTGACTTCTATAAATCAGTTGAAGATTCAAGCTCGCTTTTCAACCATTTGGGCAGTATCGTTGATGGATTATGGAAGATCTTCGTGAAACAGAATTCCGATGAATTATTCGAGTCTTGGTTACGATTCCTCGAATTGAACCATTCCACCAAAGAAAGTCGTAACTGGTTGAATAAACACTTCGCATTTATATCTCATAGAGTAGATCTCATAGGTTTTGATACAATCAAACAAATAGTGTCGAATGGAAAACTGATTTTTACAGATATAGATGCAGAGTCTAGGTGTTTGCTTGAGTATGTTGTAGAAAACAAAGCATATATGTTGACACCAGAAAATGTTGTATGCGCATTTGTTCATTATCGAAATGAGAGGGTGGAAACATTGGATAATTATCCTTTAAATGTTACAATACTGAGGAGCTGTAAATCAGCTAAATCTATATCAGATTATATAGATGAATGTTTTGACAATGCACTAAATAATGTATTTATTACAGATACGGCAAAAAAAGAGAGTGTGGGAATTATTCTTGAAATTATTAATTCTGAGGATATAACAGAGGACACAAAACGCAAATACCTTTCTGGGCAACAGAATAAAGTTTCTCTTTCCGATGTTAACAATATACAGTGGGAGTTCGCTATTGAAGTTGATATAGTTATACCAGCATGGCCTGAGATATATGCATTTTATGAGAGTCAGAATAATGTAATGATTTCCAGTTTGCGAATATTCATTACCAAACATATTGATGAATTAACAGATATATCTGAATTGGATGATACTCAGAAAGAACTACTGGCACACAGTGCTTTATTGACATCAGATTTTGAAATTTTGGTATACGATAAACTTGTCAAAATCTTTGATGGAGTTACATTTAAGGATGCGGATATTAACAGTGTAGATAACGCTCATTTTAAGTCGTTACTTTGTGCTGATATGCTTCCATATAGCACATATTATACGACAACAATTAGAGACAATCATAGTGATGTACTTACTTATTATGTAGATAAGTATTTGGATGAGTGTATTATAGAAATAGAGGAGTTGCCTACAACAGATATGAGGCTATACAAGCATCTTATGAAAAATCCAAGAGTAATCGGTGAAAAAGCTCTAAGTGTAGTTCAACATTTTCTTCCTCATATTGTGTGGGATAACGAATTGGCAAATATCACTCTTCCTGTGTTGAAAAACAATATTGAAAAATTTGATTATGACATAGAGAAGAACATTTTGGTCGCCTCTACTAATTTGCCAGAGCGATTGTCTTTTTTGATAGACTTGGTTGAAAAGTATAGAGATGATTTTGACATTGTGACAGAATTAATAGAGTCTTTAGGCGATTCTTATCGAAGTATTACAGATAAATCAAAAAAGGCTACTATAGAAAATAATCACATGAATGAAATGCTTTTAGGGAAGCTAAAAACTATTGGATATATCTCATCATATAGAGAAGATGATGATAAACTTCGTGTAAGCCATAAACGTAATTATTAAATCAAATGCAAAAGAATAGAGTAATTTATAACTATCAGTGATGTTTGCTAGTGATTAATAGTAATCGATGAAAGTTTCCATTAATAAAGATTTTGTGTCAGGATTTAAAGCAACTTTAAAAGAATAAGATTTTGGTATGATAGAAGATAATGTTGAATTCTTGAGTTCTGATTTCGAACAGATTAAGAAACGGAAGGATGGCGGAAAAGAATATTGGTCGTCAAGGGATTTATGTGCTGTATTAGGATATAGTACATATCAAAAATTCACTCGTATTATAAACAAAGCCATTGCGATAGCCAATAATAAAGGATTTAATGTATCGGAGCATTTTAACCAAACGGTTGAAATGGTTAAGGTTGGTTCTGGCTCTTTTCGCAAGGTGGAAAATATCCATTTATCTCGTATCGCTTGCTTGATTATTGCGGAAAATGCAGATGGAAAGAAGCCACAAGTACAAATGGCAAGAGAATATTTCAAGCAAGAGATATCTACTCCTGAATCAATTAATAATAGTCTATCTGCTAATATTTTATTATATAAAACAGGACAAGGGGAAGTGCGTATAGAGGTAGTCTTCAATAGTGAAACATTCTGGATGTCGCAGAAGCGCATGGCTGATTTGTTTGGGGTAGATGTACGAACCATCAATTATCATCTTGGTCAGATTTACGAAACAGGCGAACTCACTAAAGAGGCAACTATCCGAAAAATTGGGATAGTTCAGTCAGAGGGAGAACGAGAAGTGGAACGCACACCACTGTTTTATAATTTGGACGTTATCATAGCTGTGGGCTATCGTGTAAATAGCTACCAAGCTACTCAGTTTAGAATATGGGCAACATCTGTTCTTAAAGAAATGATAGTTAAAGGCTTTGTTTTGGATGATGAACGTTTGAAACAAGGAAAATATTTTGGTAAAGATTATTTTGATGACTTATTGGAGCGTATCCGGGAAATACGGGCTTCTGAACGTCGATATTATCAAAAAATCACTGATGTATATGCAGAATGTAGTTCCGATTATGATCCTAAGGCCGAGACGACTCAGCTATTCTTTAAAATGGTGCAAAATATGATGCATTGGGCGGTTACTCATCAAACTGCTGCTGAAATCGTATATACAAGAGCAGATGCAGAAATGCCTCATATGGGACTTACTACATGGAAAAATGCACCGGAAGGAAGAGTTCAAAAGTCAGATACGATTATTGCAAAGAATTATTTATCGGATAAAGAAGTAACCTCTTTAAACCGTCTGACAACCTCGTTTCTTGATTTGGCAGAAGCGCGTGCGGAACGTCAGATAATTTCTACTATGGAAGACTGGAAAAAACAATTGGATGATTTCCTGACTGTATATGGCTATGACAAATTTCATGATTCTCGTATCATTTCTGCTGAACAAGCAAAGGAAAAAGCGTATGCTGAATATGACAAATTTCGCTTGATTCAAGATAAAGAATATCTTTCAGATTTCGATAAGGAAATTAAGTTATGGAAAGAAAAGGGATTGTTTGATAACGAATAAAATAAAGTCTCAACCGATAGCACTTCTATCCAGTTGAGACTTTTCGTTTATTTACCTCTATCCAAAAACTTCTGTACTATTAACGCTATACTAATCTCCAAAACAACCATAAGAATACAACCAATAGCAGCCTTCCAAATCAATCCGGAATGCAAAATCTCTGAATTAGCCACTATCATGCACACGAAAAAGGAAGATAGAGCGACTACAATGATAATCAAAATGTAGAATGCCGTATCTGGGATGGGGATGGCATTGTCGGCTTTCTTCATTCTTCGCTCGGCTTCCTTGCATTTGCTCTCAATCTGACTGAGAAAATCACATAGAAGCCTTGCTCCAAATTCAACTGCCATCTTCTGCATTTCTTCAGAAATAATAGGTTTGCACTCACGTATAGAGCCGGACAGATTTTCAACTTCTGTTCTCAACTTGAACACGTTGTCATTCAGCTTGGCAAGTTCTTGCACATTGATATCGAGTAAGCGGTTTTCTTCCTCCAGATATTCATTCTTTGGAGTAGCTTTTATGGTTTCTGTTTCACTCATTTCTGCGGAAAAATCAAATTTCTTTTTCATGGGCTTATCGTTTTAATCCTGTTTTCGGTTTCTTCCCTAACGAACGACCGGCAACACGAGCGCATCTGTGAGCCCATTGCAAATCGTCTTCGTCCTTGTCTCTCCACGGAAGGTCGCTTTGTGAGCCTCCACCACCTCCACCGGTTGTTACGTTGGGGGTATCTATCAGTCCGACAAATATAGCTACAGCCATATCGGTAAGTTCCTGACAGTTGGCAATAAACCTGTAATCAAATTCGTCATTGAAACAGTCAAGTACTTTTTCCGGAATATAGAATCGATGTTCCTTGCCTTCATAAGTAAAGACATAAGGAATGATATTCTGATGGTCTGGGCGATATTGGGTATAGTCAATAGGATCAACCTTATGTGTCGCTACCTGTTGAACGGTTTGGGAAGTATTATTTCTAATGACGGAAGTTGGCTGATGGTGCAGTTTCTTCCATGTTGCAGGAAGTTTCGAGACCATCAGGTTCCTGCCGACTCCCAATTCTGAAGCCTTGTATTTGGTGTTTCCATTCATGAGGGCATATCCACGAAGAATACCTTTCTTGTCCTCTCTTTCATGGACGGTATAACCTTTCCGTATAAGAGCATTCTTGTATTCATCCCATGACCACGATAGCATTGCTTTCAACACCTCCATACAGTCCCGGTTCACTTGTGGAATGTTGCGATTTCGGATTTGCGCCGCAGTTGTCCACCCTCGTTTCTTTGCCACTCGCTCGGCAGCACGTTGCGCACGAAGATGAATGTTGTGGTCGTTGTTGATATTGCCGTCTTCATCCAAACGGCAAACCGCAGCATGAAGGTGGGGGACTTCGCCTTTGGACTCTGTATGAAGCCAAACTGAGTATTTGCTACCCGCCAAATTGGTCGGACAGGAACGGACTTTTCCGTTCTTGCCGATAATCACTTGTTTGTCGAATTCCTCGGCGAATTCCTGCCAAAGTTTTTGCCAATCTTCGATGTCATAGAATTGGGTATGTTCGGGCGATGGGCTCAATTCGATTCTGATTACAGAATTCTTTATAGGCCGATATTGGGATAGGGTCAACTGCATGGAGTTCCATATCCCCATAGCGTCCGGTTCTGAGGTCAACAGATTGTCCAATACCCGATAGATTTTTTCCGGATGCTTCTTATGCTGTGATTCGCCGGTAATGTAACGGAGGTCGTTTATGCCGTGCGATATGGCTTTGGCTTTCGCAATCATTCTTCTTCGGATTTAGGGTTGGACGGAATTTTGTTCTTCTCTTTTACAGCATTTAGGAACTGGCAGATATTTTCAGCCACATTGCCTAATTCTTTCAGCCAGCCCACCATAAACGGAATCTGATTGAACATTGCCATGCGCTGCTTTGTGGACATTCCGTGTAGGGCGGAGGTGTATTTTACGAGGTCTGACCGACAATCGTCCAGATTCTGTAACAGTACCGCTTCTTCTTTCGTGAGCCTTGCTTTTGGCTTGAAGTTATACGCACGTGATAATATGTAGTCACTTACAGTCATGCCGCATTGTCCGGCCAGTGATTTTATATGCTCCTTCTGAGTAAGAGTGACTTTAGCTCCGATAAAGACACTTCTGGTTTCTTTCGAGGAGTCCGATGTATTTTCAATATCTTCTTTCATTTGAATCGTTTTATAATGGTTGAATAGGTGCGAGCTTGCGAGTACCGCACCGGCGAGGGAACTGAGCAGGCGAGAGCGCCAATGTACAACCGTAACGCAGTGAGGTTATACCTTGGCATATCTCGCAACAGTTACCTGTTGATGCTTCACGGCAAGCCATATCGGATGCGTATAGTGAACTGGCACTCGGATAGGAAACATAGGATGATACTAGCCTCTAAAAGAGGGGAGAATATGAATATCTCACATGATGTCTTCCTCCGACTTTGCTTTATTCTTATATATACGCCCCAACAATAAAGTAAAGTTGAACTCAATAATGGTATTCTGGATTGAAGGCATAATCTTTCCCTTCTTTTATAACCATTTGTTTGTCGCT
>ERZ834769.1950-NODE-1950-length-16464-cov-3.499360_pt1 | contig 16464 bp, 16 predicted proteins | sample MGYA00519690_ERZ834769 | MGnify/ENA primary metagenome ERZ834769 (study PRJEB31850, sample SAMEA3708760) | human gut metagenome | biome: human gut; feature: human-associated habitat; material: faeces | place: China | collected 2014 ... | reverse complement strand
CTGTCTTATACGGACATGGGGATAAACGGTGCGTTTTGTACAACCTTTACCCGTCCGGACCGTGTGGCGGATATCGCTGCGTTGCATCCCGACCTTGTCATTCTCTCTTTCGGAACGAACGAGAGCCACAACCGGCGTTATAACTCCATACTGCATTACCGGCAGATGGAAGAACTGGTGTGCATGCTTCGCAAGAGTCTGCCCGATGTTCCGATGCTGATGACTACTCCGCCCGGTTCATACGATAGTTTCCGTCAGCGCCGTCGCCGGCGTACCTATAAGATTAATCCCCGTACTGCTGTTGCCGTACAGACCATCCGCCGTTTTGCCGATGCCAACGGACTGGCGGTGTGGGATATGTACGAGACTTTCGGCGGTGTCCGCCGGGCTTGTCTCAACTGGCAGGAAGCGCGTCTGATGCGTCCCGACCATGTGCATTATCTTCCGGAAGGATATGCATTGCAGGGCGAGATGTTCTATCGCGCTCTGCTGAAAGCGTATAATGACTATTGCAGTCAGTGAATGTAGTTAACTCATTTAGCCGTAAACCGACCGATGTGGAATATTAGCGAACTTTTGAACAAACTGAATATAGACCCTACCCGCCTGCACGACCTGCTGGTGTACAATCCGCATGCACCGATGATATTCAGCAGCGGCATTTTCCTGTGGCTGTTTGCAGCCTTTATCCTGTTCTACCTGCTTTTGCAGCGCCGCACCACCGCCCGCCTGATGTTCGTCACCCTGTTTTCTTACTATTTCTATTATAAAAGCAGCGGTGCCTATTTCTTTCTGCTGGCTATCGTTACGGTGAGCGATTTCTTCATAGCCCGCCTTATGGCGCGTGCCACCGTGCAGTGGCAACGCAAAATGTGGGTTGCAGCCAGTCTGGCGATAAACCTGGGACTGCTGTGCTATTTTAAATATACGAACTTTCTCTGCGATTTCTTTGCTTCGCTCACGGGTGGCACGTTTACCGCAATGGACATCTTCCTGCCTGTGGGTATATCCTTCTTTACGTTCCAGTCGCTGAGCTATACAATCGATGTGTACCGCAAGGAGATAACGCCTCTCACCAACTTGTTGGACTACGCATTCTATGTATCATTCTTCCCGCAGTTGGTGGCGGGTCCCATTGTGCGTGCACGCGACTTTATTCCGCAAATCCGCCGTCCGTTGTTTGTTTCCAGAGAGATGTTCGGCAGGGGGATTTTCCTTATTGTGAGCGGACTGTTCAAGAAGGCGGTTATCTCGGACTATATCAGTATCAACTTTGTGGAGCGCATTTTCGATAATCCTACTTTGTATTCGGGTGTGGAAAACCTTATGGGTGTTTACGGCTATGCACTGCAAATCTATTGCGACTTCTCCGGATATAGCGATATGGCTATCGGCATTGCCTTGTTATTGGGCTTTCACTTCAACATAAACTTCGATTCGCCTTATAAGTCGGCATCCATTACGGAGTTCTGGCGTCGTTGGCATATCTCTCTCGGCGGCTGGTTCCGCGACTACCTTTATATCCCCCTCGGCGGAAACCGCGTAAAGCCTATACGGCATGTATTTAACATCCTTGTCGTGTGGGCAGCCACCGGTTTTTGGCACGGAGCATCATGGAATTTTGTTCTGTGGGGGCTTCTTTATGCAGTGCTTTTACTGTTTGAAAAGTACATTCTGCACCCGAAAAGACGGCTTGCCGTGTTTATGCACATCTACACGATGCTGTTTGTCGTGCTCGGTTTCGTACTGTTCGATTCGGCAAGTATTGCCGATGCATTTATGAGCTTTAAGTCCCTGTTCGGGCTTGCCGGAATCCCCACCGCGAACACGGCCTCGCTTTATTATCTGAAAAGCAACCTTGTGTTGCTCAGTGTCGCCGCCGTCGGTGCGACACCCTTGCCAAAGCGGATTTATGAGAAGATCGGAGAGACGGCGGGCGGCAGCCGGGTTCTTGCCGTTCTGACGCCGGCAGCAACTGTCGCGTCAATTGCCGTATGTACTGCGTATTTGATCGACGGTTCGTTCAACCCGTTCGTTTATTTCCGGTTCTGACTTGCGGTTTTAACTTTTCCCCGGAGGAAGTATTATGAAGAAAGCCCAACAAATACTTACATTGGTTTTGTCACTTGGTTTCATTGCGGTTTTTGCTGCTTTGTTTTGGATTTTGCCCGATGCCGATGAATCGACAGTCGAAAGACGGCATCTTGCGAAAAGCCCTGCGCTGTCCTTTTCATCGGTTGCAAACGGCAGCTTTATGAACGGCTTTGAAAACTATATGCTCGACCAGTTTCCGCTGCGGGACGGCTTTCGAACACTCAAAGCCGCCGCAAATGCAATGGTGTTTATGCAAAAGGATAACAACGGACTATATTCCGTCGGAGAGCACCTCTCAAAGCTGGATTTTCCGACGGACTTCGACTCTGTCGATCGTGCCGCCCGGCGCTTTCGGTATGTGTATGACACTTATCTTCGGAATGGCGGAACAAAGACATATCTGTCGGTGATACCGGATAAAAATGTCTTTATCGCATCGCCAAACGGCTATCCGGACAAGGATTACAAGGCCCTTGTCGAACGCCTTGGGAACGGATTTCCGGAGGCAAAGTATATTGATATTTCCGGACTCCTGTCGGCGGATGATTTCTATTATACCGATTCGCACTGGCGGCAGGAAAGAATACTGACGGTTTCCGACGAAATTGCGGATGAAATGGGTGTGGAGCGGATAGGACAGTGTGAAAAGCGTGATACGGGTGTTTCTTTTTACGGCGTCTATTACGGTCAGTCTGCTCTCCCGCACGCTCCGGAGCCCTTGCGGTATCTTGACAACGCCGTGATACGGGACCTTAAGGTGTATAACGCCGAAATAAAGTCCGAGATACCGGTTTATGACCTCAAGGCGGCAGGCGGACGCGATCCATACGAGATGTTTCTCGGCGGTGCGCGTTCGATCATCACAATCACAAACCCAAACGTCGTGCGTGAACGCAGACTCGTCATTTTTCGTGATTCGTTCGGCAGCAGTATAGCTCCGCTTCTTGCAGCAGGGTATTCCGAAATAACTCTTGTCGATATCCGCTATATCTCGCCCTCCTCTCTCGGAAAACTGATTGACTTCACGAAAGCGGACGATGCGCTGTTTCTTTATTCCGCGTCGGTCATCAACAACAGCGAGACGATAAAGTAATGAGGAACTACATCTATGATGAAAACGAAAAAAGCTGTCCACACTGTGCGGGATACAGTGTGGGCAGCTTCAAAAAGCGGATAACACGACGGCATTATTATAAATCGAGCGCCTGGTGCTCAAGGTAGGTTGCTTGAAAAGTCAGGTGCCAAGGCCAGGGCACGCAAGCCGTCAATGTTTGTAAGCTCGATACAACCCTTTGATTTGTGAATCAGTTTTTTGTCATTTAGCTTTTTCAGAGTTTTTGTTACTCGCTCACGGCTTGTTCCGATGTACCGTGCAATATAGTCGTGAGTAAGGTGTATATGTGTTTTTCCGTACCTGCCGTATTCGGCCAAAAGAAAAACGGCAAGACGCTGTTCCAGACCGTGAAACAGAATCCACTGCATTGAGTCCATAACCATATTAAACCGTTCGGCGATCAACTCATAGGCAAAGCAGCGAAAATACAGGTTGTTTCGCATCAGCTGTTCCATAATCGACATATTGACAACGAGAACCCTACTGCAGAAGTCTGAGGTAAGGAACACCTGAAAGGATAGTTGGTTGAACAGGCTCAGAGCAGAGAATATGCAAATACTCTGATCGTGAAGAGAAAACAGGGTGATCTCTCTGCCATCCGGCGACAGTAAATACGCCCGAATTCTGCCCTCGACCAGCATCATAAGCCCGATGTCTTCGCCTGCCTTAGAGTGAATGATGTATGAATCTCTGTCAAAGGAACGAATATAGGCGTTATTTTGAAGCAGATCTTTTTCAGCATGGTTCAAATGATCCCAAAACGGCAGCGTGTGAAGATGTTTTGTTGTTATGTTCATCGGGCGCAATCCTCTCACTTCTCACTATATAATTATTATATCATGCTTTTGCAACGTTGTACAGTGCCGCAGGCACATAAAAAAGGAAAAACAGGACTCGGATCCGTAAAAAAAACGCCCCCCCGAATTCACATAGGAAGTTTGGAAAAATGCCGCTGAAAAACGCCGAAAAAGCGGTCGGCAAAAACGCGGGGGTAAAATACTACTGACAAATGCATATATGTGCTTTTCATATTCGGTAAGACTGTCGAAAGACAGGGGCGCAAAGTTAAGTGTCTGACCGGAAAAGCCGACTGATTGACTGACAGCATTTTTAAAAAATTGCGGCCAGTCTTTTTTTGCGAAAAAGCCCACGGAACAGTGCCTGCGTCACAAATGGTATGTATTAGCATCACAGACACAAAGCGGCTTCCGTTGTATAATTAAAATGTCATGATATGATTGTTATACCTGCTTCCGAAAATTATGCAGATCGCTTGAAAAGGATGTCGGTAAAGAGAAAGAGAAACAACGGTATGACCGCATTTGACCGCATTTGACGACGTCCGGCAGGGACCGGGCTGCAGTTATATTAAGGGACTTTTCGGATGCTGCTAAAATTTAACAGCAATAATAAAAACTCTTTTGGAGGACTGTCGTATGGCAAAAAATAAAATATCAAAAAGAATTCTGTTCATTGTTGGGGCGGTGTTGTGCTGTATTTTTGCAGTAATTCTTGTCTGTAACCTGACAATAATTATAAAAGGCGTTGTAAATCCGAAGGTTCCGCCGTCGGTATTCGGCGTTACGCCGATGGTTGTGCAGTCCGGCTCTATGAGCGGCAATGCCGAGGATCATATTGAAGTGGGGGACCTGATTCTTGCGGTTAAACCTGATACGGACAGGCTTAAGGTCGGTGACATTATTTCTTATATGGACGGCAATATCGCCGTAACGCACCGTATTATTGAGGTGCAGACGGGAGCAGACGGAAAGCGCAGTTTTGTAACCAAGGGTGATGCCAACAACACCGAGGATCCGGCAGTCGGTGAGGACGCTGTATTCGGACTGTATAAGGGGCGTATTCCGGGGCTGGGTGACTTTGCCATGTTCCTGCAAAAGCCGCTGGGTATGGCGGTATTTATCGGTATCCCGGTGTGCGCATTTATCATTTACGACATTATCCGCCGCCAGAGAAGCTCCGGCAGAAAGGATAAGGAAACCGAGGAGCTGAAAGCGGAGCTTGAACGGCTCCGTGCCGCTGCGGGAGAAAAGAGTTCCGAAAAAGAAGACGGCGGCAAAACATAATAAACGGTATATTCCGCGAAACCGGTGCCACAGCCGGACAAAGCGGTGATATATATGAGGGTAAGTCCTCACGTTGAGGCGATTTCTGTCGTCTCACGAAATCCAAATGACGGTATTTTATCGTCTCAACAATTATTATATCAGGAGGAATGTTCCATGACTTCAAAAAAGAATTGGACGCTGAGAGCAGCAGTTCTCATGCTTGCTCTCGTACTTATCACTTCATGCTTTGTCGGAGGCACCTTCGCGAAGTATGTGACCAGCAAAAGCGGCACGGATTCCGCCCGTGTTGCTAAGTTCGGCGTGACCGTTACGGCGAACGGAGATGTGTTTGCCAAGGAGTACGACACTGATGATCAAACTGTGGTCGGAACGATTGCCAAGTCGGTAATTTCCACCGATAAGGTTGTTGCGCCCGGCACGACAAGTAACGGCGATTTTGTTGCAGCTACCATTACCGGCACTCCCGAGGTGGCTGTCAGAGTATCCTACAAATTGGATGCTGCCAGCCTGCAGCTTGAAAACTGGAAGGACGGCGACGGAAAATTCTACTGCCCCTTGGTATTCAAGATCAAGACTCCGGAAGGCAATCAGGCAATTATCGGTACAGACTATACATCGGCTGATCATATGAAGGCTGCTCTTGTAAATGCCGTTGCATCATATACTAAGGACTATGCTCCCGGCACAGTTCTTTCCGATAAGGCTGCCGAAACTCTTGCAATTTACTGGGAATGGCCTTTCGAAACTGGTACAGACGCTGACAAGCCCGCAAACAATATAAGAGATACTTTCTTAGGTGATGAGGCTGCTGCAGGCAGAGCCGCAACCGTCAGCCTTACGCTTGCTACCACCGTAACTCAGATCGACTAAGGCTCTGATTTTATGGCTTCCGTACAGTCGTATATCCCCCGTCATGTGGCGGACAGGGGATATCTTCGGGCTGTATGCAGTTCTCCCGACATCTGTTTGCCGGGAGTCCTGCATATGTCCCGAACCCCTATAGCACTGCCGTTTTGCCGGATAGCCCGGTTGCTTTCAAACGAGGTGGCGTATGAATAATTCTGAAAAACTGCGGGAATGGATGTTTCCCACGGTCCTGATACTCTTTATATTACAGGTCATGCTGCTGCCGGTGATGATAGGTCTTACCTATGCCGTACCTGCTGAGAGACCGGAACACGTCCTTACCTATAGGACAGGCTTGCTTGTTTGGGATAAGGCTGTTTCGGTGCGCCCGGACGGTTCGGCAGAGCTTTCGTTCTTTGAAACGCTGTATAAGAATGTAAACGCCGATAACGCCGAAAAGGTACTGACGCCCGGCACCGAAAAAGACAGCGTAATCCGGCTTAAAAACGATACGAAGAAAGAGATAACCTATATCGCCGTGCTGTATTCGCTCTCGACTTCTCCGGATCTTGATATCGGAGCCTCCCTTTCGGGAAACGGCTTTTCGGATACCTCCCGGTATACGCTTCCCGAAAGCATTAAGGAGGAAACTGTGATCCGCGTCGTCGGAGGAAGGCTTGACGCAAAAAAGCTGCAGGACTTTGGCATCAACTGGTTCTGGAATTATGAAGCCGGTGCGAATGTTGACGAACGGGACCGTATTGACACTTATCTCGGCAATAAAGCCGCAAGCGGCAAAGCGGACGAAGCAAAGCTGGGATTTTATATTGTCATCCGTGACGGCGGTGAGATAGTGCCTTCTCCGCAGACAGGAGACAACACCATGATCGGCGGTTATGTTGTGCTGATGCTCATCAGCGGCGGAATGTGCCTGTTCCTTGCCATTACCCGGAAAAGGAGGGAAAAGGTTGAAGACTGAAAAAGCACTGGCCGTTTTGTGGCGTATCCTTCAGATCCTGATACTTGTGATCGTAGGTATTGTTCTGCTTGCCAATCTATATCGACTGGCGGCAAGGGAGATATTTAAGGTGAATGCTTCGACCGTGTTCGGCTATTCCTCCGCCGTGGTGTTGACCGGCAGCATGAGCGGCACCATAGAACCGGACGATTTGATTATCACCCATAAGCAAAGCGATTACATGGTCGGCGATATTGTGATGTATCAGACCGACGGCACACCGGTGACCCACCGCATTGTCTCTGAAAGCGATAAAGGTTACCGCACCAAGGGCGACGCCAACAATACCGACGACGGCGCGGATATACCGAAGGAGGATGTAGTCGGGAAAGTGGTGCTGGTGATTCCGAAAATCGGGGCGGTTATCCGCCTTGCGCGAACGCCGATCGGAATGCTCAGCCTATTTGTTGTGATCATTTTGGTTACCGAGTTGCCGAATTTGATCGGATATATTCGCCGTAAGGGCAAAAAACAGGAGAACTGAAATTAAACAAAGGAAGCGGAAAATGATGCACAGTGAAAACCAAAAACGAAACCCGAAATTCCGGCTTCCTTTTTCCGCCGTTTTGCTTTATCTTGTGCTGATTGCCGTAGCGTTGTCCGGAGTGACCTTTTCAAGGTACATGACAGGGACAACGGTGGGCGACACGGCAAGAGTAGCAATTATGCGGGATATCACCGTTACTGAAACGGGGAATTTCGCAGAGACGGATAAGTGGGTCATTACCCCGGGCGTTGATATGATAAAAAATGCTGTTGTGAATTTCGAGGGCAGTGAAATGGCGTGCTATGTGTTCTGCGAAATAAAAACGACAGGCTGGAGCAGAATGAATGATAATTACAGCTTTGTTTTTTCCGGCGGTAACGAAAACATCCTCGGCTGGGCGGTAAATAACGGTTGGAAATTTCTTTCCGGCAACGGGAGCGAAGCGGTATATTACCGTACCGTCAGCGCCAATAGCGGACTGACGGCTGATGTACTGGCTGACGGCGGCAAAATCACCGTCAACGAGAATATCACCAAAACACAGCTTGGCAGTTTGCCGAAGGATATGCAAATTAAAATCAGCGCCACAGCGGTGCAGTATAACGGCTTTTCCGAGGGTTCGGCAGCCGAATATACGGAAGCACAGAGAGCCTTGGCTGCATGGGAAGCCGTGAAAAACAAATAATGCCCCACAGGAAAGCAGGTGGATAGTATGAAAGGAAGATATCTGGCAAAACATTATAGAAATACGGAACATACAGGGCTCAGAAGACTGCTTTCGGTTATTCTGTGCCTTTGCCTGCTTACGTCTGTTTTTCAGTTACAGTTGATAACGGCAAATGCCATTACAAAGCTTGATTCGGTGACGATTACACATGAAGGCAAGAAAACAGAAAAGCTGACTCTGCCTCAAAATGAAAGAGCCACCTTCAAAGCCGAATGCTCTCCGAATACGCAGAATGTTGCCTATCAATGGCAGATACTTGCGGATATCAAATCAGAGCTTTGGGTGAATATTTACGATGCGACAAATCAGTCTATGTCACTGTCCTACGCTATGCTCGGCTCGCTTTTGGACGAATCGGGCAGCGCCTATATCCGTTGCAGGGCGACAGCAGGTGAAAACAGCCGATATTCCGAGGCTGTCTGCGTAACGGTTGCCTTTAACGCTCTCGCAGATGCCGAACCCGCTGCTGTGCTGAACGGTAAATCCCCGGTACGAAAGGCTTTCGCCCGTGCGCCGAAGAGCAATCCGGAATATGTGGATATTTCTATAAATTACTTAGATGCCGTGTCCGGTCAGCCTATCTACACGGGATTTACGGCGCAGATAGAGTACGGCACTTCCTATTACAATACAGTTATTTCACCGACCTATCTCGGCTATGCGCCTTTTTATAATGCGGCTGATCCTTCTGTCACTGTGCCGGAGGGAGGTACGGTGGATGCGAATGACGACGCAACGGTAGTTACTCTGAATATACAGCGGCTCAGTATGTTGTCAATGTCTATTATAAGGCAATCGATGTGCCTTATGCCGTGCGGTATTACTTCCAGAATATCAACGACGACATGTATACCGAGAATATGGGACTATACCGTATATCCTCTGCTAAAACCGGCACGATTATTTCCAACGAGCAGCTGGCGGTGCAGGATGCGGAGACGGTAAAGGGCTTTACGAAGCTGTATCATTATCCGGAGGCGGTCGCCGCCGACGGCTCCACCGTTTTTCAGTGTTACTACGACCGCAATTATTATATGGTCAAATTTGATATGAACGGCGGCTACGGCACAGAACCGATCTATGCCCGCTACGGAACGCCCTTTGTTGTAAATGCCCCTACACGACACGGCTATGTGTTTGACGGCTGGGACGATGTGACGAGCGGCACCGGCGACAATGTCAAAGATACTCTGCCCGATACCGTGCCCGATGAAAACCGCACATATAAAGCTCTTTGGAGCACGGTTGTCACCACCTACACGGCGGTGTATTGGTTACAAAATGCCGACAATGATGAGTACAGTTATGTAGGCAATGTAAAAAAGACGGCAAGATCGGGAATTACCGTTTCCGGAGAGGACGATATCACGGCGGAGACGAATATCTGCGGAAATACCGATGAAACACATACCCACAGTGCGGCTTGCAAGCCCGACAAGCTTCGCTTTTCCCGGTTTGACCATGCAGATCAAAATGTGACGGTTGCCGGAGACGGGTCTACGATCGTAAATGTGTACTATGCTCGTAAAGAATATACACTGCGTTTTTACTATGCCAAGGAATACAACCCGACAAAGGATAAGGTCAACCCGACAGGGACAGAAACCGTATACTCCGTTGTGGGCGGAAGCACTTATAAATTCGGGCATCAGTATGATGGGTATATAAGTTCAAGGAACGATAATAAACGCCCGTTTGCCAGCAGCGGAAATGTGTTGAATGATATCGAAAGTTTGCTATACAACATAAATTCAAATCAATGGGGCGCTGTTGAGGAGTTACCGACTATAACCCCCGCTGAAGGCGTGCAGTATACTACAGGAGTATATCCATCATCCGAAGACAGTGCAAATGACGGATATACGAACAAGGGCGATAAGTTTCATTATCTTGAATTTACGGCACGATACGGCGCGGACCTGACAAAACTATGGCCGAGCGAAGTGTTTGACAGAGTTCCTATTGTTGGAACCCATACGGCAAACGGTGCACACAACCATATGACAGAGGGTGATGATTGGGGCAAGTATGCCTATTTTGCCGGTTGGAACGGAGAATACAATGTAAAATATAACTGGGACAATACCAATGCCACGATAAAGTGCTATTATCCGATACTGAACGAAACCTTACTGTATGACAGCCGTTTTATCGATAAATTCGGCGATCCCTCGACAATCAATTTCCTTGCTTTTTACGATAACGGCGCGAATATCCAATGGAGTAAGCCGACAGAGTGGATATATGAGCTGTATCTGCCTCTGCGTGACGGCGAAAACGAAGACGGACTGACGATACGGACGTATAAAGGAAAAAATTATAAGCTGTATAATACTGTATACGCCAATGACGATAATGACGGTTCGGGCGGTATTACACATCAAACCTATCCTCCGCTGCCGGGATTCAAGTATCCCGTGAATGAGCGCGAATGGGAGAATAACGGCAAAACCGCAGACGGCCGCCATTCAAACATTGCTCGGTTTTACTATACAAGACAAAGCTACAGCCTTACGCTGCATAATTACAACGAGGTTTACGGCCGGTTTGACGTACCGTACAATACGTCACTTGATCCTTACACCGTCGGGGTCGCTCCGGATTACCCGGCAACTCTGGAACAAAATGCGTATACCTTCGGAGGATGGTATAATTCTCCGGGATGCTTCCTCGGAAGTGAATATAAAGTCGGTGAGACCATGCCTGCCAAAGATATCGGCCTGTACGCCAAGTGGACACCCGTAAATCATACGGTCCGCTTCTTCCGCACCTACGACGATATGATTGCCTTTGAAACGACAGGCAATGCAAACGGCATGATTGAAACACGGGAGATAACACACGGCAGTGTGCTGGGAAGCGTGGATAATCCGTCGTTATCTATAGGCGGGCTTGCGTATACCTTCGGCGGCTGGTTTTATATGCGTGCCGGGAACAAAACAGCGTATACGCCGCTGGATATGCCCGTTACAACAGATATGAATGTCTTTGCTGACTGGGGTACACACTCGGCACAACCCTACCGAATCCACTATGCTCTGCATGAGGGAGAAGGCGACAGCTCCTGGCTGGGGCTTCTTAACACAGCTGCAAACGTTTCGCCTAAGGACAATAAAACCTATGAGGTAACAAAGGACGGTGAGGATCGCGCCTACGTATACCTGACATCGGACAACAGATACCCCTGCCTGATCGCACCCGATTCCGCCGGCTTTGCCTATCAGGGGAATACCCGTACCTTCTATCCGAAAGCAGGTGAGCCGCTTAACGAGCTTTATTCTGTTTATAACAGCAGCGGTTATTACCCGACGCTTGCCAGCCATTCTATCGCAGTGGAATATGAGGAAAACAAGGAAGATCCGGAGCATAATATATTTACCTTTACTTATGTGCATGCGGCGAATATAGCCTATCGGGTTGAATACCGCTATGCGGATACCGGCGCCCTGATAGCCTCTGCACCGGGCGGAGGAACGGTGACGAAATATTCAACCAAGGCGGTCGTGACAGAGCGCTTTGAGGTCATTAAAGACTATATTCCCGATGCTTTCTACAAACGTCTGATTCTCGCCGTTACTGACGACGGAAACGGAAATTATGTCGGTTCGCCGGATAACGTTGCTGTATTCTATTACAGCAAAAATACGCAGAATGCCTTTTATGCCGTACACCATATGCTGCAGAAGGTTAATGCCGCAGGGGCGGAACTTACGCAGGATGAAAGCGGTAATTACATCAACTATACCGAAAGCGATGCCCTTACCGAGGGAATCGGAAATATCGGCTCTACGCATGATATCGTACCGCAGACATTCAGCGGCTTTACGGTATATGGCACGGGATATATCAAAGATTCCGGTACAACGCAGCTCCTTGACGCTGAAACAAATCCGCACTTTACTGTTACTGTTCAGGCACAAGGCACTGAGCTGTATATTTTCTATACCCGTAACACGCAGAGCTACAAGGTATATTATTTGAAGTACGGCACGGATATCAGCAACCTGCCACAACTGACCGATACCTCACCGGGTGTGCTTCGGCCGATTGAATCCGGTACAGGCACTTTCGGCTCCGCAGTTGCGGTATCGGCAAAGCCGGTGGGCGGAATGAACTGCGTTTCAAATCTGTCTCAGACAATCATTCTTCGGGCTAACGATGCCCAAAACTACATCATATTCTACTATGCGCCTTTGCAATATACCGTAGAATATAAGGTGTGGCAGTATGGCGGCGGAACGCTCAGTCAGACTATTGAGGTAGTCAACGGAACGTATCCTTTTAGAGGCTCAACGGCGACAGCTAAGACAGGTTATCGGTTTGACGGCTGGTACGCGGACGAAGCGTGTACGGTGCCGGTCGGCGACAAGGGAACGGTAACGGGCAGCAAACTTGTTCCCACGACGCTGAATCTTGACGCCGCTCCCAAGGTCAATACCTTTTGGGCAAAGTTTGTTCCTGTTGTCGGAAACATGACGATTGTCAGGGAGAACGGCACTGCGGATGAGGGCAACGGCGACAGAGTATTTGTCTATCGTATCACCGCAGCGGATGATCCTGCCTTTGAGCTGTATGTTTCGATCAGGGGGAACGGCAGCGTGACAATTAAGAATATGGTTTGTCGTGAGTACATGATAGAGCAGCAAAGCAATTGGTCATGGCGATATAACGACACCTCGCAGAAGGTGACCGTTTCCGAGGGAACAATAAAGACAGTTACTTTTGACGACGCCCCCGTTAATAATAAATGGCTTAACGGCAACAGCGAAAGGATAATGAACAGAAAGGGGTGACACCGCAATGTCGAAAAGAATAAAGCACATGCTGATTGCGGCGACCGCCCTGTGTATTGTTGCGACCGTGGGCTTGACCCTTGCCTTTATGTTCAAAAAAGCGGAAAAAATAAATCGGTTTATTCCGGCGGAGGTCGCCTGCGCCGTTCGTGAGAAGACGGACGGCAGCGAGGTAACCGGTATTGCCGCCGTCGGCAGTGAAAAATCGGATATCCGGGTGGAAAACACCGGCAATGTCAAGGAATTTATTCGCCTGAGGCTGGTTTCGTATTATGTCGATTCAAACGGTGACATTGCAGGAACAGCCGCGTCTCAATATCCGAACTTGACACTAAAAAACGGTTGGATTGCCGGGGCAAACCGCACCTACTATTACCCCTATCCGGTAGAACCCGGAAGTTTGACTGGAATACTGTGCGAGCCTTTTACCCTCGGGCAGACGCAGCTTGAAAACGGCACCATGGTGTATCAGGTAATGGAGGTTATTGCCGAGGCTGTTCAGGCAGAACCGATATCCGCCGTGCAGGAAACATGGGGCGTAACGGTTACAAATAATACGATCACGGCAGCTCCGTGAATAATTTCTCCTGTTTGGCACATCATGCCCGGCAGGAGGTTTTTCTTATGTGTCTGCGGCACATAAAAAAGTAAAAAAATAAAAAAGTAATTAGGAAAACCTCCTATTATTGCTTTACTGCCTATTGACTTTATACCGGTTTTCGCCTATAATATTATTAGGAACTCATCCTAATAATGTAAGAAAGAGGGCAGCAATTATGAATGAAAAAAACAAGTATGCAGGAACACAGACCGAGCAAAACCTTTGGGAAGCATTTGCCGGGGAGTCGCAGGCCAGAAACAAGTACAGTTTCTTTGCTTCTGTCGCAAAAAAACAGGGTTTTGAACAGATTGCCGCCCTGTTTTTGAAAACGGCGGAAAATGAGAAGGCTCACGCCAAACTCTGGTTCAGGGAACTCGGCGAACTTGGCGGGACAGAAAGGAATCTTGATACTGCCGCCGAGGGAGAAAACTATGAGTGGACGGATATGTATGTAGAGTTTGCAGCAACAGCGGAGGATGAAGGTTTTCCGGAGCTCGCAAAGAAGTTTCGCCTTGTCGCAGAGATAGAAAAGCAGCATGAGGAGCGTTTCCGTGCGCTACTTCGCAATATTGAGACCGAAAAAGTTTTCGCAAAAAAGGAAGTCAGAACATGGGAATGCCGAAACTGCGGACACATTACGGTCGGAACAGAGGCTCCGGAGGTCTGTCCGACCTGCAACCATCCGCAAAGTTACTTTGAGATCCATGCAGAAAATTTTTAAGAAAAGCAAAAAGCTCTGAAAGGAGAAACACCTATGGAACAAAGATTTTTTATCTGTAATCACTGCGGAAATATGATTGCGTTCGTCAATGACAGTGGAATCCCCGTTGTCTGTTGTGGTGAGTTGATGCACGAAGTGATACCGGGTGTAATTGACGCATCAATTGAAAAGCATGTTCCTGTGTATTCTGTAAAGGACGGTATAGTTCATGTAGATGTCGGTTCAATCCTTCACCCTATGAACGAGGATCACCATATTGAATGGATTTCCCTTCAAACAAAGTTCGGAAATCAGCGCAAGGAACTTTGCCCGACCGGCGAGCCGTCAATCAGCTTTGCCATTTGCAAAGGAGACGAAGTTGAAGCAGTATATGCTTATTGCAATCTGCACGGCCTTTGGGTGACAGATGCTGATTTATCTTAAAATGTATAGCCCTATTGCTTATTCTAATGAGAGCAGCGGCTGATGTTCAGCCTGCAACAGTTGCGGCCCGTCCTGTTCCGGACAGGCAGGGCGGGCCGCAAATTACGGAGATGAAAACCGATGATTATACGAAGAGAAACAAAACAGCGGCAAATGGTTTTACAGGCAGTACGGGCAAGGACAGACCACCCAACAGCTGACCAGATATTTAAAGATGTGCATAAGCTGGATCCGAAAATCAGCCATGGAACAGTATATCGTAATCTGAACCATCTTTGTGAGGACGGTCTGATCTGCCATGTGCGAGTGCCGGGAGCGGACCGATACGACCTTCGCACCGATATGCACTATCATATGTTCTGCGTCAAGTGCAAAAAAGTGAGCGATGCGCCGCATCCGTACAAACCATATTTGGATGAAGAAATTGCCAAACAGTCGGGCTATAAGATTATTCGACATCGTCTGATTTTTGAGGGAGTGTGTCCGGAATGCCAAAGGAAAGAGCTTCGTCCACTTCCGGAGCCGGTATTCGTTCGTTATCCGGTTCGACCGGCACCTCAGATGCCGGTGCCTGCCTTTTCCGAAACGAAAAAACCAAACAGGAGAAAATGATCATATAGACAATGCGGCTGCTATTTTCGCATTGTCCGATGTGAAGAACGGCTTAAAATGTCATGGGAAAAGAAGACTCGTTGTTTGTGGCTCTTTGATAAGCTGAAAAGGGAAAACACTCTTACCCTTGAAGAATATGAATGCTTAAGATCGGTTAAAGCACTTGAATTGGTTTATTATGCTGCCGAGCACGCAGGGGAAGTCCGTAAGGAAGTATACGGAAACGAGGTATATATCAGGGGTCTTATAAAAATAAGTAATCAATGCGGCAATGATTGCTTTTATTGCGGCATACACCGTTCCAATAAAAACTGCGAGCGATACTTCCTTCCGAGAGAACAGATTCTTGCCTGCTGTGCGAAAGGCTATGTACTTGGATTACGAACCTTTGTGCTGCAAGGGGGAGGGGGAACGATTACGGCAGATACAATCTGTGATATTAATATAAAGTAAACCAAGTGATATGTAGAGCTGTGCTCGGCGTGATATTTTTGCTTGTGGCAAAAGTGATATTATATTCACCCTCACACTCGCTAAGCGAATATTACTCGCTGTAAGGCGAATATAACTAAAAAAAGCAATTGCTTTTTGCAATTGCTTTTTCATGTGCTTATCGCCCGAATTTGCACAAAAGCAAAATTACCGTTAAACGGAGTATTCTGAATGCCTTTGAGCTTATATGTATCTTGCGATTATAAATCGCCTCAAATAGCACAATTTAATTTTTATCTATTCTTATATGTAATAGAGACAAAGCACCTCCCGGAACCCTGTTTCTATTTTTAGAACAATATATTTATGATTGATTCATTTTATACCTTCGGTTATTTGCACTCCACCTTTCAAAAAAACGGTTATTGTATCATCACCTATAATACAATCAAAACCACCGGTTCAACCGGTGGTTTGCTCCACCCCTATAAGGGGTGATTACTGGCTTG
>ERZ834769.1949-NODE-1949-length-16469-cov-479.927379_pt1 | contig 16469 bp, 18 predicted proteins | sample MGYA00519690_ERZ834769 | MGnify/ENA primary metagenome ERZ834769 (study PRJEB31850, sample SAMEA3708760) | human gut metagenome | biome: human gut; feature: human-associated habitat; material: faeces | place: China | collected 2014 ... | reverse complement strand
CTTGAAACATTGTTCAAGATCGCCCAAGTGCTGAAAATCCCGCCCTCCAAGCTATGCTTAAATAAAATCGCTGTCCCTCAATGTTCCCACACACACTGAAATTGTCGTACCAAATCGAACATATATTCGTTGACATATTGCACAATAAAATAGGTACATATTTGTGAAATATTTTTGGTACATAATTGTTGCTTTTTTGTGTAGTCTGTAGTATAATTAAGATAATGAAAGAGGGAACGCAACACCTACAAGATTGCAGAAAGAAAAAAGGAGTGCAAATTATGAAAATCAGAACATTTACCGATTTCAAAAATCTTAAAGTGGGCACATTGATTTCTGACGACACTGGAATATATGAAGTTGTTCGTGCTTTCCGTGAATATAATTCATGCATCGGACTTTCAGAAGTAAAGTTTGTTGATGACGGGAGCAGCGATTATACACTCGGAACAGAAAACCCTAATGTGACTTTTAATGATGTAAAGGGTGCAGAAATTCTTTAACAACAAAAAGTTGAAAGTGAGGAATTAAAAATGTTTGTTGGATATTCTGTTGAAATAATCAGAGGCGTTGCAATCAGCACAAATAAGCCGTATTTGATGCCCTATCAGATATTATTAGAAATTTTAAATAACAAAAATCGTGTATATTATTTAAGAAAAACAATTGAGAGGGTTGAGGGGGAGCAAAATTTTGATAGAGCAGTGAAAATCTATCAGACAAATATTTGCAATTGCAGAACAGTAAAAAGCGGCAATAAAATTATTGCAGATTTATTATATCTTCGGTTAGTGAAAAGTGGTGAAAATGACGTAAATTATGAACTTGTTAAACACGGAAAATTTCAGCCACTATACGCACATGTTAGCATGGTTGACGGGTATGTGTTTAGTTCAAACGGAAGACCTGTTAAATATTCAGATGCAAGAAAATTTATGAATGATGAATTGCTTGACACAATGGAAAATGAATTTGAGTTCAATTCAGAACAAGAATTTTACACCGGATATGAAAACTGCTATAGAAGAAAGTACAAAAGCGAATATGCAGAAGAGTTCAATCTTGAATTACCAATTTTTAAAAATATTAATTGATACAATCAATAAAGGAGCAGAAAAAATTCTGCTCCTTTTGATTTTAGCAAAAAATTATCAATAATCAATAGTGTAAGCAATTGTGGGCAATTCGCGCATATAATCTTCATTTTCGCCCGAGCCTTTAAGAATCGGATAAATGCCGCCGTTCTCAAAAATCGGAATCACATTTCCATTGTCAATTACTGGGGAATCGCAACCGTCGTCATAGTTTGCTCTGAAAGATGTTAAAATAGCGGGTTCATCGTTGGTGTTGATTTTGTTACGCAATTTAAGCGTAAACCTATCAGCATCAAACCGATTAACGGCAAATGTTGCATCGTTCGGGTCTCCGCTTAAAATATAAAATGGCGTTGTAACATCGCCTGTGGTTTTATTGAGATAGAACGAAAAATTATTTTTGTAATCCGTCATATACACGCTGAAAAATGCAAACATTGCATTATTGAATTGCACGGTACACCAATTTTCAAAGTACAAGTTAGGGTCGGGCGGATTAACAATTGTGGACTTATGACACCAAATCATCGGTTTGCCCTCTGCCGTATACCGCACGGTGTAAAAATCAGAAAGAGCATCATAATTTTTTGCTGACTGATTAACAGTTGGATTTTTTCCAAATTCTAACGGAATCTGTGTAGAGATGAAAGAAATGTCACTCCTGACGGGAACAGTAATAGACTGCATCGCTCCGCCGATAAAATCAGTAACACGCTTAAAATAAGCCCCTGTGTTTTCGAGAAAATAACGAGGAATGTTTGTGATGTCATAACAGCGAATGTTAGTGATTGAGATATTTCCAGCTTTTGAACCGTCATCCACGCCCACCGTCCAGCGTAGTGCATTTGAATACTCAAACATGTTCCACCATAAATGTTCTGCACCGTCACTATTCAATTTAGTAGTCGGATAAATAACATTGTTCGCATTCGTAAACATTACGGCGTTTTCATTTGTAGTCTTATATTTTAGACTGATTAAATATTTATGACCGTTAACTAATGTAAATTTATTCGGACTTGCTGAATGAATAAACATATATGCGCTTTTTGTTGCATCTTTTGCTGAACCCATTGTTAGCCAAGCCTCGGAATTTTCAAAAGTACAGTCAAATGAACAGTTTCCGCCATAGACAGTGTTGTTTGATGATCCTGCATTTGTAGTACCCGCAGTAAAAAGTGAATTGTTGCACTTTTCATCTAATTTGATAGTGTCGGTTGTACTTCTGATTCTGCCGTAAGTGTCAACTGTTACATTTGAAATATTGTTCGTTGTGCCGTTCTTTTTGTTTCGCGAATCAATATGCGGAATATAATTTAATACATTTTTACCATGCGTGTTAATGTCATGAATGGCGTTGTATGTGACATTACACCAGTTTAAATTTAATTTTAAGCCTGTAGTGTTTATATTGCCTTTAACGCTTGTGTTATCTGCATAAATAACACCGCCGTTTGAGCGAATCGCATAATCGGGGTTGATGTACCAGCAATATGTGTCAAAATCACCGTTAAAATTTGCGGTTGGCTGATTGGTGAAAAGGGTGTTGCTGAAAAAGTTCGGAATGTTGTAGAGACAGTAGACTCCGATATAAAAACGGTCGCATGTCAAATTGGAAAAATAGTTGTTGCCTGTTGTGAGAACGCAACAGCTATGCTTTAACTGCTTAACGCATGCAGCATTCCAAGGGTGAAAACCTGTTATCTTGTTATCGCCTTGAGTAATTCTTGCGCCAACAATACAGTCAACTGCAATGCAATCATTTAAAAAGCTGTCGCTCACGCGCATTTCAAATCCAACACACTGAGTTTTGACTAAATCAATTTTACCATCAACCATTGATTCACCACGATTATGTTCTGGAAAAACATCTTTTACTGGGTCGTTCCAGTTATCTTCTGGGATTCCGTCATCGTTCGGATCCATTTTTGCAACGATGTCATCATCGCCGTTTCTGCGTACAAAACAATGTGTAAGTGTACTTTCAAAACCGCCAGCAAGCAAAATTCCACGCCTACAACCGAAAACATTAATATTTGAAAATAATGTACCAGCACTATACGGAATATATAAGCCTGTATGCGCTTTTTCATGATTACACTCAATCACAACATTTGTCAAAGTCGTTTTTGCGTGGTGAATATAACTGCCGTTTTCCGTGCCTGTTGTTTTATACGAAAGAACATACTGCATTTTATCAGCGATAGCCGTAATTTTAGCGCCATTGAAATCGACAAGACCGTCACTATTCGGAACTTTTGACATGTCAATGTCAATCGGTGTAGCTACGCCATAATTTTTATATCGTGTACCCTTAAAAATAAAATTTGTTGGATTTTTGAAACAGCAGTCAAGTGATTTCTGTAAAGCTACACTGTCATCTGTTACGCCGTCACCCTTTGCGCCGTAAATTTCGGGCGTAATAATTTTATTAATATTTGTGGGCATTAAATAAAGCCCGTTTACCGTTTCGATGCCCGAAAACGGCGCACTTTGCATGACCTGAAATGTACACGCTCCGCCGTCTCCCGCCGAATAATAACCGTTTGTGTGAACCGTTTGACCGACTGAAAAATGATAGGTAAGCGCATTTTGTGTTGTGTCAAAGTTAAGCGAAAAATAAGGTGTGATATACTTTGAAAGAATATTATCAAAAAAGCCATTGCTTGCCATTTCGTCAAGTTTCTTGTTGACGGAATCCTGTACACCTCGGTTGAAATATTCATCAAGCAACTTTGCAAGTTCATTGTAAAGTTTGTTAAGTTCTGAAACATCTTTGCCGAGCATAATAACATCACTTCGCAATCCATTGACATATGTTACAAGTTTGCAAAGTGTTTCATAATAAGAAAGCGAATCGTCATATACAAGCGGTAGAACTTTTTGACACCAAAACATGAACGGCGCTGAGGTCTGCGGAATAGGTAAATTGATTGACATTTAAAATCACTCCTTTACAAGTTCGTAAGATTTTTCAAAAATATCTGGCTTACACGGGTATTTTTCGCCCCTTAATCCAGTAATGATATAATCACCGACATTTGCTTTCATGTCACCCTCAAGAGTGTGAATAATCATTTTTCTGTCAGTCTGGAATGCCTCAATTATTACGGGCTTTTTACGATATTTTTTAATCTTTTGACACATAAAAATCACTCCTTTAATAAATCGTCATAAATAAGTCAGATAATTCATCAAGAATCATTGCATCAATGTTCAAGAAAGTTCTTCTAAATTCATTTAACATCGCTGAATATGTCTGCGCTCCTCGTTTTCCGATTATATTTTCAACATAATCTTGAGTGTTTGTTGTGTTTGTGTTTGAACTAACATCACCCGATGCAGTTCCTTTTCTTGATGAATCCACATTGTCAGTTGAATTAATAGTTTTATCTGCTGTAGTAGATTCAGTTCCTGATGTTGTTTCTTTGTTTGTTGCTGTGTTTTTAGCTGTGCTTTTTGTTGTGTCAGTTGACGATGAAGTCAGTTCACCCGTTGATGTACCTTTTGATGTTGTTGTGTCCTCTGAATTTCCGTGCTTATGCCTTGCGTTAGTAAGGTAAGTAAGATTGTTCAAATTTCCGACTGAACCTTGCGGCGTGTCTGAATACTCATCATTATCGTTGTAAGTCTTTGAAGAAGTCGAACTGTCAGAGGTCGAACCCGAATTAGAAGAAGATGAAGAATTTGTCACAGTTACGTCGTTCTTATCCTCTGAGGTTGATTCACCTGATGCCGTTCCTGATTTCGTTAGTTCAAATGCTGAATGTTCGGCGCTTGCATAAACATCTTTTTTAGTTTCTGTTTCGGTTGTGTTTTTTGTGTCTGACTGTGAAAAATCCGTGTTGCCTGTGCCTGCCGTGTTTGAAGTAGTTTTAACATCAACATCAATTAATGGATTGAATTTCAGCAGTTCACTCTTATAAAGCTGATTGAAATATGGCATTATTTCATTTAGCTTAACATTAAGTTTTAATTTCCACACGCCGAGAGTTTCAAAGCCGATTTCCCTTAAATAATAATGACGGAGAATTTTCTTTTCAAGAGGAATTTTATAATCTTCGTCAAAAATCGGAAAATCAAAATCAAAAATCAACGGTGCAGATTTTGCGATTATTTCTTCGACTTTTGAAAGACCTTGCGAATCTGTGTAGCCGCATAGATTTTCGCAAATAAATCGTAGTTCTGTAGTATATTTACTCATCTTCTGCATCTCCTTCGCTTAAATCTGAACTACGATACTCGCAATTTACATTCAGTCCAAACATAGCATTTATTTTTTCGCAGGCCTGTTTTCGCATTTGCAATCTTGAATATCGGCTCGCTATCACTCCGCCCATATTATTGATAACCTCAGAAGATATAAGCCGTTCTTTTTTATTATAGGTAATGTTTGAAATACCTAAATAGGTTAAAGCCTCGTTCCATATTTTCTCTTTAAGTTCATAGAGCAATGGAGCATTAAAGGGCGCATCAGTCTTTAGAACTGACAAGGCTTGCTGGTCGAATTTGTCATTTGCGAAAATAAACGGTGTGTTTCCGTCATATTGCATATACATATTTTGCATCGTCAAACGCTGATTGTCATTGCATTTAATCAGCACGGGTGTTTTCTGTGCATTCACATTAACATCAATAGTCCTGTCAATGTTGTATAAGCGTTTTGCAAAAATTGTAACATCATCAACTGAATTTGTGCGCAACATGTTGTTGAAAATCGGAACACTGTTTTCAAGTGTCAAATGCATGTTGTAGCCATTTGAGGCATAAGCGGTAATATCTGTTGGAATGTCATACACATTGAAATTTCCACCGAGCATACATCTGAGGCACAAAAAACCAATGACATCATCTTTAAAAAACACGGCTGAACCGTTTCCGAATAAAGCAAGTTCAAGAAATCTTTCATCAACTGTATCAGGCAATCCTGTCCACTTAAACATTGAGATTGAAAGCTCGGTTAATCGCCTTACATACTGCATATAACTAAGGTTGTTATCAAACATTGATTCACTTGTCAATGTTTTTTTCTTCTTTCGCATATTTGTTTCACTTCCTTATACTGAATTATCAAGGGAATAATTTCCAACTTCTGAACCGTTTTTCCAAAAAGTTATGCCGTTATTGTAAATCGAACAAATCTTTTTTGCATCGTCTGCTGGAACACTACCCTTTATCGTGCATGCGACCGTTTTAGTGAAAGTCCAGTGTGGTCTAACATTTCTGTTAGGTGTTTTCACTCTATGCGTAGCGTAGCCGAACTTGTCAAAATAATCATCAATGGTATGCGCAATTTGCGGGGTTATGCATTTTGTAGTAACAACAAAATTGAGAAGTCCGAGCCAGTACGAAATAACGCCGCTTGTTTGTCCGCTTGTTTGAGAGCCTTGCAGTTTAGCTTGTTCGCCCTCATTCATTAAATTAGCAATGGTTCCGAGCGTACTAAGTCCAGCGCCAGCAACAGCGCCAGCCAAATTTCCAGTTAATGCGCCCGATGCCGCACTCATTACCATTCCATTTAATAAGTTCGGTAAAGTCTGCGTTTGCGTTCGTGCCAGCCACTGGTCGTAGTAGTTTGATGAAAACGAAATTGCTGGAAAGGAACTCATGGTGATTGCCTCGTCAGTGTTTTCACCAAGATTCTTATAATTTGACGGGTAAAGAATTGCTGGTGAACCGCCTGACCTATCGCTACACACATAGAATGTTGGCCTAGAATCTAAAAAATATTCAAATTTATAAACGGCTGAACCACCCTGATTATTTGAAACATAAATAAATGTGTACGGGTATTGCAATAGTTTTTTATTTCGGGGAGCATATCCCGAAATCATCGCACCTGAATGTGTTATCAATTTTTTAATCGTAGTCGGTGCTATGTTGATCGCGACAGTCGAATTTGCGACTTTCGTTTGATGTTCTGCTTGATGGTCTGAATGCTGACCGTCAAGACCGATGCCATATAAATAATTAACAAGACTGTCTGCATCAGTTTCAAATGTGTAAGTACCTGATACAATTTTCTTATCCAGCATTGTATAAACTGACCCGAGAATATCCTCATATGTGTTCGGGTCGCATGTTGTTTGAACTACATAATTAAGTGTCAAGTCGCTTGTTGTTCGATTTCCAAAAACATATTCTCCTACATTCACTGTTTCTGGAACAAGATTTTCACCGATTTCATCAGTTGCCGAGTGTTCTCGCTCTATAAAACATTCACCGACTGAATAATCAAAGAACCATGTTTGCATAACATCAATTTCAAATGAAATTTCTGTTACGGCATTGTTTACATATTCAACGCTTGTTATGAATGCGTAAAACCATTTAGAGCCAAAGCCCGAATTTTGAAACATTAAATAATTACAATCATAACATGTATCAGCCGATAGACCGACACGCATAGTCCCTTTATTCACTCTTTGGTATGTTTGAGCGGTCAAACTGTGCTTTGCAAGACCTGAAAAATAAGCAGATTGCGCTGAACTTGATGAAAAATAAATCGTATGCTCATATGACGGGTCAAGCGGAACATTTGAAAGCAGTTTGATGTTTGTTGATGGTTCAACATACATGATTATCACCTCACTTGAAATAATGATTGTGTGTCAAGTTTTTCACTTGACACACAATCCAAAAATTTACTCCGTAATAGTAACCGTGCATTCGCCTGACTTTGTGTTGTCATAAGTAGATGTTGCTGTGATTTTCGCTGTTTTTGCTGTAACCGATGTTGCAACAGTCACATGACCGTTAATGTCAACAGTTACACCGTCAGTGTCAGATTTCCAGTTTACAGTTTTCGGCGCATAATTTTCAGTTTCAACAGAAACAGAAAGCTGAACGCTCTGACCTTTTTTGCATGTAATTGCAGTCGGTGAAACTGTTACAGAAGTAACACTCGGAACAGCTGGAACAAACACAAGTGCATTTGCAAATGGCGACATGGAAAATGTTTTCCATGTATGATAAAAGTAGTTCCAGTAAAGACCCTGACCGTTGTAGTTTTCTGTAAATTCATACATGTTGTCAAAAATCATAAAGAAATTTTTGTCAACAAGTACGGCAGGAATTGCGTTGAGCGCTGTGAGCGTGTCCTGTGACGGCTCCTCATAATTCGGGTCGTCTTTGAAAAGGGCATTCAGTCTTGCAACATCAAGCGTACCGAAACCGTCAATCAAAATTCTGTGTCCCATGAACTCAGCTTTTGACATGTTGAAAGCTGATGCCAAAACTTCAACATCAATTTCGCTGTCAAACTGTGAATTTACAAGTAAATACTGGTCGTTTTTGTCCGTGAAAGTCTGAACTCCAGCCACATTATAATTATTTGACATGAAGGTCAAAGCGTTTGACACACCTTTGATTTTTGTGACTGCCCCTTTTGCATCGTTTGCATCAACTGTAATAGCTGAAAGTCTGCCGTCAAGAATTGCCTTTGCGAGCATGTACTTTGTTGTAACAAATTCGTCATAATTCGCCGCCGTGTACATAGCATTCACGATTTTTGAAATTAAATCAGTGATACCGTCCCATGACAAGAAAGCCTGATTCAAATCCTTGTTCTGAATTGTCTGCTTATAGAATTTCTTGTAATTCAGAGTATGAAACGCCGCTCTGACATCGGGAATCTCTCGTGCAAAAACTTTGTTTTCGCTTTCTTCTACATCGTACTGATGAGGGTTCGCAATGTTCACGAAAATTTCTTCAATTGTTTCACCAAAGTCAATAAGACCCTTTTTGAACATTGAAAGCGGATTACTGTACATTTTTGATGTAATAATCACCCGTGCGATACGATTTACAAGAGCATTCAAAAATTCATTCTGCAACGGTGTGTACTGCATAATGATTTCGCCAATTCTGCGAATGCTTTCGGGTGTGTTCTTTGCTGTAGGCACAAAATCACGGTAATTTGTGCTTGCGGAATTTCTGATTGCATTCAGAATGTCAACGCTTGATGCGTTAAGTGTTTGTGTTTTTGGAATTGTAGGCATTTATTCTTCCTCCTTATCGAATAAATCTTCGGTCGTGATTGTTTCGGCAGTTGTTTCATGAGTTTCATCATCATCTGCATCGTTAGTGTCAAAATTTACATCGCCGTTGAAAAAACGATGCATGTATTTCTTGCGCCATGATTCATTTAATTCATCATATTTCTTGTGCCAGTCCTCGTTATCAGAAGAGCTACTACTCACTGCCGAATTAAATCCGTTTGTTACATCGTCAACAAATTTAAGCGCTCTTTCTGAGGTGTCATCGCCGATGAAGTCGTGAACAATTTCAATAAATTCTTCAAGTGTCATATTATCAACCTTTCATTATATTATTTACCAACATTTGAGCATAGGTATAATCAAAGTTGGCATTTTTTAAATTAGTAAAGCGTTTTTCGCCATTACCATATTTACCACTTATAATATCGTTTGCAATTTTGTTATATTTTGTTTTTGCTGTTGCTTTTGCTGTTTCGGCTGAATTATTAAGCATTTCATTCACAATTGATTGACAATAATTATAATCAATATTAAGCGAAACAAGTTTGTTTTTGCGCTCTGTTCCATTCCCGTATTTTCCGCTAATCACATCACTCGCATACCGTTTATATATATTATAATATTTATCGTGAATATTGTCAATTGTTAATGTTTTGTTATTAATGTCTGTAGCTGATTTAAAATCAACATAGCATTCGTTAATGTCAACATTTCCATTGATGCCATTAACTCTACCCGTTGATGATTTCTGCCAGATGCAAAATTCAGAGCTAACACCTGTAGGCTTATAGGAATAAGATGCAACCCATTTATATATACAAGGATTCAAATATCCTGTATCTATGCGGTCAACAAATCCGCTAACAGCTGATGCATACACTCCCGACTTATAACCCTTTTTGCGTAAATAACTACAAAAAATATTGATGCCTGTTGTAACCGTTGTTCTTGCGCTTGTTGGAGTTGTTTCCACATCAATAAACAAAGGCAAATCAAAAGTTTTATTTTTTACAATATTATAAAAAACCTCTGCAAGTTTTTGTGCATTTTTTGCAGAAAAATCACGGTTAACGAAATAATAAGCGCCGATTTTTAAACCCGATTTTTTTGCACTTTCGTAATTTTCTTCAAATCGTGAATCGGTGTAAAAACCGCAATCATTTCCGCCAGCTTTAATAATGACAAATTCATAACCTGATTTTTTAACTTTGTTAAAGTTAATTTTTCCTTGCCATGCTGAAACATCAATCCCGTATGTCATTTTCTTTGTCCTCCGTTTCATTTTTTAACTTTTGCAAGTATGGAGCAAAAAAGTTATTTAATGCTGGGTTTACAGCGCACAAATTTTCAAAACAGCTTATAATTTCCATAATGCAAATGTAAATTGCAACTGACGGAAGAATTGGAAAATCAAACGGTAAATTTACAAATTTAACGCCGTAGTCAATTCCACCACACCCAATTAGCGCAAGCAATTCTGCAAGTTTATGAAATAACCCTTTGCGCAAAATAGTGCTGTCAAGTTTTTTGCTATAAATTGCTTTAATAAATCCAGTAAGAAAATCAAAGCAGATTAAAACAAATGGCACAATGTACAAAAAAATCAATTCACTCACCACCTTTTATTTAATTATAAAAGGGTATTGACTTTTTTGCAATACCCTTTTATAATTTAATTATAGACTAAATAAATCGGGGGTGAAATAGTACAATTGAGTACCTTTTATGACGGCACAAAACTACTTTCAATGCTTGACATTAACGGAAATAAACCTGAAATTTATTTGTGTACCTCTAACCGTAGTGCTGGGAAAACCACATTTTTTAATAGGTATTTTGTAAAACGCTTTTTAAACTATGGCGAAAAATTCGTGCTAATTTACCGCTTTAAATACGAACTGGATAGTATTGCAGAAAAATTTTTTAACGGCGTAAAATCTTTGTTTTTTACTGAGTACAATATGACCGCTAAATCTAAAGCGGGCGGAATGTACTACGATTTATTATTGTCAAAAAACGGCGATTCAAAAAGTGAAGTATGCGGATATGCAATAGCTTTAAACTGTGCAGACCAAATCAAAAAATATTCGCATTTGATGAATGATGCGCAAAGAATGTTATTTGATGAGTTTCAATCAGAAACAAATCACTACGCCACAAATGAATTAAATAAATTAATCAGTGTACACACCTCCCTCGCCCGTGGTGAGGGCAAGCAATGCCGTTATTTGCCAATTTTCATGTTATCAAATAATGTTAGCTTATTGAATCCGTACTTTGTAGCGCTGGGTGTGTCAACCCGATTGCGTGAAAACACTAATTTTTTAAGAGGTAACGGCTTTGTGCTTGAACAAGGTTACAATGCATCAGCATCTAAGGCGCTTGAAACTTCTGCATTTAATCAAGCTTTCCAACAGGCTGATTATGTAAAATACGCATCGCAAAAATCATACCTAAATGATAACACGGCTTTTATTGATTCACCAAAAGGTAAATCAAAATATTTATGCACTATTCGATTTAAAAATAAAAATTTCGGGGTTTTTGAATTTGCAGAAGAAGGAATTATTTTTTGTTCCGATAATGCCGATGTTTCGTATCCGCTTAAACTTGCTGTCACCACCGAGGATTTAAGAATAAATTATGTAATGATTAAGAAAAATGATTTATTCATTTCAAATTTACGCTATTATTTTGATAACGGGTGTTTTCGTTTTAAAAATTTGTTGTGTAAAGAATGTATTTTATCAACACTATCTTATTAATTATCACATTTTTATAAAATTAATGTGACGCACGGGGCGTACTGATTGAGTTCAGCCGTGCATCTTTCGGCTTTACACACCGCTTTAATTTTTAAAAATGATTCGATAATACAAAAAAGCACTTGCAATTTGCAAGTGCTTTTTAATTTAAGTCATTGTATAAAATGATTCAGTTAGCACAACACCACCATTAATTTGAACTGGGCGCAATTTAAGAGGAACACTCAACCCGACTTTAAAATCCTTTATGGTGCGTTTTTTCTTTAAAAATTCTTGTGCGTCATCATTAATATTAAGGTCGGAAATGTCAACATCTGCGCCGATTGATTTTAAAAATAATGTCTTGCACTGCTCGGGCATTCCTGCGCATTTGACATTATAGAAAGGTTTGTCAATCGGTTTCAAATTTTCTGCCGTAATGTGTTCAACATATGTTTTCTGCCGAACAAATAAACCTTTATCCCAACAGCTTTCAAGTTTCCAGCAGAGAAATTTTTTATCGTCAACCTTTATTCCTTTAATTTCATTAGGACTGCAACAGCAATGAATACTATCGGTGTCGCCATAAATAAAATTTTTATAATTTTTTTGCGCCGCCCGAATAGTAAAATTTCGAGCGTATGAAGTAATCGCAGATCCCACGGGAATATAAAAAGGTTTTTTATCACACGCATAAACACCATAAAAACCGAGCGACAAATCATCTTTAATGTATGCAACTTTAAAACTGCTATCCGTATTTGTTGCTGTTTTGCCATACAAATTATTAAGGTATAATTTTGCTAATGTTTTTTTCGCTCCTTTACTGCTTAATTTTATTTTTTTATATTTGTTTATGTATTCATCAAACAGGCCTATTTCTTTATCAAAGTAACAGCCGTCCATTATCTCAAAATCAACTAAATTATAATGCTCTTTAATAAGTTGATAGTCTGTCATAGTCAGCGTGAGTATTACTTGTGTGTTTTGCTCATTTCCGTTAATATCTAAATATTTTTTATAATATTTGTTTGTTTTTTTGTCGTAAAAGTCAGATGTTTCAAGCCACTCCGTACTTTTGTAACGGAATGTGTTTTTTACTTGAATGCATGGTAAAAATCCTTTTTTCAAATAAAAGCGCGTTTTGATTCTAATAAAATAATATTTTTCCTTTGCAATTTCAGGAATATAATTCCCACTCCAAAATGTTGGTAATCCCACTGGATAATAATTTCCGCTTTCGCTATGCATGACAGACGGGTATAAACTGTTGACATCTGCTGTTGTTCCATTGTTGTAGATTTTATTTTCGCACCCTTTTTTTAAATAACACCATCCGCCTTTATACGATTTTCGTACATATTCATCTGCGTTTTTAAATTCTAATGGAACATTCAGAGTATATTCAGCTATGTTAGGGTATAAACGCTCAATTAAGGGCTTCGTCATTATAGTTTTATATTCATTTAAGCAACAACTTCCAATTGTCAAACTATCATGTTTTTCATCGAACATAATTTCGAGTGCCTCTTTAAGTACAAGAACATCATTTTTAATGTATTCTTGTTCTTCGGGGGTGATCTCGCAACCAGCATAGCGATAACCCTCATATTTCATTTTCAATTTTTTATGCTCTGTATCAAATGATTTACCGATTGATTCAAGGCTGAATGGCAATAATTTCAAGCTGTCACGAATTTCAATAATTTTATTATTTTTCTTGACAATGATATAATACCATTGCCCCCGTTCGCTTATGCTGTATTTAATTGAATTATTTTTCATATCCTTTGTTTCAAGCCAGCGTACAAGTGACCCGTCAGCATTCATTTTTTCATATGCTTGCTCATATTTTAAATCTTTGAGGAAATACGATAAAATAAAACTTCCGTCAAATTTTAAATTGTGAAAATACATTTTAATGTTTTCATTTAGACTAAAAAAATAATTGAAGAAGTCTTGAATGCTATGCATTATTTTAACATCTTTTTTATACAATTCGCAAAAACAAGCCGACCAAACTTCGGTGAAAGTCTGCCCCTTAAAAACAGTTGTTTCAAAGTCGGCAGCATAGATTTTAAATTTTCTTGCTTTCATTTCTAATCACTTCGCATCATATCTTGTTGGGTGGGAATTTCGCCACCGTTGAAAATCAATGCTAATTTGCTATAACTTCCGTTATAATCTCGCAATTCTTCTTGTTTACTGGCATACATTACAACATCTAAAGCATTGTTTATAGCCTCTGCATTTTTTTCTAAATATTTTTCAAAATCATTTAAAGCGTTTGCATTTGCATATGATTGCTTTGTTCTTTGAAAAATTTCTTTCAATTTTATTGCTGAGTTTTCGCCACCCGTAATTCGCTTGTGTAAATATTGCCAATTTTCAGCATTAATAATTTCATCAAGTTTATTTTCAACACTTGCAATAGCTGAATAAGTCGGCGTATATTCTTTAGTGTCAACTGGTATCGGAAATTTTTGTTGCTTTTGTTCTTTTCGTGCTTTTCGTGTTTGTGCCGCTTTTTTCGCTCTTGCTTTTCGTTCAATAGCTTGACCGACTTTACCTGACACAACTTTTCCAGTATCATCGTTTAAATATGTAGTTCCTTTTTGATAATAGATATTTAATTTTTTGATGCTTTCAATTCTCTTTTTTGTAATGCGTTTCGGCTTTTCATACGGTAATATTTCTGATTTATCAAATCTAAACCCTCTTTTTTCAGCCGCTTTAATTCTTCGTTTTAAATTTTTAAGTGCTTTTTCATATTCAAGTTGATTTAATGTTTTTTTCTTTTTCATCATATCCACCAACCTTTTGAGAATTAAAGCCCCGTCAACTTAATGTACGGGGCTTTTTTGTAATCATTTCATCACTTATACTAACGAGCAAGTGATGAAATGCTTTCCGCTGTAGTTCTTGCTTTCTTTTTTGTAAAATTCGATTTCAAACGGCTCTGCTGTGTCAATCATTTCATCAAAAATGTCAACAAATGATGAAATAGCGCTGTCCGAACCCGTGTAGTATTTTGTACCCGACTTGTCAACAATAACCATTGTTTTATAGTCCTGTTCATTTTCGGGAAGTTTTTCGTTGTGAATGCTCAAATAAGCATAGAAATCGGGAGCAATAACAAGCGGTTTCTCAGGTTCGACCACCTTGTCAATTGCAATTGCAGAGGTTAAATCTTTCAGCTTGATTTTTTCCCTCACGCTGAGATCTTTACTGCTTTCAGTGATAGATGTTGTGTAATTTGTCATGTTAATATCTCCTTTATTCTTCTTTTATCGTTGCTTTTTCGATAAATTCTTGTTCTGGCATTTCATAACGCCTTTTAATTTCTGTAAACCCTTTCAATGCAAGATATTTAATGATAGTATTTCCTATCTTATGCTCTATACGCTTTTTAAGAGTTTTTTCGTTTGTGAACTTTCCAGCAATTTCAACGAAAATTGTCTGTGTTGTAAAATCTTTCATATTTGCAACAACAACTTCGCATCTTGTCACTGAAATAGTTCTGCTAACAACTCTTGCCCGTGGCATATTTTGCACCTCCTTTCAATAAATTTGCAATTGTGTATTTTATTTCTTGACTTTGTAAAAGAGCAAGAATTATTAGTCAATACTCTGATTCCAACATGCACTACACCCATTTTTGCATGGAATATCTTTTAGTCCTAAGTGATGAGGACATACACCTTTAGGCGTTCCAAACTCATCCATTCTAACATCTGGATAATACCGTAAAAATTCAGATAAGTATGTTTCTTGCGGGTGGGCGTTGCTCCACTCCTGCACAATTTTAACAGCCTTTTCGGGGTTTTTTAATTCTAATTCCATGCATGAAACATCTGCGCCGCTATTTCTTTTATCTAACGGGCAATGTTCACATCTAATTTTACAAAATCCCGATTCAAATGCTTTTGTCATTCGATTTTTTTCACTCAGATAGTTTTTTGTCTTTGAGCAGTCAATCATTTTTTGAACTCCCTTTCCAAAGTTTTGGAGCACCATTTTCGTCAACAAGTAAAGTCATATTGCGGTCACACGAAAATGCATACATAACTTTTGTTTCAGTATCATATACAATTTTTGCATTGACTTCATTATTATATCCTACACATTCAAACATCTTATTACTTCGTGTTTCCTCAGATTCACAACCACTAATCAATGCCGAAATTATGACAATAACTGTAGCACAAACAATTATTCTTTTCTTCATTGTTCTTTCCTTTCGTTTACTTTTTCCGCCCTCTGTTTTTTCTAAAATTGAATAAGATTCTGCCCTCTTCGGGTGTAGTATCAATTTCTTTTGTGAAAAATCGATGTTTACAACTTTTGCATTCACGATAGCGCAAGACCATATCTTGAAGTTTAGTAGTTTCAATCACTCGACTATCGCCTGTTAAGCACACGGGGCAATACATGTACTGTTCACCTCTCTTTCATTATCTATATTATACTACAGGTCGGTTAAAAATGCAATAGCTATGTACCAAAAATATTTCACAAGTATGTACCTATTTTATTGTGCAATATGCCAGCGAATGTATGTTCGATTTAGTACGACAATTTCAGTGCTTGTGGGAACATTGGGGGACGGCGATTTTATTTAAGCATAGCTT
>ERZ834769.1948-NODE-1948-length-16476-cov-3.754339_pt1 | contig 16476 bp, 15 predicted proteins | sample MGYA00519690_ERZ834769 | MGnify/ENA primary metagenome ERZ834769 (study PRJEB31850, sample SAMEA3708760) | human gut metagenome | biome: human gut; feature: human-associated habitat; material: faeces | place: China | collected 2014 ... | reverse complement strand
TTTATATTGACCGTATTCTCTATGCCCGCCGTGATTATATGCGGATTTTGTTCGGGGACAGTATAGCAGATGAATAATAGATACTGTGGGAGGAATAGAAGCAACAAATGAGAATGTGTTTTGATGAATTAGTCTCTAGTTGAGTATGTGAAGAAAATTCTGTAAACACTTAGATCTTCTATGATAATGAATGGCGGAAGGCTTGTGAATAAGCTTTCCGCCTTGTTTTTATATATAACAGCGAAATGATTGTCAAGTCTTGAATGGATATAGTTTGCAGGCTGGCAATTATAGCGCTTAGAGTAACGTTGTGTCATCTGGAAAGGCGGTTCTTGATGGAAGAGCTTTGTGAACTCTGACTTGATTCATTTCGACTTTCAAATAAATTCGTATAACCTCTGTTAATAAATCTAGTTGCTCCTTATATCTATAGTGTATTACTTTTTGGATATCGCAACTTTTTTTGGAAAAATTACATAAAGCTTCTTTACATTCGCAAGTGGAGAAAGGTATATCATTGTCATAACTGTTGGCTTTTGGGCAATCTTGTTTTTGATTACGATATAAACAAAGATAACATTTAACATAGGATTTATTACATTTATCAAGATTTTCTTTTAAACTTGGGTATGCAGGAAGCCAAAAAAGGATGTCAGACGCTAACTTTACAATTTCATTGCTTTTTCCAATGTTTGTTGTTTGATTGCGGAGATCAGTAGTTTTCTGCTCATTATCTTCGTTTATATCTATATCTGGTTCAAAATATAAGATGAAAAGCTGGAACTTTTCATTTGCAAGCTGCAGCATTTCCTGCTTTTCGGAGAGAGAACCTGAAAAATGTATATAATTATTGCATGCAGAAATAAATTCTGCAGTTGACTGTCGAATCTTCTGTATTTTGTCTATTTGTGTAGACCAAACTAGTTGTGCATCAATCTGTGCATTATTTATTTCCATATTCTGTTCTTTGGTAGCCTTAAGTGCTTTCCAGTTGATTGTGATAGAAATAATGGATATGATAGCTGATATAATAACTGAAATAACAGTTGCGGTTGTAGAGGATATTTCCATGTTATTCTCCTTTGTAATAAATGGGTTATACGGGTCGTTGCAGAAAAATGTGTCAAAATACAGGTATTGTATTGCGCTATTTCTATTCGCAAAACCCTTGTTTAACGAATAGTGTGTCAGATATATGGGTTTAAATTATATCAACTATTATGTAATACTTCCCAAGCGGTTTGCAAGTCTTCCTTATTCGTTTTATACCATTTCTGAATTTCAGTAATCATCTGTGACGGCCATTTTTTATTTCCATATGTATATAATTCTCCATTACTCAACTTAAAAACAGCTGCGTACTCATTGCTACTAACATGAAAATGAGGGGGATGATATTCAAATTCTTTTGCTCGTATTTCAATTACATACCTATCCATTACTCTCCAAGTTCTTATCGTTGGCTCACTTTTCCACCAGTCACTACTATAAATATTATCAAGCTTACATTCCTTATCAGAATTATTATAACTGACTATGATAGGGAGATGAGACACATTATAAGCGGGATGAGCAAAAGAAACTATCCTTCCTTCGCTTTCTAGTGCCTGAGAAAAACAATTGGGTTCTTCAAAGTTATCTCTATTTTTTAAATCAAACTTATATTCTTTAATTTTTAGATTACATTTACTATCGCTTCCCCAAAAAGGTTTTTCACAAAGCAGTTTAATTAATTTATTTTTCATGGCTAACAACTCACTAGAACGTTCATTTTTCTTTGAGGGAATTGTTGATAAAGTAATGCCATTACAAATCTCTAAGGACCAAAATGTATCTTTCTTCCAAATTACATCTCCATCTTGTTTGGCTATTTTATCCAAAATAGGAAGCATGTTATCTCTTAACGACTTATAAAAGTCATCGACATCTTTAAATTGACCCCTTATTGAATATTCATTCAAAAAATAATCCATTATCTTTAGTGAGCCTCTTTTCTTATATTCCTAGCATTCGATCTAAATCAATTTCAAATTGATCAAATAAATCGGAAATGTCCATTTTTTCATTAGTTCCCACTATTTTCCCATATTTCTGGAAAAAAATCGGATTACATTGTGTTTCACATTGTTGTTTATTTAAAGCAAAAAAATTAACCGATATATCTTCTTGTGATATTTTCCCGGTTGAAACACCTACACGTAACCCATTAAAAATATGATCGCTATGTGTTTCTACAAATAACTGCCGACCAGACTGACTAACAAAGTATAAAAAATCACATAATCTTGATTGAGCCTTCGGATGCAAGTGTATTTCTGGGTTTTCAATTATAATAATCGAATCACTTTCAGATCCTAGACAGCATATAATTATACTAATTAAATAACTAACGCCAGAACCTACATTTATGGGTCTACAGTATAATGCTTCAGAGCTTGCATTTGTTGGATTATTATTATATTTTACCTGTAAATGATTTGTCTTTTTAATATCATTAATTGATAATGTCGTTTCAATAATATAATTTAACCAATACTTAACTTGTTCTAACAAACTGTTTGGGATATTAGAATCTGTTGCACAGAGTTCATCTGAAATAGCTTCTCCCTCATTCTTTAATAAATAGGCTAAAGCATATTCCCCGTCTATACCAAAATCACTTTCATTTAACATATTTTTAGCATAGATATCGTTAACTCCAATTCGGTGACATGATAAATAGTGAAATTTACAGTCATCAAGTAAATAATCTGTTTGATGTGTATCAATATCTTCAGCAAACAAAGCAACATCAATGACGGAGGTTTCATCCAGTGAAGTTAGTTTGGTATAGGACTCTTTTTCTTTATCCTCTATGAATTCTATCCATGCAGGTTTTTCCTTTTTTTTATCTAATATCTCAATTTTTATAGAACTACTCGGTGTATAATAATTTCTTACTTCGCGAAATTCGCCTATAGAAATATATTTTCCATTAAGCTCCTGTTGTTTCAATAATAAAAGTGCCTGTAAAAAGGTTGATTTTCCAGAAGAATTTGTCCCTACAAATAAGTTTAATTTAGAACATTTAACTTTTAAATCTCTAATAGACTTTAACGCTACGATATGAATTGTATCAATCATTACAAATCTCCTTATATAATTGATCCATCAAAGCAAAGCGAGTAGTTACTTTTGCAGGATCATCTCTACTATTTCCAATACACCATAAATATATATCATTATTGATTACTTGTCTCAAGCCTTGCTCAATTCGCTCAAATGATAAATTTTTGTTGTTTGCTAATGTCATAAAATATAATGTTGTTTCAAAAATATTCATATTAATTGGTTTTGAAGCATTTGTTTCTCTCCTAAATGCACCTCGTCCTAAAATCTCTTTTGACATTTTTAAGCATTCCATTGTCATTTGTCTAAGGTTTTCTATTTTTTCAAGTGATGTCTGGTTTAATTGGACTAATGCTGCTTCAATTAAATCATCTAAATCACCTGTATATTCGTATTTTTCCCCATCTTTATATAATAATTCATTAAGCAATAGATAAAAGGAGAAAAATCGAGTTAATAAATAGGCTCCTTTCATTCTAACGTCTTTTTTATGCTCAATTCGTGTTGCCTCTTCAAATATCTTTGATTCTGTAACAGTTGTTATCATATTTAAACCGCGACCATGATATAGAGCATTTCGGATTTCTTGTTTGTTAAGCTTGGTTCCTCCTCTATTCACTCTATCGAATATATCAAATAATATTTTATCCGGGGTCGGAGGTAGTATTACGTGTGAATATACTTGATAGTCCTCTAACTGAGATTGATATATGCCAAGTTCGCCTGTCAAATCTTGAAATTTTTTGTCGTTTAAAAATGGCAGGATTTTTAGTGACTTCAGTGCAAAATCATTACTTAAAAATTCAAATAGTGTAGATAATCTTTGCTTCCCATCAACAACTATATATGTGGAGTTGCTTTCTTGCTTTAAATAAAATATTGGTAATGGTAGACCCATCAAAATACTTTCAATTAATTCACATTTTTGTTTATATCCCCAAACAGTATTTCTTTGGAAATCAACATCCAAAATCAGTTGTTCTTTCTTATATTTTCTGAAAAGTTCATATATAGAAAAATCCTTTTTGGTTACGCGAACTGATTCAAAGAGAGGTATATTATCATTTCCTGTATATGCCAGGCCATTTAATTCGTCTTCATTTTCTAACAATACTTCATCTTTTATTATTCTATTTTCCATAACTGTCACCTATTTAGTATATCTGTTTGATTTTACAAATTAAATTACAAAAAATCCATTATACATTCTTACAACGTTTTTAGTATAATTATACTTTTCATGTATGTAGATACTTATTTTATTATATTCAAACATTATACTATTATCGTTTATGTTCCTCAATGAATTTTAGGTTTCTGTTTAGATAAAATTTATTCAATATATGATTTAACTGTTTCATATTTTTATTATAGACGCACATAGATATTTCAGATAATAAAATATTTCAGTTGGTAAGAGTCTTTGTATAAATGATTGGCTAGTTATAATCATGAAATTTAATAATTCTATCATTATGATCAGTGATGATTCTATTATATAACATATCTTATATTATATGCAAGTACGTTTGTAAGATTATGTTTGGATCTCCCAAGAACATTTCTGTGTATTCCCTAGTGTCTTCAATCGTATCGAGATATAGTGATAAGTATGCCGGTGAGTCATCAAGCACAAAAATCCCCTTGATGGCAGCGTCTATAAACGTTTTTATCTCTATATTATCATTGTCAAGTTTGCCCGCATGAGATACTATGGCCAACATAACCTTACTTTTAAAGGGATCGATGTGGTTATTTGCAATATACTCTTCTGCTGCAGCGCGGTACCCGGCATAATATATATTTGTATCGTAATCATACCGCAGTTTTTGGCTGAACTTATCAAATGTAATTCTATGTGGCAGCATTTCCAATAATACAAAATGATATATATCTCCTATTCTTTCTATCTGAAGAGCCTTGTTTGCGGCAGAAGCTTTCTCATATTGAGAAGGAATTCCTAAACTGTCCTGCAATGCAATCAGCTTCCGATATATTTTTCCCGTAGATGCTGCAGCCCTTTTAATGCTATCTGCAGCCTGATATATGTTGCAAGAATCCATTTTTGCTGAAATTTCTAGATCTGCTCTTGCATTTTCCATATCATCTGCTATAGATTGCATGGATTTTAAGGTTTTTTCCTGGAATTGTAACATAGATATAGCACCTCCCAATATAGTTTAATTATATCATATATAAACAAATCTCTTGCAATCTCCTTTTTGGCATGCTATAGTGATATTGTAAAAAATCTAATTAATAAATCAGAAAACTTGCGGCATACATAGCCGCATTTTTATTTTTAACCAGATCGCATAGGCGGTCTCTTTTTTTTACCTTAAATAGAGGTTTACATAGATTTTATCTGATTACGTCTATATGGCGATGCTATAAAAAATTAATTTATAAAGGAGGCTACTTTATGAGCATTAAGGTGATGTTTCATTCTGTGCTGCTAGACAGTGATATTGCTTTTTCCACTGCATCGAATGGATCTGACATGGCATCATTTTGTGTGCGGCATGGAAACGAAAAATATAAAATGTTGCTTTTTGCAGATGCCAATGAAAACAATTGTTTTACTCGTATGAGAACATGTGTAGAAAAGGGATTCCTAAAAAAAGGAAAGCCTTTATGGATTGAGGCAGAAATGACATATTATGAAAAAGTCATCATTCCTGACTCCGCGTGGAAAGGTCTTTTGAAACAAATTCCTGAACAAGATATAAAAAGGATATTTGGGAGCACAAAAAATCCTTCAAAAGGAAAATTTCCAAGATTTAAAGTCACAGGATGGGATTTTGCAATCCCAAAAGAATATCATGAAAAGAACCCAACTGTGAATCCGGAGCAAACCGTTATGCCAGTTGAAAAAGATAAAACGCCATTTTGCGATCAGAGTCAATTGAGCGGGGGTGATGCTTTGTGATATTACTACTACTTCGTATATTCATATTTTTCTTTTCAGTATGCATTATAATATGTAGAAACAGATTTTCTGACCAACCTACAATAAGCTCGGATCAGACAGTTTCTTATAACATATCAAAAACTGATGCAAGGCAAGTTTATGCAGTTCTAAGTGATTTTGAAAAATCGCAACTCTATTTTTATCATCGAATGGATATTGTTCTTCACATACGGTATCCAAATCTTAAATCATGGAGCCCGGCTCGACAAGGGGTATCCCTTTTAAACCAGGCAATCGAAGTTATCTTATTTTTCCCGGATAATATACAAAGTCGTATCTGGATCAGCTCGCAGGAACTGATTGGCCAGCTATATATCAAAAAAGAGGAAATTTTGCCCGCTGATCTCTCGGATGAAACAATTCCGAATGAACTGCGGGAGTTTTTTGACACAAATACTGGAATAATTGGTCAAAAGATCCGGACCGCAGTAAAAAAGCATCTGACATATGCCTATTTTTGTTTTGAAAATGGCGAATCAGATGATATGCAGCAACGAATTTGTGACCATATTACCGCCACAATGGATGGGGTAATGTGCACGGTGCAGGATAATTGTCTGTCAATGAACGTCCAAAATATGCTGGACGATGGAAACTATTAAAATATTTCAAATAAATGAAATGGAGGAAGTCTCATGAAAAACAGTAATTTATTAGTCTCAGACGATGCAATCTTTGAAATTAAATCGGAGCAGGATAAGCAGAAAGTGCTTACCTATATATCAGCAGATGAGTGGATTTCGCCATATATATATGAATGCCATGCGTTGGAACTACCGGATGCGCCGCTGTTCTTTGGACAGTTCAAGCAAGATTTCATGGTCGAGATGCCTACAGGTACATATCGTGTTCCACCCATGGAAAATTCAGACGAAGAACTTTCTGAAACAGCAAGAGATACCGGTTTAATACTGGTATATCCTGAGAAAGGGCATCTGGTTGCCAAGCCCACCCGATATACAGCGTTTACGACCATGTGCGCACGAGCTGGAATAAGTGGTTCAACTATATGTAATAGTCAGAAAAAACCACTGTTGAATGTACTGCCACTAGCTGAAAAAGCCACTTGGCTATCCCGCGGATTTTCTTTGCACCTTGCTCCATGCAAGATTCTATACCGTGATGGTAAAGTATCAAGCATGTTATCAGCGGAATACGAGGTCCTGCCGGCAGATATGGCTGTCCCGGCATTCGAGAATCGAATTAAGAAGGATCATCCTGCGCTGGAGCTTTCGGCAGGTATGCTCTCCCATGAGTATCTGTATCTGGATTACCTGCTAAACAATAAAGAAATGGAAGAATCCTTTTTTTACATGCTGCAGGACTTTGGCATTAAGTGTGATGCCATCAAAGCAGGTGTCCGCTTTAGTACTTCTGATATCGGAAGCAGCTGTATGAGTGCAGCACCGTTTTACAAGATTGATGACATGGTAGTACGCCTGGGAGATCCTATTGTACTCTCACACGAGCGCGGACACAGCATTGAACAATTTATTGGCAAATTGGGGGCACTTGGAATGCTCTTTAAAGAGTCAGAGGATGCAGTAGAAGTTTTGGGAAACACGGAAATTAAACATCCGGCGGGCTGTTTTTGGCATATTTTAGATCGGAATCCTGCTTTAAAAGCCGGATCAGAATCGATCGCGGATGCACTGGACGCAACATATCCTGCAGGATGCACTGCCATTGACGTCTTTCTTTCATTAAACCAGATCATACAGGATCGCAATAACAAAAGGACATTGTCACCGACGCAGCTTATTAACCTGTCTGAGACAGTAGCGAAGCTGTTGCTGATCGATTACACAGAATATGACAAGGTGTGGATTGAAGACTAATTTTTCAAAAACGTAACTATAAAATCAAAGAAGAGCAGACGGCCTTTTTCACTAGGTACTCTGCTCTTTCTTATTAAAAATCAGCTTCCTTTATGGAACTGCAAATTATCAGGAGGAACTTATATGCTACAAACGAATGCAAAAACATCTTATCTGGTATTTGTATCGCCAGACAATAATCACAATAAATTTTATCGTATGATCCCAAATGTGCCGGACATTACCAGATTCACAGCTGAATATGGTCGAGTGGGCGCTGCTGGCATGAAAAAGGTCTATCCCATCTCTTCATTTGATAAAATATATAATGAAAAGATTCAAAAGGGCTATATAGATCAAAGCGCTCTGCACCAGACGCAGGTAATGGTCAAAAGTGCATACGTCCCTACTCTGCAACCGTCAGTTGACTGGTTAATCAATACGTTATTAAATGCTGCAAATAGGGCGTTTAAGACAGAATATACTATTTCTGCTGATGAGATTACAGATCGTATGATAGATGAGGCGCAGGCTATGTTACTTAAGTTGCAAAATTGCACGTCTGTTTCGACATTTAATACGATACTTGTCAATATGTTTCGCACCATCCCCCGCCGCATGCGTAACGTATCTGATTTTCTGGCTCAAACGGAAAGTGATTTTGAAAAGATTATCTGCCGGGAACAGGAGCTATTGGATTTTACATCTGGCCAGATAAAGCGCTCTGCCAGATGCCAGTCAGTATTAAATACCAGTCAGACATATCCGGAAGCGATTGGCATTGACATTCACGAATGTGATACTACTGAAATGCAGGAGGTATTAAAACATCTTAAAAGAGATCGACGATTTGATCTTTCAAGTTTTTACAAGGTTTATCGTGTCACAAATTTTAGCACAGAGGCTCGTTTTCATGATTACTGCAGCAAGCATCACATTGACGAGAAAAAAGAAACCCGGATGTATTACCATGGATCCAATACCAGAAATTGGGATGGACTTTTAACAAGCGGTCCCCTCTTAAACCCGAATGCAATATCCTGTGGCAAACACTTTGGTCATGGAATCTATTTTACCCATGAAGCGGAAAAATCCAGGAGATATTCTTCGATGTGTGATTATGTGCGGGATACAAAATGTACGCTGGGGTTTATCGGAGTATATAAAGTAGCCCTCGGAAATATTTATCACGTAAAGGGATATGATGATTCCTGCTCTTGCCTTACCCCAAGAAAAATGGAGGCAATGCATAAGGATTCGTTATATGCTCATAATGACAGCGGACGAACCATGTATGATGATGAAATTGTGATATTTCATGAGGAACAGGCGACTATCCGATATCTTATTGCACTAAAAAAGTGATTTTACCATTGTAACATCTCATAATAATGGCATATCAAATCTTAATAACCAATCATACCAATATTCTGGTAAGGAGTAATCATTCGCTATGAGTAAGAACTTTATTGATCTTAAATATGTATTGCAATTCATATAAAATATTGGTATAATTAACTTACAAAAAATTTCAACCAAATAAGTCAGAGCAAAACCATGATAGTTTCTATCATGGTTTTTTTTTTGCTCCAAAACAGCCAGATGGCAGAAAGAAGGTAACTATGAACAAAGTAATTTTAATGGGAAGACTCACAAAAGATGCAGAAGTACGTTATTCACAGGGCGAAAATCCTACTGCTATTGCCCGTTTTACACTGGCGGTTGATCGCCGATTCAAACGTGACGGTGACGATCAGACCGCCGATTTTATCAGTTGTATTGCTTTTGGGCGAGTAGGCGAATTTCTGGAACGCTTCGGACGGAAAGGAACAAAGTTTGTTCTCGAAGGGCGTATCCAGACCGGAAACTACACTAATAAAGATGGACAGCGCGTTTATACAACAGAAATCGTTGTAGAAAATATGGAATTTGCAGAAAGCAAGAGCAATGCGTCCGACAACAACTCTTCTAATAAGAATGCAAATACGAACGCCGGAATCCCATCACCAAGCAATGCATCAGACGATGGGTTTATGAATATCCCGGATGGCATCGATGAAGAATTACCGTTTAACTAAATTGTTATCGAGTAATGAATGCTCCCCTCTTTCTATATAGGAAAGGGGGGATTTTTTATCTGCACAACAGGAGGTATAAAAAATTTGAAAAAGCCAAGAAATCTTACAAATGAGGAAATCATGATTAAAGTAGACAACTGCACCGAAACGGAAGTTACTCTCGTACTCTACACAAAGCCAGCTACCATAATGGAGCTGATGGATGAAACATATGGCGCCGAAAACTGGCAGGCAGAACACACCATTGTATCCAAAGGAAATGGTCAAGTTGCAATGCTTTGCAAAATATCGGTATACGATGATAAACATAACCGCTGGATCGCAAGAAGCGATGCCGGAGAACCGGTTGGATTAGGGAACCATGCAGACAAAAGCCAGGCAACCGATGCTCTTAAACGAGCCTGCGCTCTTTTTGGAGTTGCAAAAGAACTAAAGACCCTGCCGGAAGCAATCATATGCCGCACATTTGAACCGGCACTGGATGAAGCCGGTAATCCTGTAAAACTAAATGGCTTTCCAACTACAAAAACCTTAATCAATGTGACACACACACAAAATGGATCATGGGAATGCCGGGATACGTTTTCGATTGTCCAATATCTTCTTGATGACAAAGGAAATATCTGTGCCTTATGCATCAGAGATGATTCTACCGGAGAGCGGGTATTTTGCGTCGATTATCGCAATAACCGGAATCCGCCGGTTAGATCTGACATTATGCCGCTTACATCCGCAGAGTTAGCGAGGTATTCCCTACTGGTGGCAGATGTCGGTTCATTTGCCCGTAGCAATATCACCCTCGGCAAAATGAAGCCAGATGAATTAAGATGGCTTTTTGGAGCCACAAGTAGTCTAGATATCAAGCGTGGTTGCTTGGAGCTTGCAAAAGCATTCCCAGAAATTAAAGACTGCTTTTTACAGGGAGACATAAATCCGGACGCACTTTTAAAACAATTCAGGTAGCATATTTTGCTGCCTGAAATCCTAGAAGGAGGCTTTTTATGGCAGCAAAATATATTACATCAAAAGAACGTCACTTATTTATAGAAGCAATGCTCTCAAAACTGGATGCTATATCGGTTGATGAGATTATTGCATCCAGAATTCCTCTAAAGTCTAATGGACGGCATCTGATGGGACTTTGCCCCTTTCATAACGATTTGCACTATGGTTCATTTATTGTTACTCCCAGTAAAGGTTTATGGAAATGTTTTGCCTGCGGCGATGGCTATGGCGGCAATGGTATACGGTTTTTGAGCCTCTATGATAATGTCGATTATCTGCAGGCTGCCTTTAAAGCCGCTTTGGAACACGGCATTATTACACTAGAGGAATATGAATTATATTCAGAAAAACAAACTTACTCAAAAACCTACGTTTCTTCTCTTGAAAAAAAACATGAAAAGAAACGTACAGCTGCAGAACCGCAGATGGAGCGTGCCAACTTCGCCATCCGACATAATGTATATCATGCATTTAAGGATGCATGTACATTGTCAGCCGAACATAGAGATCATTTATTAACCAAGCGAAAGCTTACGGTCGAACGAATTACGACCGATTATTTCTCATTCCCAGTTACTTCTTATGAGAAAAATAGAGTGCTTAAGCATATCCGGGATCAATATCCAGAATATACCGATGAGATACTTATAACCGTTCCCGGCTTTTATTACGATAAGCGGTATAAAAAGGTAACCTTTTATGCCGTTCCCGGGATTGGAATACTCATACATGATGCTCATGGAAGAGTTTCATCCATCCAGATCCGTAGGGACACCCTAAAGGACGGACAAAAAAGATACATCTGGTTCTCTTCTTCTTTTGCCGCGTATGAACCGGAAAAATATCTAGGAGGCAGCGGGCTTGATGCATACCGGGATATATTATACCCGGATAATGAATCCCGTCCTATTCTATGTATTACAGAAGGGCGATTTAAGTCGGAGGTTATCCGTGCGGCTGGAAATGTCGCCATGTCCCTGCAGGGAGTCGGTGCACAAAACGGTATTATAAAAGATATCGAAGCCATTATGGAGACAAGACCTATAAAAACCATCTATCTTATGTTTGACGCGGATATGCTTGGAAAGTTTGAAGTGTTTCGGCAGCTGCAAAAACTATATACTACTCTCTCTTCCACATTTATGGTATCAATAAAAGCGGCCTGCTGGCATATCGATGCCGGAAAAGGTATTGATGATCTATATAACAATGGGAATATTACAAGCATCCAATATGTGAATTTGCAATGGCTTATCGAAACATATAAGATAGTTTTTGCCAATACGTTACATACATTCGGCTATAACTCTCTCAGGGACATTCCAAAAACCCCGGCAAAAAAAGAAGAATTCGAGCGCATTCTGCAGCAAGAAGAAGAAAATGCTATTATAAGTGATGAATAACAGATAAAGGCTGGCGCCAGGATGAAATCTCCTTCCGCCGCCAGTCTTTATACTGATTCTACATATTAAATTTTATCTTGCACCATGAGATGCTACGTGCTATAATATGCTTGTATAAAAACAAACCAAATAAATCAGAAGTAATCTATGCCATTCGCATAGATTTTTTTATTTTCTAAACTGACCGCTTGCTAGGCGGTCTTTTTTATTGCCCAAAACAGGCTTACAAATAGATTTTATCTCAACTACGCCACCATGCGTTTATATAAACACCATACCAAGGAGGAAGTGCTTATGATTACATCATATGCAACTGATAAAGATGTAAAAACTGCCTACATCATTAAGAAGAAAAAGCAGTTAGAAAAACTTAACAAAATATTTGGGACAGCAGAAACAGTCTATCCCGCACTTTATGTCGATATATTCGGAATGCCTACGCCTACAAGCCCCAAGCGGAAAAAGGCGCTCAAATCTTTCGGATATCAGATCATTAACCTGTAAAAAAGGAGGTATTTCATGCTACCAACAAGCACGGATTTAAAAACACTCGTTTTGCCTAGAGCAACTCCCATACAGCATTTTAAAATTGCTGGCATGTTTGAGGATGAATATTGTGCGCTGCCGGAGGAATTTAAGCCGTTTTACGAGTATGACGAAGAGAACCGGCAATACACACTAAATGAATTGGAATGGCTCAGATGGCGTAAACACGGTCCATATCACAGACATCCTGATGATGCTCGTTACATTAAGCATACCTTAGGTGGCAGCGATATTGCAGCGCTCTTTGATGGATCAGCTCTTTCTAAAAGTTTCCATCTGTATGATGGTCAGCACGGCAGTAATTATAAATGCAAAATGGAATTATACTATGAAAAAATCGAAAAAAAACTGCCGCTTGCGGAGAAAAAAGACACCGATTTATTCTGGTGCGGGCATAATGAAGAACCATCTATTCGCTCAATTTTCAAAAAACGTTACTGTGACGATCATCCCCTTGATATTGTTAAGGTCATAAATGACTGCCATATGTATCAGTGCGGCATCCGGGATAAATATGGAGCGTTATTATATCCATATGTCCTATGCGATTTAGATGGTCTTGTTCAAATAAACGGCATAACAGGCATCCTTGAATGCAAGACTTGTAATAAAAACAGCGAAGACTACAAATTATGGGTTAAAAGGATCGTCCCTTTAAAATATTACCTGCAGATCTGCTGGTATATGTTATGCATGAATATGCCATATGCATATATCTGTGCAAAATGGGGACTGTCCCTGTCAGAAAGCTGTTATATCTATGTTGAGAGAGATTTTGCGGTTGAAAAACTTCTGCTTGACGTAGCAAAGGATTTTATTGATTGTGTAGATAAGCATATTCCACCGGAACCGGACGGTCAGAACATAGATCGACTGTTTATATTCTGGCGTCGGAAAATGGGAAATCACAAACCGGACGTACCACCAGTAAAACTTGATCGGCAGTACAGGCACATAGTATCTACCCTATCATCGATCAATAATGGACTTAAAACATATTCGTCCTTATCTGATGATCTGCGTAAGCAGCGCAATGATATTCTTGCAAAAGACATATTTCCGGTGTTAGGTGATGCATCAGAAGCGATTGTCGATTATTCTGCCACATCCAATGTGCGTATCCGAGTCAAGGACAAAAGCGAACACACTCGTATGACGGTAGATGCTGAAAACTTAAAGAAATCCGCACCAAACCTGTATCAAAGATATGTAAAACCTGTTTTTGATGCAAAATTATTCCTACGCGAAATGGCAAACAATCCTGATGCTGCAGAATTCATTATCGAAGATTCCACTTTAACAGAATCAAAGATGAATTACTGTGACATTAAATTAGAGCCGAAATTAAAACCTCAACTCTATTCGGAGATATCCAAATAAGATTTCTCTCACATCAAAATTTTATAGAGGACTAATTTATTGTGTTCTCTAAGCTAAGTGCCAGAAAATCTGCATGCTCCATAAATCACTTCGGTCCCACAGGAAGCAACATTGCTAGTAATATCCTGCGTTTGCAGTATGGCACTTCGTGGGGAAATATCCCGACCATCTAATTAAAAATTTAATAAACAAGCCTAACCTGCGATGTAACAAAAAAATCTAAAGGAGGAATATCATGAGTACAAACGAATCGAAACATTCCAATGCACCCACAGAGTCCCGGAGCATCCGGCAGCGTTATGCCGAGGAGGGCTGCATAAATGCAGCATTTACCCTTAATGGCTGGTTCGTAAAGATCAAGCCGGCATATGCTATTGATAAAGTCATTTTTAGCTTTGTCGCAAAAGGCTCTTCCGGAAAGCAAAGTTTCAACGTATACGTTGACCTTGACATTTTTGATTTGTGGATGGATGATGTAAGTTCATTCCGCATGCTGCGCAAGCTCCAGGAAGAAAATGCCGCCGGGAAAAAATATCCGGAAGCTTACAAAGTAGTTACCGGAGAAAACGGATCATATATGGTTGGCTTTTGTGTTTCCACCAAAGAAAACATGATTGCCATAAACGGCAGCGGGAAGCACAAGGAGAACGGCGCACAGACAGGAGACACGTTACGGGCCTTTATACCAGTGTCATACGACTGGCTCCGCATAACCGCTAAATACTATAAGCGCACATGCCTGGAACATTTTAAAAAGCTGGCAACAACCATTCTGACCGAGTCGAGCTCCTATCACAGTCCCGATCAAGGTGTGCTCTTTGATGATGGTAGCACCTTTGCCCCTGCATCAAACATACCGGATGGTGCTGGTTCTGCTAATACAGGAAGCACAGCTAAGGAGCCGGTCAAAAAAAAGAAATCTGCTGCTTCTTCAAACAAAGGCGCAACGGATTCTGAAAGCCGTTCTGCTGCTTCAAAAAAAGAGAAATCAAAAAAATCTGCTGCTTCTAACACTCCTACTGACCCGGTCACGCAGGAACACAGCATCACATACAACATGAAATCCTGTGAAAAGGTGGAAATAGACACACAGACACCTATTTGTTATGATGGAGCACATTATAAGTTATTGGCGCTGGATGCCGAAGGAAAACAGCGTAATATTGTTATTACGTCTGATATTTCCCAAAAGCTCGGTGATAAGTTTAAAGATCTCCGCGCCGCATGTCAGGAAGCTGCCAATGCCAACCGTCATATACACCTTACCATGCTATATCGATCCGGTGTATACGATACATGCAATGTCCTTTTTTTGCATAATCTAGCATAACTCTGCCGGCAGAACTTTTCATTTAAAAAAAAATTTGCTATAATACCTATTAGAAAGGAATACTATATGAGTAACGACAATACTATTTTTGACGACGTATTTCGGACGATGCTTGAAAAAATGCCGCAGCTGGTCATCCCTGTTATCAATGAAGTTTTCCATACTTCGTACTCTGACAAGGAAATGATTGTTCAGCATCGCAATGAGCATCACACAAAATCTGGTGAAATCATCACAGACTCGTACCTTGAAATTGGCGGCAAGCTCTATCACATAGAGTGTGAGAGCAAATCCGGTGGAAATATGTGCATACGGATGATCGAATATGATTTTGCTATTGCGCTTGAGGACGCATCCATAAATCCGGATCATATGTATGAGATTCAATTCCCTCATTCCTGTGTCCTGTATTTGCGACACAACGCAAACACACCAGACACTTTAAAGGCAAAGATATTATTACCGGATGAACAGGCTTTCTACTATCAGATTCCGACTGTCAAGGTACAAAATTATACACGGGATGAGATTTTCCGCAAACGGCTTTTATTCTTCCTGCCGTTTTATATCTTACGGTACGAGAAGGATCTTAACAACATCGAGGAAAATTCCTCAAAGCTAAATGCATTAGTGGCCGAATATAACTCTCTCCGATTACAGTTGGAGCAGGAATTATCATCTGATGCAGAATCTGATATTTATGCGCGACTACTCGAATTGATTGAGCGCATTTCCAATTATGTGTTGCGTAAAAAACCTGTCGTTAAAGAAAGGATCGGTGATATTATGGGTGGTAAAGTTTTAGAATTGAAAGTCGATGTTGCTTATGATAAAGGAT
>ERZ834769.1935-NODE-1935-length-16544-cov-5.507065_pt1 | contig 16544 bp, 10 predicted proteins | sample MGYA00519690_ERZ834769 | MGnify/ENA primary metagenome ERZ834769 (study PRJEB31850, sample SAMEA3708760) | human gut metagenome | biome: human gut; feature: human-associated habitat; material: faeces | place: China | collected 2014 ... | reverse complement strand
GATAAGTCCTTAACTAATGCGATGGAGAATGATTTCCATATTTTCCGTCTGGCTGATGTATATTTGATGAAAGCAGAGTGTTTGATACGCACAGGAGGCAACAATGCGGAGGCTACACGTTTGGTCAATGCGGTCCGCGAACGTGCTTACGGTAACTCTAACCACAATTACGCATCCGTAGATCTAGAAAAGATCGCCTTAGAACGTAAGTTCGAGTTGGCATGGGAATGCCACGCACGTCAAGACAATATTCGCTTTGGAACTTTCCAAAACGCTCGTTGGCTGAAATCTGAAACGAAAGGGAAAGACTACATGAATATCTTCCCGATCTCTCAAGACGCATGGCAAACGAACCAGAACTTAAAACAGAACCCGGGTTATCCCGCATTCTAAAATATTCTATGGGCTAGATGAGACTTTTTAGGTTTCGTCTAGCCCTTTTTGTATAATCTTAAAATAATACGAACATGAAGAAGTATTTGATTTTACTTGCGATGTTACTCGTCGCCGTTGCGAACTATGCGGAAAAGCCCGCTAATTATGTGGAAGCCTCCCAAGAAGCGTATAGAGCTTCTGACCCTCTGATGCTAGAAGGATATTTTACAGGTGATACTTTCTCCGGGCAGATTGAGTTGATGACCGCAAACCAGATTCCCGGATACAATACACCCACAAGGCTTACAATTGTCGTAAGTAATCCCGTATTATCTTCCTATAATTGGTCTGTCTCCGGTAATGGTATATCATCTTATATCTCTGATAGCCATTTATGTGAAATATTCTTCAAGACAGGAGGATCACGTGGCTGTACGGTTACTCTATCAGGTCCTCTTGCGTCTACCGGTCAACAGGTGACAAAGGTTTTCGGATTCTATTGATGTTGAAAGTGAAGACATTCTTAGAAAGTAATGCCCCGTCACCAACTTATTCGTAAGTCTGTGACGGGGCGTTGCTTGTTTTGTATCTTCTATTATTCTATTGGATATTTGTTAATACCATAGACCTTTTTTATATGAGGATCAATGTAGTAGATTCTTTGCCTCTTCTTGTCCCCCGATCTTGAATATTGCGCTCTTACCTACTAGGCGTTTGAAAGAATGAACGTGTGCCCAAATGCTTATGGGCATTAGGGGAGCGTTACAGTATGTCCGATACCCTATCTGTCAGGAACTACCGCTCCATCCTCTCCTTCTCCTTTATCAACCCATTCCGATACGCATAAAGCAGTTTCTCCAAGTCCTTGATCTGGCTTTGAAGATCCGCACCCTTATCCGTATCTTTCACCATCTGGCGATGGGAGCTTAATTCTACCACGATCGTGGTGGATTTGATATCCAAGCCTTCCTCGATCGCTTTCGCCCGGGATTCGAAGGGTTCGTGTTGCACAAGCTGGAAACCACGGGAGTGATATACTAATGTATAGCCCGCAATACCGGTTTCCAAATGATACGGACGGGAGAAACCGCCATCGATTACTAACATCTTGCCATTCGCCTTGATGGGATTCTCACCTTGATTGGAACGGACAGGGACATGTCCGTTGATGATATGCCGATGCATACCGGTCACCCCAAACTCATCCAATATCCTATCACAAATTTCCTCTTGCTCTCGTAACGTATAATAAGCGCCTTTTTCCTCCTTATGAGTCTCGGCCTCTTCGATAAAGGCACGCTCGAAAGTAGCCATCTTGCTTTTATCGAATAACGGAGAGTCCTTGCCGCCCCAAAGATACCAGATATAATCATGCGCATATTCCACTTCTTCCTGCTCCCCGGTCTTGAAATAAGCCGTACGGATCAGTTGGTCTACACGGTCCAACAAAGCACGGCCCTTATAATCCTGCCCCAAGATACGTACTGACTTAAACGTCCCATCCGGATTCATCGGGATAGAGGCATGAAACAGTAAATTGGAATTACAAACCTGATACATTCCCCCATGCCGGAAGAAACAACGCATATGCTTTTTCATCTTCTCGCTGCTCTCAAAAGAATGCAAGATCTTTCGGATCAAATCCTCCTCCTCAATAGAAAGACGATACGGATCTTTCGGGTCTAAAGTAGGCCAGTTAGTATCTTTAAGCGTATAATCCTTTCCATCGATATGAACCACTCCCCGCTTCAGATCGATATGGTGCAACAACATCCGGTCATCCATCTCAAACTCCGGACGACGGCGGATGATCTCACCCTCCAGCTTGAACTGGATGATGGTGATCGCCTTGTGCATCTGGGCGATCAAACGGGTGGTCTTCTCATCCATTGCATTATCGGCGAACTTTGTTTTCGGCATGAATAACGCACAAGGATCATCCCCGTACGCCTCCATCGCGAAAGTGGCCAACGGCAAAAGATTGATGCCATATCCATCTTCTAAGGTAGCCATATTACCAAAGCGTAAACACATACGAATCACGTTGGCGATACTTACCAAATTACCGGAAGCGGCTCCCATCCATAAGATATCATGATTACCCCATTGAACATCGAAATTATGGTAATCGCAAAGGATATCCATGATCAGATGAGCGCCCGGACCCCGATCGTAAATATCGCCGATGATATGTAACAGGTCGATTGTCAACCGTTGGATCAAGTTACACATAGCGATAATGAAATCGTCCGCACGTCCCGTGGAGATGATCGTACAAATAATCTGATCCACATAAGCGGATTTATTCGGCTCTACGGAAGACTCGTGCAATAACTCCTGAATAATATAGGAGAACTCCTTGGGTAAAGCCTTACGTACTTTCGAACGGGTGTATTTGGAGGACACGTTCCGGCAAACACGTACCAATTGATTCAAGGTCACTTGGTACCAATCTTCCAGATCTTGCTCTTGACTCTTGATCAGTTCCAGCTTATCCTCTGGATAATAAATCAAGGAACAAAGCTCCTTCTTCTCGGATTCCCGGAGCGTATTACTGAAAATCTCGTTCACCTTGCGCTTTACGGCACCGGAAGCGTTTCTCAGCACATGGCTAAAGGCTTGATCCTCGCCATGTAAATCACTCAAGAAGTGCTCCGTACCCTTCGGTAGGTTCAAGATCGCTTCCAGATTAATGATCTCCGTACTGGCATCCGCGATCGTCGGGAAACTCCGTGCCAACAATTGCAAATACCGTAAATCATTTTGTACAGATTCGGCTATAATATCTTTTGTCATCTTATCTCTTATTTATACGCAAATATAAATAGATCCGGTCATTTAAACCGAACCTGCTCCGGTTTATTTTTCTCGGCTACTTGCTGGATCTCATAGGGGCTGACCTCTACGGCGCCTTTCGTCAATTCCGGAATATTGTAGGAATACAACTGATAGTCATACTTATCCGGATCTTCTTGAGGCAATAAGAACGGTTTCGAAGGCTTACCGTCTTTCCCTATATAACAAATATAAGGTAAAGTATATAAACCGTTATCCCGGCGGCTACTAAATACGACCCAATCACTATTACTACTCCAAGAATGATAGCTATCCGTATCCGGGCTATTCAACGCAGACATATCCATCGCTGTCCGATTCTCCAAATCCATCATCCGGATCTCCGCATCCGGGTGCCAAATAGGGAACTGCCCATAAGCGGTTTCCGTGTACATCAGGAAACGCCCATCGGGAGAGATACGGGGAAATGTATAGCTCAAGCTATCCGCATGTACCAACGTATCGATCGGGAAGCTGATCTCGCCACGATCCGGATCGAACGCGACACGGCAGAGATTATAACGTACCTTATCATAATTCTCCGGCATCTTCTGGGCCGGGGCCGTACAGAAATAAAGCCATTTACCATCCGGAGAGAACGCGGGGAAAGTCTCGAATGCATCTTTTGTGATCAATGAGGCTTTCGAAAGGATTTCTTTGTTTTTCACGTCATACACCACCACATCGGACTCCAAGTCGAACACTTCCATCTTTTTCTCTTTCACGGAATGGAAAAACTGTTTGATATCATTTACCGATGTGGTGATATAGCGCCCGGAAGGATGCCAGAAAGGATACGTCATATTACTGATCGTCCCATTCGTTTTCGTATTCAATTTACTGATTTTCTTGTCTTGGACAATATAAGTTCCCCCATTCGCCGCACGCATATGGAACATCATCTGCCCCGGATCTCCCATACAGAACGAATGGCAGTTCATACAATTATAGCCGGTCATATCGTTACGGATAATCGGCTGTTCGTCAAACGACTCCAAATTCCGCTGATAAATACCCACAATATGCCATTTCTCGTATCCCGGCTCTATCAAACGGTATACTAAATGAGAGTCGATCGCTTGATCACTGATATAGACAGAGAATGGTGCCCATTTAGTCCACTCATCACCTATCTTCGTGGCGATCGTAACAAAAAAGGCTTTTCCACGGTTCGCACGTGTCAAGCGAATCCAATCCTTCATCTTAAAACGGATCGTATTTGTCCCATGATATTCAAATACTTCCGACTCACTACCTTCTATTTTCGCATAGCATTCATCCGCTGGTACATTTATCCGGAAATTCAACGGAGCTATATTATAAGGTATAGTCGTCCCTTTATAATCCGGAAAAATAGGAGGCGGGGACATACGTTCGTTCGTGACATTCGTAATGCCTTCCGGATGCAAGGACCAAAAGCCTAAATATACGACTATAGTGAGAACTTGTATTATTAGATATCCGATCACAAAATTTCGGACGATCTTTCTTTTCTTTGTATTATCCATGTATTATTGTCGTTTAGGAGTCGGGATAAATTGAGCGTAATAATAATAGGTATCACCAAACTGTTGCTTCAAGGCTGCCGGCGGCATAGAGCGTGCCACTTTCATGAATTGCAGGAAGCGATTCTGCACCTCCTGACTGATCGGGAAGCTCCGGAACGCCTCCGGATCTTTCTGTACGGCCGCGAAGAACAAGCAAATAGCTTCTTGATAAAGCACCGGGAATGCCTCACCCCGTTCTTTCATCAATTCCATATAATGCATAAAAGTCATCAAATCCTTATAAACCAAAAGATATCCCATCCCATATTCGAAAGCCGGACGGTTATCGGCATGATCGTCGATCAAAAAAGCCAATGCGTTCGGAAAGATCAAGGTCAGGTCCAAAGGATTATCGGTAATCGGAAGCATCGCCCGTTTTGCCGCTATCCAATCTTCCGACGCACAAGCCACGGAGTCCAATAATGGACGTTGAGCGGTTGCCCAATCCCGGTAATGCGGGTTCGATTCCAGTATCTTGATATATTTCTCCGCCGCACGATATTCGCCGGTTACCAGATAAGTCTCCATCAAACGCTTCATCAAACGAGGTTGCACGCAACGTTGTGAACTTAATACCCCCACAAAGGCGAAACGTTGGGCGGCGTTCACTTGCCCGACTTGCCAAGCCACCTCACTCGCCTCGATCAATCCCATCCGGCTTTTCGGATCGTGCGGAATAAAACCACCCTCACCGATCTGGGGGAAACGCATCAAATCGGAAGTAAAACGTCCGGTTTTCGACAAAGCCAAATTCAGATAAATCAAGGCATCCATATCCCGCACAGAATGCGCACGAGCGTGCGAGACAATCTTCTGCCATTCTCCCAGCCGTGCATAGTAATCATACCGATAGGCCTGCTCCATCGGATCTTTCTTATAGAGAATCCCGGCGACCATCGCTATCAAAAGAAAAACGTAAGAAACGATTCGTTTCCAAGATTCCTTACGGATGAAAACCCGGCTCCTTACATAATAAAGAATGAAAGCGATCAAAGGATACGCAAGCATGATATATCCTAAAGAATTAGGTATCGGATATTCGGGATGGCATAGATGTTTGCTGAAAAAAGCTTCCCGCATCGGAAGAATATAAACCGTACGCATGGCGATCAACGGTAGCAAACCTCCCCAAGCGATAGCGATAATGGCTACTCCAAAACGAGCCTTATCCTCTTTAGCACAACACTCATAAACCGCGATCAATAAGGCCAACAATAAATTAGCGGGTGCCGCAAAAAAATAAGAGCCCCCCAAAAACAAGAAGCCAAAGAGATAACGAAGCCAATCAATCTTGATTGAAGTATACAAATACGCAAGAACCTGCACGAAAGCGAGCATCGTCAACAAGGCGATTGACTCCTGCGGATAGATCCAAATTAAAAAAGAGGGAAGAATAGCCGCCAACATAGAGGCACGCACCCCACAAGCTTTTAAGTAAAGGAAAAAACAGCCGGAGATCAGTCCTAATAATAAAGCGATCACTACCGAAGCCCCATAAGGATGGATAAACGCAAGCGATAAGAACTCAGTCACATATTCATTCAATCCACCCGGTTCGGCCAATCGGTCTTGGAAATAACTACCGGTAGTCTGAAACATCATATAACTGCTCCAGAAAACGATACCAATACCGAAAATTCAACTCTATGAATAGGAAACTACCTATAATAAAAAGGAATAGTATAATAGTATTATTGTTAACAAATAGTCTATTCTTCATTCTCCAACTGTTTTTCGGATCGTAAAGATAGAAAGTATATAGAAGACGGCAAAAGAAAAAGTTTAATTATTATATTGAACACGGAATACACGAAACACACGGACTGATACTATATACCTCAGTGTATCGCTGTGTGTTCCGTGTGTTCCGTGTTCAATCCTGTACTTACATCTGCTGCTCGCCGCCGCCAGAGCCGCCGCTCTTCACATCATCGTTATTGATACCGCGTTTTACTTTCTTGATAGCATCTTTCAAGGTACCGAAACGATAGGATACGCTAACTTGTAACATGCGCATCGTTCGGTAATTGGTCTCACGGCGGAAGAACGTATCGTCTGAAGAAGTGTTTTCCATCTTCATTCGTTTCCAGAACGGGTTCTGGAAAGACAACTGAACCGAGAGCTTTTTCTTCAAGAAATCCTTATTTACGGAGATTCCCGTAAAATAGAATGGAGAACGTTTACCCTGCAACTGAATCCAAGGAGAGAAATATCCTCCATGCAAGTTCAAGCGAAAATCCATCGGGAAATTAAACTGCGTACCGGCGAATATACGTCCGCTGAAACCACTGTTCGCCATATCATTCATATCGCTCTTCAAATCCGTATAATCCACACCTCCATTCATATAAATACGGAACAAAGGAACCGGGTTCCAATTTGCGTATACGAACAAGCCCGTAGATTGTTTCTTTCCTATATTACCATAAGTAGTCTGGAAAATACCCGGGTTCTTCGGATCGATAAAGGTATATTGCTCGATCGAATTATTCACGAACGTATAAGTAGCGCTCGCGTTAATGCTGAATTTCTGGGCGAACATACTATAGTTCAAGTTAATATTATTACTTTTCTCAGAGTCCAGATTCGGGTTACCGAAGGATATATTCTGCGGATCCGCATTGTTTACATAAGGATTCAAATACCAGATACCCGGACGCTGGATACGCATATTATATCCCAAGCGAAGCTGTTGCGCCATGCTCAGTTGATAAGAGATCGTAGCGTTTGGCACCACGTCGAAATAATGGGTGTCAAAATTCATATCGGGAGCCATCTCGTATTTCACATCCAAAGAAGTTCCTTCCGCACGGACACCCGCTTTCACGCCAAACTTATCAAACTTCATCGAATAGCCCAGATAAGCGGAATAGATATGTTGGGTATGACGGAAATGGCTATCCTTGGAAGTAACATCTTCCCATATATTCAGCGAATCGTTGAAAGCGGTACGATCTGTATTACTCCGGCTCTGGCGGAATATGTATTTCGCGCCAACCTCCAAGGTCTGGTCCTTCCATGTAGGAGTCGTATAATCCACCTGTCCGGTGTGCTCATTCGTAGAAGCCTTATTGATATTATTTTGCGGATAGCCGAGCCAAGGATTGTAATTCACGACATTCTCTAATTCCGTATAATCCTTACTATCATTCGGAGAATGGCTGAAACGGTAAGAGACCGTCAGCAACTCATCTTTCTTATGGGTAGAGTGCTGGTAATCCACGTTCACGTCCGTAGAACCAAATGTCTCTGTCGTTTCCGAGTTACGGTTATAACTGTAGACCGGATTATGATTGATATCCTGCATATTCACGTTATACTCCGAGAAACTTTTCATCTCGCCACGGAATAAGTTCGCGCCAACGGTCAATAGATTCAAAGAGTCGATCTCATAACTTCCCTCCAAATAACCGAATTGGAACGGTCCACGGCTCTTTCTACGTCCATTTTGTGTCAAGAAGTGTTCCCCGTCATTTTGCAAATCTTCCCGTACGGAGTTAGCGTCATTCCATGGGTCCCGCTCCCGATTATAGTTATAGTTGGCGGTAAGTCCTAATTTTCCGGCTTTTAGAGATACATAACCACCACCGCCGACACGCCCCAACGAACTACCGTTCACACGAACCGTACCAGTATATCCTTGTAAAGCATTTTTCGTTGTAATGATATTAATAATGCCACCGATACCCTCGGCGTCATACTTAGCGCCCGGGTCTGTGATCACCTCTATGTTTTTCACGGAATTGGCCGGCATACTCTTTAATACCTCAGCAGGATTATTACTCAACAGGTTAGAGGGTTTACCATTCATGTAGATCTTGAAGTTCGTGGAACCTTTCAATTGGATTTGGTCATCTCCATCCACGGTTACCATCGGCACTTTGCGCAACATATCCAACGTATTGTTGGTCTGTGCCTCGGGGTCATCTTCCAAGCTATAGGTAAGTTTATCGATCTCAGCCTTCACCAAAGGTTTCTGCGCCGTAACCGTCACTTCCCCCAGCCGCTGGTTATCCTCCTGCATATATAACTTACCCAAATCCAAGTTCCTCTGTTTATCCGAGATCGTAAATGTTTTCTCGGCAGGAGTTTTTCCTATAGATTGCATAGAGATGATATATTTGCCGGCGCTACTCAATGGCGCCTGAAACTTACCATCCACATCACACGCTAAAAGCTTGACCGGTTTCTCGGGGGTTTTCGCTAAAGCAATTCTCAACGTCGCATAGGGTACGGACTCGTTACTCAGCGAATCTAACACCTGTCCCTTAATTGAATAGGAACCGGTTTTATCAGCCTGCGCATACAGAGGAAGCGCAAGGAACAGTACCCAAAATAAGGTAAATAATTTCTCTTTCATACGTTCATCTATCACTATAAAAATAATACATTTTACTGCAAATTACACTATTTACGATTTCATCGTACAAATAAAGTCATTAATAATGTTCATATTTCCTTTTTCTTCTAAAGAAGTCTGAAAAAAGAGTATTTTTTCATATATAGACGGACATCAAGTAAAACAGGTTGCACAATAATCCTAGGAATCTTTGAGAAAACGAATATATTGTTATTTTTGCATTCGTAATTCTTTAAAATACAATGTCATGAGAACTATCTTTTGTGTATTAGCCACTTTGATGTTGGGTTTGACGAGTCTGCAAGCCCAAAGTTTAAAAGCCATTAAGTTGAACGCTCCCGACAAGACCCGAGGCGCTTCGGTGATGGAAGCCCTGGCAGATCGTCACTCCGAGCGTGAGTTCGCCAACAAGAAACTCAGCCAACAAGATCTTTCCGATTTGATGTGGGCCGCCATTGGGATCAATCGCAAGGACGGGAAACGTACCGCCGCCTCTGCCTTGAACAAACAAGACGTGGATGTTTACGTATTGATGGAAGAGGGTGCTTATCTGTATGATCCGAAAGCCCATCAACTGAATCCGGTAGCGGAAGGTGACCACCGTCCACTGATCGGAGGAAAGCAAACCTCCGTGAACTCAGCTCCCGCTTGTCTATTGATGGTTTCTGATGTTTCCAAATTCGGCAATGTAGGTACACCGCAATTACGAGAGCGTTTTGGAGCGTTAGATGCCGGGCTGGTCTCTCAGAATATCGCCTTGTTCTGTTCCGGATGCGGCTTGGTAACAGTTCCCCGAGGTAGCATGGAGGCAGATGCTTTGAAAAAAGTGTTGAAGCTATCCGACTCCCAAATCCCAATGATTAATCATCCCGTGGGTTACGCTAAATAACAGGGGTACCCCCATCGCCTCACGGCAGTAGTCCCATAAGCCAACACCACTACTGCCGTAGGCTTACGCCACTACTCCTTATGGGGCATGCCAGTAGTCACATTAAAAACACACGCTCCAAGCGAAGATCAAAGCCAGCAACGCAAAGATCACCACCAAAATCGTATTCCCCCAGCGATCAGGAAAGAGGGTAAACGCTCGATAAATCCCTCTATATTAGCGATACGGGCTGCCAATAACAAGCGAGATTTATCAATCTCACCGTCATCCACGGCGATATTGCGTGCGATCGACTCTGAGAACAGATAACCGTCTTGCATCACTGCGCCACATTGGTCACGCCACCATAAAAGGCTGAAAGATCACAAATCATCTCCACCCACCCGGATATCGCCTTCTACCGGATTATAGTAGCCCAATAATAACTTGATCAAGGTTGTTTTCACCGTAAAAGAAAGTCTTGTTATAAATAGACTCTTCGATTTGAGACAGCAGAAATATCCAAAAAACATTTTTAGCGGTAGAGCCTATAAATGAGTTTCCCAGCAAAGGATACAAGGTTTGTTACGCCAACACGTTAAGCGGTATTCAAGACATATATCATATCTATTGGAGATTATCAGCTGGAACTTTCCACACATCAATTATTCTATAAACAAGAGCTGTTAAAGGTATTAAGCCCCAAAGATTTCAAGTTACTCTATCAGTTATCCGAACCATTGAATCAACCGGTAAGCAGAGAAAAGCTTTTCCAAGAAATTTGGGAAGGGAAAGAAACTCATGACAGCTTGAATAATAGTATCTCACGTTTACGTAAGTTATTGGAAAGGGATATCACGCTTTCAATAGATGCCGTAAAAGGAGTTGGCTATATATTACAAAAAAAGACCTATTCCCCTCATCGCAATTAAGGGAGGCTTATTGTAGATTTCTTTATACGTTCTTGTTCCCTATCGCATGATTCGGGAAAAACACGTATGACTTTTTTGAAAAACACGTACGACTTTTCCCGGAAACACATACGTGTTTTGAAAGAAAGATAGCAATGTTTTAAACATACTAATTCTCAACACATTATACACCTATGTCATTCGCTTGCTTATTGTCTGGAATTTGTCTTGGAATACAACGCATCCTTACTTGCCCTGTATTTACATCCACGTAGAGACGCAGCACGCTACGTCACTACAATTAGAGGACATAATGCGGTGAAAATCGAGCAGAAAAAGTCTTTCGCAAATCATACCATTTGCCGCATAAAGAGTTTTCATTATCTTCGCGGAAAATTAATAGAAATGTTATCGTTCTTTATCATACTTCCAATCCTGTATCTTGCAGGGAATATTTATATTTATCTAAAGGGAAAACAGGCTTTGAAAAGCCAGTCTACCGGAGTTAAAGTATTGTTATCCATTGTTTTTTGGGGAGGAGTTTTGTCATTCTTCAGTAGTTTTCTATTCAGGAACCTAGATATGCCGGCTTCTTTCGCTCAAACAGTTTCTCAAGTAGGAACAGGATGGCTCGTGTTCACTTTATACATGGTATTGGCCCTGTTGGTATTTGATATCTTACGACTTTTCCACCTACGTTTCAAATACTCATTCTATTTATCATTATTCTTAACACTCAGCTTATTAGGATATGGAAACTATAATTACCAACATCCTGATACACGAGTTATCAACATGGTTATCAACAAACCGGCCAATACCGATGGACAGCCGCTGAAGGTCGTAGCCATTAGCGACATACACTTAGGATACGCTACCAACAAGACGATGCTTGCCGGATATGTGGATATGATAAACGCCCAACGCCCGGACATCGTTCTTATCGGTGGAGACATGATAGACAACAGTGTCGCACCTCTGCGATACGAGCATATGGAAGAGGAACTGTCCAAGATATACGCTCCATTAGGCGTTTATATGGTACCGGGTAACCATGAGTATATCAGTGGCATAGAGGAGAGCGAGAAATTCATAGCGCAGACGCCCATCGTACTTTTAAGGGATTCCGTGGCTATCTTGCCCAATCAGATCCAACTCATAGGACGGGACGACCGGCATAACAAAGGACGGAAAACTTTAGGTCAGCTTACCGCGAACCTTGATAAAAGCAAACCTGTTATCTTACTAGACCATCAACCCTACGATTTAGAGAAAACGGAAGAGGCTGGCGTAGACTTACAGTTTAGCGGACATACACATCGAGGACAAGTATGGCCGATGAACTGGATCGTGGATCATCTGTTCGAATTAAGTTACGGGATTAAAAAAATCGGAAATAGTACGATTTATGTCTCATCCGGCTTATCTTTGTGGGGACCGCCTTTCCGTATCGGGACGGACAGCGAAATGGTGGTGTTCAATATTACATTCAAAGAGTAAAGATGAAAGTATTTATTCAATCGATCGTAGCGCAGCTATTACTAAATCCGTATATTTTCTGGAGAGGATATCAAGCGCTTCCTCCTAAGAAAAGTTGCCGGATTCCTTTTATCTTGTTTTTCGTACTCGAACTATCGCTTTATTTTTTCGGATTTATTTTTAGGAATGAACTACCTGATAACGTGATAATCACGATCCAATACATCTGTAACACTTGGTATATAGCGTCCATTTATATCACTTTATCTCTCTTGGTACTTGAGTTGATCAGGCTCTCCCAACGTATCAAGCCATGGTTCCCCAAATGGATGAAAGGGCATTGGCAACAAACCAAGCTAACCCTGTTTTTTCTTATCGTATTCGGTGTTACCGGTTTAATGATTCACGCATACCATACGGTAATGAATCCGATTGTTAAGAACGTATATATCACGTTGCCCAAAGCCGCGGGGGATCGGGATAGCCTGACTATTGTCATGATGAGCGACTTACATATCGGAGAGGTTATCGGGAAGGACTTGGTACAAAAATATGTGGCACTCAGCAACGCACAGCATCCGGATATGGTGGTATTAGCGGGGGATATTATGGATTATGAATCCCGATTCGCGGAAAACGCCCACATCGAGGATGATTTAAAACAATTAAAAGCTCCGTTGGGAGTATATATCATTTACGGGAATCATGAATACCGGGCAAACCGGAACGCGAAATATCGTTGGCTGCAAAAGACCGGAGGTACGCTACTAATAGACTCGGTGGTCCAACCGGACTCAACTTTTTATTTGATAGGGAGGGATGATTTCATCCATAAGAAACGAAAATCGCTTCATTCGTTAATGGAAGGGGTGGATACCGGCAAACCGATTATCGTTTTGGATCATCAACCTTGGTCGTTCGCCGAGATGAATATGAATGGGGTGGATTTGGGACTGCACGGACATACGCATAACGGACAGTTATGGCCTTATCCCCTGCTGATGAAACTTGTGTATGAATGCCCGTACGGATATTATAAGAAAGGACCTACGCAATTCTATGTATCTTCCGGCATTGGTATAGCAGGACCTCCTTATCGGGTGGGAACCGTCTCGGAATTGGTCGTATTGCATATCCGCTTCAAAGCCCCCAAACAGACTGGCGAAAGAGGGAAAAGCACGATGCCCATTCAAGGGAGCTGACAATGGGCATCGTAAGCTCCCTTGAATGGGCATTGTAAGGCCCTTTGAATGGGCATCGGCAGAAACCCGCCTATTCGGTACCCTTGGTGGCCGCCTCCAACTCAACCGGCACGCTCAATGTACGCCTGTATAAATCCGGATCGCCCAATACCTCCAACGCTTTCTCCAATACAAGATCATCTTTCAAGCTTTCTTGCAACTCTCCTCGTTGGTAATAATAACGTTTTACGATCTCGGCGGCCATTACTCGTTTCACCTCATCCTTGAAACGATCGAAATCTCTTTCCAGATTCGGAGTCAGCTTAGCCTCTAATTCCTTGAACGCAGTAGAATCCTCCTCCAGATACCCCTCAAACTCAGCCACTTCTTTCAAGTTCTTCAATACTTTCTCGCTTTGGCGGTCATAGGTGAAATTCTTGGACTTGGCGTATTGCTTCAAAGCTTCGAAATCCTCATCGGAAACCGTAAATTCCTCGATGGGAGCGATCGTCTTATGCTTTTGTGCCCAATCCGTAACGAAGTCGAACAAGACCGTATCCGCCGCCAAATAATACATCATGGTAGGCACTTTCGGCTCCTTCACCTCAAACTCCGGACGCACGCCACCCCCATCACGAACCGGACGCTTCTTGGACGTATAGAATACGGAAGTCAAGCTATCCGGAATAGCCGCCACGCTACCATCCTCTTTCCGGTGCGAATAATCGATTTGCTGGATGCAACGACCACTCGGGATATAGTATTTACTCATCGTGATTTTCACTTTCCCATTATAAGGCAGGTCACGAGGAGCTTGCACCAACCCCTTACCAAACGAACGTTGTCCCACCAACACGGCACGATCCATATCCTGCAAAGATCCCGATACGATCTCAGCGGCGGAAGCCGTACCTCCATTGATCAATATAGCCAACGGCATTACCGTATCCAAAGGCTCCGTAGAGGTTCGGTACGTACGATCCCATTGCTTGATCTTTCCTTTCGTTGAAAGCACCTCGCTGCCTTTCGGTACGAACATACCTACGATTTGTACGGCACCTTCCAGCACGCCGCCGCCGTTACCGCGCAAATCCAGTACCAAAGACTTAATATTATGATTTTTCTTTAAATCCAAGAATGCCTCTTTCACCTCTTGAGCACTCTTGATAGTAAATGCCTTTAGATAAATATAACCGATACTGTCATTCTTAACCCCGTAGTAAGTAACTTGAGGTGTCGTGATCTGCTTACGGGTAATCTCGAACTTCCGGGGTTTCTTCTCGCCCGGACGTTGGATCGTCAAAACCATCTTCGTATTCGGAACACCTTTCAACAACTCGCTGACCCGGGAGTTTGTCGCCTTGGAAACATCGATCGTATCGATTGCCAAGATCAGATCGCCCGGCTTCAGACCCGCTAAATCGGCCGGCATTCCCTCGGTAGGCTCGGCAATCATCACGCCTCCCTCGTTGTTACGCTGACGGATCAAGGAACCGATACCTCCGTATTCGCCGGTCGTCATCAGACTCAATTCCTCCGTTTTTTGCTCAGGATAGTATTCCGTATAAGGATCTAAACCAGCCAACATTGCCTCGATTCCCCGCTGAACGGTTTTATCCACATCCACTGAATCCACGTAGAACATCTCTACTTCTTTCAATAAAGAATTGAAAATGTCTAGGTTCTTACTCACCTCAAAGCGGTTATCTTTTTGCGCCCATCCCGGCACTACGCTACTTGCGACGAACAGCAAGCAAAATAAACCTATAATTCCTCTTCGTTGAACCAATCTGTACATACAATATTTAGTTAATTAACGGCATAAATGTAAGGAATAATACGCCGCCTAAGCCAATATCCCTTTTACTTTTAACTTTATTTGTTCCCATTTATTATACGGAATCTCCGGGCCAACCACGTCGATCACATAGCCCGCCAACATCGATCCGATGCGTGCGGATTGTACCAAAGACGCTCCTATGGATTGACCGTACAAGAATCCGGCGGCGAAGTTATCACCGGCGCCTGTCGTATCAACAGGCTTGCCCCCCTCAGCCGGGACAGAATAAAATTGACCATGACTACCGATCAAGGCACCTTCCTTTCCCAATGTAACCAATGAGACCTCTACCAACTCAGACAAGGTATGTACGGCCTCAGCAGCCTTTTGCCCGGTAAAAGCCTCAGCCTCACTCTCATTAGAGAACAAAATATCCACATATTTAGGAATGATATCCTCCAGCATTCCTTTAAAAGCATTCACGATATTGAAGTTCGACAAATCCAGCGCTACTTTCAAGCCCAACTTTTTAGCCTTCTCCATCGTAGAACGAACCAACGGTTCGTTTACGAGCAAGTAACCTTCTATATAAATACATTGATATTTACTTAGCATCTCCTCGGTGATCTCATCCGGGGTTATTGTCGGGGCCGGGCCAAGGAAAGTCCCCATCGTACGTTCCCCATCCGGAGAAATCATCACCGTACAGCTACCTGTAAGTCCGTCCGTCTTGATAAAATAGGAAGTGACACCCGCTTTTTCCAACGCATCCTCATAAAATCCGCCGATCGAATCATCCCCGATCTTACCGATAAAACCGGAATTCGCCCCTAAAGAAGACATCGAACGCATCGTGTTGCAGACAGATCCTCCCGGGGTTTGCGTACGTGGCAAGCCGGCTAAAGTTGTACGGATAGCGATCATTTGTTCCCTGTTAATCATATCCATAGCTCCTTTCTGTATCCCGATTTCCGATAGGACATCATCATTTTCAAGCCTCAATAAAACGTCAACCAAAGCGTTTCCTAAACCTATTGTATTCATTTTTTCGTAATTTTTTTCGCAAAGATATTGCATATTTCGAAAATACCCCGTACTTTTGCAGTGCAATTTCAGAAAGGGGTTACGGAATAACCTTTGAAAGAGCGAAAAAATTCTTCCTTAGCTCAGTTGGTTAGAGCATCTGACTGTTAATCAGAGGGTCCTTG
>ERZ834769.1928-NODE-1928-length-16594-cov-2.980229_pt1 | contig 16594 bp, 13 predicted proteins | sample MGYA00519690_ERZ834769 | MGnify/ENA primary metagenome ERZ834769 (study PRJEB31850, sample SAMEA3708760) | human gut metagenome | biome: human gut; feature: human-associated habitat; material: faeces | place: China | collected 2014 ... | reverse complement strand
ATACTTTTCAGCAGTCCTTTATAACGGAGGACGGCCAATATTAAACCAATAAATCAATTACAAAAATGGACGAAAGATATATTCAATACAGCGTATTCGCGGCACTCACGGACAAGGTAGAGGCGTTGACCAAGTACGCTAACACGCTGGCCAAGTACGCAAACACATTGGCCAAAGACCAAGCAGATATCATGGAACGGCTGGATGTTTTGGAAAAGCAGGGGAAAGCCAATGGCAAACCTGAATGCCTCCGGGTATCAATGCAACGAAGCTACATAAAGACAAGATAGATCCGCACGTTGGGGCTTCGTAGCCCGACGTATCACGTTTGGATGCCCCGCCGGTAATATCGCCGGCGGGATTGTCAAAATGAAAAGGCAGACGCAAATTTAACGCAAATAACCAATACAAGAATATAAACACCTAATAATCAATACAATAAATGCATAAAAATAAAGACTGGCAGTCTGAAGGTGATCGGTTCGAGTCCGATATGCTCCACAATCTTACGGTAAGTAAATAAAAAAGGCATTCATTTTCGAATGCCTTTTTTATTTCTATCTATCTCATTTCTTTGCATTTGCCAACTCCGTTTCGATCGGATCGTCGTACTGTTTCTGCAATTTATGCAGTTCGGTTTTCAGACTGTCGATCAAGTTTTCGTTGCCCGGTTCGTTATAGATGTTATGCATTTCCATCGGATCGTTTTGCAGATCATAAAGCTCCCAAACATCGATGTCATTATAGAAATGTATTAATTTATAGCGGTCGGTACGAACACCGTAATGGCGTTTAACCGCATGTTCCGCCGGATATTCGTAATAATGGTAATACAAGGAAGTGCGCCAGTCTTTCGGTTTTTCACCTTTCAACAATGGCAAATAAGAATCGCCCTGGATATCTTCAGGAACCGAAACGCCTGCCAACTGCAGGAAAGTAGCAGCATGGTCGATATTCTGAACCATTTCGGGAATGTCACCTTTAACACCGCCGGGGAATCGGACCAGCATCGGCGTACGGAAAGATTCTTCATACATGAAACGCTTGTCGAACCAACCATGTTCACCCATATAGAAACCCTGGTCGGAAGTATAGACGATAATCGTATTCTCCAACAAACCGTTTTTCTTCATATAATCCAATACACGACCGACATTACGGTCTACGGAATGGATCACACGCATATAATCGTGCATGTACTGCTGGTATTTCCATTCGGCCAAAGCCTTTCCGGTCAGCTTCTGTTCTTTAAACTTCTTGATAATCGGATCATAATGCCGGTCCCATGCAGCTTTCTGAGCCGGATTCATCCGGTTGTACAAATCACGCCCGTTCTTTTCCAGTCCGGTAGCCGTATGAATTTCATTTTCCTTATCCGCCATCTTCAGGTCATAGACGAGGTCCATATCCTTAATGATGCTCATTTCCTGTTCGGATGCGGCAATACGTCCTTCATATTTGTCATAGAACGTTTCGGGAACCGGATAAACGACATCTTCATACAAATCCAGATCGCAGGTATCCGGCATCCAGGTACGATGGGGCGCTTTGTGATGGAGCAAGAGGCAGAAAGGTTTGTTTTTATCACGCTTGTTGTCCAGCCAGTCCAAAGCCAGGTCTGTCGTGATATTCGTGGCATATCCTTCGATCTGTTTTTTCTCTCCGTTATCGATAAAATACGGATTATAATAATCCCCTTGTCCGGTCAGGATATTCCAGTAATCGAAACCTGTCGGATCAGAAGTCAAATGCCATTTTCCAACAATAGCGGTCTGATAACCGGCCTGCTGCAACAACTTCGGGAATGTCTGCTGGCTACCGTCGAAACGTTTCGTATTGTCGGTAAAGCCATTTTTGTGGCTGTGCTTGCCCGTCAGCAAACAAGCACGGCTGGGGCCGCTCAAAGAGTTGGCGACGAAGCTGTTCGTGAACCGTACGCCTTCATCGGCAATCCGGTCGATGTTCGGAGTTTCGATAAAACGATGATCGTAAGCACTGATTGTCTGGTAAGAATGATCGTCGCACATGATGTAGAGAATGTTCATAGGTTTCTCCGACACCTCTTTTTTGTCTTTCTGGACACAGGCAGGAAGAGCGACTGTGGCCAAACCTGTCAAAAGAAATAGTTGATTCGTTTTCATGATATATTATGTTTTTTGTCTGGATTAGGCAAAATTAAACAGAGCGAACGAAATAATCACTATCCGGACTGGAAAATATATAAAAAAAGTCCCGAAACTCAATTCCGGGACTTTTCTTTACTTTTTACCTTTCTTATTTATTGCAATACGGTAATTTATACGGATTTCTGTATTCGTACCAATACAGACGATGAGATTCAGCCTCCTTATCACCATTAAAGCTAAGGGTAGCCGGGTCCCAATGAACAGGACGACCCAGTTCACGGGCAATATTCTGCAAGCAACAAAGCGTATTCGTACTACAACCGACCTCAACCGGAGCAATCGGATTCTTACGTGAACGGACGCAATCGATAAAGTTCTGCATGTGCGGAGAACTTACTTCATACTCGCCCTTGCCAACTTTCTGTTCTTTCTTCGGCAACAAAGAAGGATCGGAACATTCGATATAACCGCGAGCCACTTTCAACCAGCCCTTATCACCGATAAACTTCAAGCCTTTTGCATCCTCCTCATCTTCGCGATAAGGCTGTTCGGTCATCACGATGCCATTGGCATATTTCATCGTTGCATATTTCGTACCGTTATAGCCGGCGGGAATAAACTCTACCGGACCCGAACCATCCATACCGATAGCTGCCTGTGCAATATCGAACATGTGAGCGCCCCAGTCAGCCGTATAACCGTTTCCGGTTTCCTGATACCAGCGCCATGCACCCCACAACTTCTCGTTCTGTTCAGGTTCAAGAGAGATAGGAGGACAAAGATCGGGATGATAATGAATCTTCGGATCGTTCAACGGTCCCATCCACTGGTTGAAATTCAGATTACCGGGAACATCCATTTCCGGCAAGTTCAGCGGCGTAGGCGGTTCGCCGACACGCGCATAGATCTTTTCGATATGGCCGATCTTACCGGCACGCACCAATGCGATTGCATCCTGGAATTCCTTGCTCGAACGCTGCTGGCTACCGATCTGGAACACACGGTTATTATCGCGTACGGCACGGGCGACAGCCAAACCTTCGGTAATCGTATAAGCCAACGGCTTCTGGCAATAAACATCCTTCCCGCTCTGGCAAGCGTGGATGGCAACCAAAGCATGCCAGTGGTCAGGTGTTGCCACTTCAATCACGTCGATATCCTTACGGTCCAGCAAATCTTCATAGAATTCATACATATCGCAGCGGGGAGCCACGTTCTGAGATTTCTGCCAGGCTTCGACACGACGTTTGAAACGCTCCCGTTTCAAGGAATCCACATCACAACATGCAGCAACCTGCACACCGGGACAAGTAGAGAAACTCTTGAAATCGGACAAGCCTTGCTGCCCTAATCCGACAAACCCCAAAACGACACGATCACTCGGTGCGATACGCACACCATTTACAGCCCAACTGGGCAGGATAGTCAAACTTGCCAATCCAAGAGCGGAAAGGCCGAGAAACTCTCGACGGGTTACCCCCTTCTTAGTGTTTTCTTTCATGGTAATTCAAAATATTGGACTAAAAAATTATTCGGACAAATATATTAATTAAATATCGAAATAACGAATTGTTGTGGAAAAGATGTCGTTTAATAACAAAATTATGGCTTTCCCATTTCATAATTATGAATCAGGAAAGCCATAACGATATATCAAAATACGTTTGTCTTAGAAAGCGTAGCCGAAACCAACGTTCAGGTAGATCGGATACATGGCAAAGGTAATCGTTTTGAAATCTTTCTGGAAAATATCATTTAAGCCCCAAGTCAGATCGGCACAAACGTTCAAATGCTTGAAAGCACGCCATTCAGCACCTAACTGTGCACCCCACTGAAACTTTCGGATATTTTTGGAGAAATCATATAAGGCACTTTTGCCATCTTCAAAAACAACCTTTTCGCCGGTCGGATCGTTCTCACGCAGATAACCGTCATAGACATTACCGGAAAAATCACCATCCAACATATAAGCAAAATAGGGTCCTAAATTCATGCTGAAGCGGGAATTGAACTGGTGAGTGGCCAAAACCGGAAAAGAAAGATAAGTGTTCTTGACATTCGTCTTCACATGCCCTGTCCAGTTCCCTTTGACGATCTCACCGCCGTCACCGATGATCTCCATACCATAGTTCTTTACACGCGCATCCGTCTTCATTCCTTTATTATCGAGACGAACCCCGATCCGCATCCCCCATTTCCGTTCTTTGTCAAACCATTTGGTTACATTCCCTTCTATTGCTACCGCCATAGTCGGATTATAGCCGGTTATCTCCCGAATCTCAACGGGCAAAGGCAGCGGAGCTGTTCCGCCGATATTAAAACCCGCCTTTACCTCATATTCCAAACCGAGCAACGCAGACTTAATAATCCCTTGATTCCGGTCCGCCTGTCCAAAAGCGGGAACTGCCGCCAGTGACAAGACCAGCATACAGATATAGACAGCTATACTATTTTTCTTCATTTCGCTCTTTATTTTAATTGTCGGCTGCATAAATCAATTCAACTTCATCGATATACAGGGTACTTCCCGGAGCTCCCCGGAAATAATTGCCTTCCTTGCTTGAAGAAAAAACAATCGAGACATTATATCCTCCGGATTTCAGCTTCTCGCGGTCGATAACCTTACCGGATTTCATTACAAAAGGAATATAAAACTCGGTCCATTCATCTGTTTCCTTCCTGTCTTTATCATCCAATAAAGCGACAGAGACTAAGTTCGGATGCGTATAATTACCCTCTACGATTGTCCCGTCCAGATAACGGACCTTATCCGTTACTTCATAGAAGATAGCATAGACATCCCACGTATCCTTCTTATTCTTAACCGGTTCTCCGTTCTCCTGGAACACCTCACCTGCTTTATATTTATAATAACCTTTAAGATAAGTCGGGACATGCTCGAACGGCATACCCAGGCGAGTCGCTTTCAACGCATTCGTCAAAGCGCTGAGGACATCAAATGTTCCCATAAAGAGATTACCGGCAGCAATAGGCATACCGAAACCTTCACCGAAACTACCTGTTTCCTTTGTTTCCAACTTCACGCCTTTACCAACTTTACCATCGACCGTAGAACTGGTCGGGAAACTTGTCCGGTCTGACCCCATACCGGTCAGAGCGAAGCCTGCATTACCGCTTGCCCAATTAATACGGTTGCCTGTTGCTTCATCCAAATCATAGAATACGTCATATGTATAATTCGTTTTCACTACCGAATCCACATCTTCGAAATGATATTCCGTACTGATTCCGGCGATAATATAAGACACCTGGTATTCTTTCTTCCAATTTCCGTCTTCAGAGGTAACCGTATAATACTGCGGAGAAGTAAAGTCGCGCTCCGTACCGCTGGCAGGGGAAATAGTCGCACCGGGAGTCAACGTAAACTCCGGAGACTGATGCGCCAGGTCGATATCCGCCTTTACCATCAACGTCACTTTATTATTCTCTATGACCGGGTCCCTTTTCAGGATATCGGCAGGGACTACACAAGTCAATATATCCGCTTCCGCATTCGTCCCGTATACACGACATGAGCGTGATACTTAACAAAAGCCATGTGATCAAATAAGTCGTTCTCATTTTCTGTTTGTTTAATAAATAAAAGTCTCCCTTAAAAAGCAAACCAAATACAAAAATACGCTCCTTTTCTCAAAAAGCCATTGTATTTATATTTTTATCACAGTTTTTATTGTACCACTCACCTTTTATTTATACATTTGGCTCAACAACTTATATTATCTAATTCATAAGACCATGACAACACGCAGAGATTTTATCCGGCAAGCGACCTTATTAGGCGCCGGACTTTCCATGAGTCCTTTCTTCATCAACGCTACTCCCGGAAGTGTAGGGGCAAACGACAAAATACGTGTCGGCCTGATTGGCTGTAAAGGGATGGGGTTTTCAGACCTGCAAGCATTCCTCCGGAATCCGGAAGTCGAGTGTATCGCGCTATGCGACATCGACGACGAAGTACTCAACAGCCGGGCAGCCGAGACTCAAAAGATTACAGGCAAGAAAGTTAAAAACCTTTACAAAGACTGGCGGAAACTGATCGACAACAAAGACATCGACGTTGTCATCGTCGGCACGCCCGACCATTGGCACTGCCTGCAAATGGTAGCTGCCTGCGAGGCCGGTAAGGATGTTTATTGCGAAAAGCCGTTAGGCAACAGCATTGAAGAATGTAACATTATGGTTCGCGCCGCCGAGAAATACAACCGGGTGGTACAGGTAGGACAATGGCAACGCAGCGATCCGCACTGGCAGGACGCCATGGCATTCGTGCACAGCGGGCAGTTAGGCAAGATCCGTACCGTCCGCGTCTTCTCATATCAGGGCTGGTGTCCTTCCATTCCGGTCAAGCCGGACGAACCCGTTCCTGCAGGAGTGGACTATGACATGTGGCTGGGCCCGGCTCCTCAACGCCCGTTCAACCGTAACCGCTTCCATTTCACCTTCCGCTGGTTCTGGGATTATGCCGGCGGGTTGATGACGGACTGGGGCGTGCATCTGCTCGACTATGCTCTATATGGAATGAACGTAACGGCTCCCAACTCCATCATGGCTTCGGGCGGCAAATTCGGTTATCCGGACGATGCCTGCGAAACGCCTGACCTGTTGCAGACGATCTATACATTCGACGACTTCACGGTTATGTGGGATCATGCGATCGGTATCGACGACGGAGCTTACGGACGCAATCACGGCCTGGGATTTGTCGGAGAAAACGGGACACTGGTTGTCGACCGCGGCGGCTGGGAAGTAATCCCCGAAAAGGTGAGCGGTAAAGCCCGCATGGAAGCCGTTCCTTTGAAGAAAGCCTACGGCGAAGGCGGATTGAACCTGCACGTGAAGAACCATCTGGAATGTATCAAGTCGCGCAACCGCAATTGCAATGCCAGCATCGAGATCGGCGCCCATATCGCCAAGTTCTCCCAATTAGGCAACATCGCCTACCGGACGGGAAAGAAACTGACCTGGGACGGAAAGAGTTTCCACGACGCGGAAGCCGATAAATACTTGTGTAAAGAATACCGGGCTCCCTGGGAACTTCCGAAAATCTAAACGGTATTTCATACCGAACGATATGGAGTGTAGCGAAGCTGTAAAGCATCCGCTACACTCTTTTTTGCATTATGACCAGCCCAACCGTAATTCGGGTAGGATAATCCGTAATCTGTATGAAAGCATAACTCCTCCTCATCCATACCTTTGCAATATCAGACAAAACTGAAAACAAAAAGGCATACGAACCATGTTAATTAGTCAGGATCAAAGAAAACACATAAACAAAGAAAAGTATGGAAACAGTAAAATTAAACAACGGCATTGAAATGCCGATTTTGGGTTACGGAGTTTATCAGGTGACACCTGAAGAGTGCGAACGCTGCGTGTCGGATGCCATCCGCGTAGGTTACAGGTCTATCGACACGGCACAGGCTTATTATAATGAAGAAGGCGTCGGCCACGCCATCCGGAAAAGCGGCGTGCCGCGCGAAGAACTGTTCATCACGACAAAAGTCTGGATCTCGAACGCCGGGGAGAAAAAAGCAAAAGCGTCGATCGACGAGTCGTTACGCAAGTTGCAAAGCGATTATGTCGACTTATTGCTTATCCACCAGCCTTTCAACGATTACTACGGGACTTACCGCGCCCTGGAAGAAGCCTATAAAGCAGGGAAAGCCCGCGCCATCGGTGTCAGCAACTTCTATCCCGACCGTTTTATAGATCTTGCCAAGTTCTGCGAGATCAAGCCGGCAGTCAATCAAATGGAGACGCATGTCTTCAACCAGCAGGTCAAACTACAGGAGATCATGAAAAAGGAAGGCACGCAACTTATGTCGTGGGGACCGTTTGCCGAAGGCCGTAACAACTTCTTCACCAACGAAGTGTTGGAAGCGATAGGCCGGCAATACGGGAAATCCGTCGCCCAGGTAGCGCTTCGCTTCCTGATACAACGAGGCATTATCGTTATTCCGAAATCAACCCATAAAGAACGGATGATCGAGAACTTCAATGTCTTCGACTTCACCCTGTCGGCAGAAGAGATGGAGGCGATAGGCCGCCTCGATAAGGCAGAAAGCCTTTTCTTCTCCCACTACAATCCGGAATTTGTCGAGTTTCTGATTAATTTATAAATAAAAGGAGGTGTCAAACACGAAACCAATGGATTTTGACACCTCCTTTTACAAGTTTATTGATGTTCCTGGCGCAGCAAATCGTTTACCGTCTTAACCGGGTTGAAGGTTTCGATAGGCACTTCCACGAAGATCGTATTCCAGTCGCTCATCGCACCGTTCCACAAACCGGGCAACTCCAACGCTTTCAGATCGCGGCCATCTTTGCTCTTATAAGAGATAAAGCCGGTGTTCTTGTCCACATAGTCCGGCAAGTTGAACTTCTCGCCTTTATAGTTCTTCAACGCGCAAACCAGATCCACCGGGTTGAAGTGCGTGCCCTTTTCGAACATCGCTTTCTTTTCGGGATCTTTCAAGTCGATCTGCGAGCTTTCGAGTATCTGCAAAGAGATCGTCCCGTCCGGGTTGACAGCGAGGAACGGGCCGCCGCCCGGTTCACCGACATTCTTCACCATACCGCAGACGCGCAACGGACGGTTCAGCTTGCTCTTAATATAAAGAATCAACTCGACATCTTCCAATAACTTCGTTTCAGGGTTCTTCACACACAAGTCTTCCTGCAGGAAATGAATCATCTCTTCCACCTGGTCGTGCGAATACTTGCCGCTGTCGATCAGTTCCAGATACTTGAAGATGCGTTCCTGTAAAGAGACCAACACACCGGCGATCACCTTCTTGAAGATAACGGTCGAACATTTGAAACTGTCCGGAACCACATTATCGATGTTCTTGACAAACACCACGTCGGCATCCACATCGTTCAGGTTTTCGATCAAGGCGCCGTGGCCGCCCGGACGGAACAACAGGTTACCGTTCTTGTCGCGGAACGGGTTGTTTTCCATATCGGCAGCGATCGTGTCGGTACTCGGTTTCTGCACACTGAAAGAAATATCGTATTTCACGGAGAATTTCTCTTCATAATTTCCCGCCTTTGCGGCAACCAACTGTTCGAACAGCGCCTTATGTTCGGGCGACACGGTGAAATGAATGTTCACTTCGCCCGCATTGTTCTTCGCATACATCGCACCCTCGGCCAGATGTTCTTCCATCGCCGTACGGACTGTTTTCGGATAAGAATGGAAAAGCAACAAACCTTTCGGAAGCTGTCCGTAGTTCAGCCCTTTAGGTTCCAACAGGTTGGCGACAACAGCTTTGTACTGTCCGAGAGCAATCAGCGCCGGAATATCTTTCGCTTCATTCTCGATGCAAGCCTGGTTCAAGGCATCATAGAAAGCAAACTTCGTGATATCGTCGAAGAACTTCTTCTCAAACGCATTCTGAGGCTCGTCATAACCGGCAGACAGGAACTCATACAGGTTCTTGAACATACGGCTTGCCGCACCCGAAGCCGGCACGAACTTCACAATCTTCTTATTCTTTGCCAGGTAAGCATCCCAGGCATCCATATAAGTAGCCTGTTTTTCCTGCGGGATCACCATAATCCCTCTCTCGACCGACGCCGAAGCTGTAATTTCCAGGAAAGGAAACCCTTTCACGAAGCAAGCCAACTGTTCTTCAATCTGCTTTTCGCTGATCCCTTTAGCTGCCAGTAACTCTAAGTCTTTTGCGTTTAACATAGTATATCTTTTTAATAAGTTAATAATCAGACACGCTACAAGGGCCTGCCGGCCTATGTATATCGCAAATGTATAAAAATACCATTAGAAATGCACTGATATTCGCAGAAAAACTTACTTTTACGGTATGTTTTACGGACAGCCCTCAAACAGGCAGCAAAAAGACAGACGACTATGGATATACAACCGTTCTTTACCGAAGAGGAGAAAAAGCAGTTTTTCTCCAAGTACAAGCAATTATTACGCCATCTGTACTCTTTCCTGAAAAAAGAAGATTTGGGCAAGATGAAGGAGTTGATGAAGCGGGTTGTGGCTTTGGATTGCTACGGACGAGACAAAAACGGCATCAACGGCCTGCTCCGCAATATCGATACGGCGTTGATCGCCACCGTAGAGATCGGGCTGAAGCGCACTTCGGTCATCGCTCTCCTGCTCTACCGCCCGGTCATGAAAAAGATCATCACATTAGATGAAGTGAAAGAGACGTTCGACGCGGATGTCACCCTGATCATCAGCCGCCTGCTGAAGACTTCGGACCTTTACGCCCGCAATACGGCTGTCGATTCCGAGAACTTCCATAAACTACTGTTCTCGTTTGCCGAAGATGTGCGCGTGATCCTGATCATGATCGCCGACCGCCTTTGCCTGATGCGCCTCGGCAAACATTTGAAGAACGACGAAGACCGGAAACGGCTGGCGACGGAAGTTTCTTACCTGTACGCCCCGCTTGCCCACCGCCTCGGATTGTACACGATCAAGAGCGAACTGGAAGACTTGTCGCTGAAATACACCGACCGCAAGCAGTACGACTTCATCAAACGGAAACTGAACGAGACGAAACGCTCGCGCGACGCCTACATCGCCGAGTTCATCGCGCCTATCAAAAGCAAGCTGGAAGATGCCGGACTCCGTTTCGACATCAAGGGACGCACCAAGTCTATCCACTCCATCAACAACAAACTGAAAAAGCAGAACATCCCGTTCGAAGACATATACGACTTGTTTGCCATCCGCATCATCCTGGACACGCCGTATGAGAAGGAACGTTCGGACTGCTGGCAGGTCTACTCGATCATCACCGACATGTACCAGCCGAACCCGAAGCGCATGAAAGACTGGATCTCCATCCCGAAGACGAACGGTTACGAAAGTCTGCATATCACCGTGATGGGACCGCAGAGCAAATGGGTGGAAGTGCAGATACGCACCCGCCGCATGGACGAGATCGCCGAGCGGGGACTGGCCGCGCATTGGAAATATAAAGGAGGAAAAGCGGAAAGCGGACTGGACGAATTCCTGAACACCGTACGCGCCGCCCTGGAAACGAAGGAGAACAACCCGCTCGACCTGATGCAGGATTTCAAGATGGACTTGTACAAGGACGAGATCTATGTCTTCACCCCGACAGGCGAACTGATCAAGCTGGCCAAAGGGGCGACCGTGCTCGACTTTGCTTTCGCGATCCATACCAAGTTAGGAAGCAAATGCGTATCGGCAAAAGTGAACGGGAAGAATGTCCCTATTAAATATGTACTGAATAACGGAGACACGGTTTCCGTCATCACCGCTCCCGCCCAAAGCCCGAAGCGTGACTGGCTGAACATCGTCGTCACCTCCAAAGCGCGGGTCAAGATCAAGCAGGCGCTACGCGAAGAGACTGCCAAGGCCGTGGACTTTGCCAAAGAGATGCTGCAACGCCGCTTCAAGAACCGGAAGATCGAGATGGAGGAACCGATCCTGATGCGTTACATCAAGAAGAAAGGGTTCAAGACCGTCACCGACTTCTATGTCGAGATTGCCGAAGAACGCCTCGACCCGAACCAGGTGATCGACGAATACCTGGAACAGCTACGTCGGGAAACGGAAACGAACGAACACACCGAAGTCCGCAGCGCCGAAGAATATATCACGACGACCGAGGCGGAAGAGATCGCGACCAACAAGGACGTGCTGGTGATCGACAAGAACCTGACCGGCATCGAGTATAAGCTGGCTAAATGCTGCAACCCGATCTACGGGGACGAGGTGTTCGGTTTCGTCTCCACGCAAGGCATCAAGATTCACCGGATGGACTGCCCGAACGCGCAGGAGATGTTCAGCCGTTTCGGCTACCGCATCATCCAGGCCAAATGGAGCGGCAAGGGAGACAACGGATATATCGTCACCTTGCGCGTGACGGGACGTGACGACATCTCGATCGTCACCAACATAACCTCGGTAATCGGCAAAGAAACCGGCATTTCGCTCCGTTCGCTCAACATCGATTCGGTAGACGGCATCTTCCAGGGAACCTTTACCGTGATGGTGCGCGACACGACGGCGTTGAACATGCTGACCAAGAAGATCAATGCGGTGAAAGGGGTAAAGACGGTGGAAAGGTTAAACTCCTGAAACGGGTTATCCGTTACAAACGGAATCGTATTTATAATCAAACAGAAGAAATGACGGACGGAATCAACACACTGCGCTATTCGGACTTCTTCCTGGCGATGTACTTCGACGGAGGAAGAAGTTGCTTGCACCGGAACCATTCTCATGTGTTAGTCTATATGTACTCCGGTGAAATGGTAATCGATGAAAGGGATAAAATCACCCGGCTGCATAAAGGTGATTGCGCCTTTATCCGTAAAGACTTTAGTGTACAAATGACCAAGCAGGCATGGAACGGGGAACAGTTCAAAGCCATATTCCTGATGTTCACCCCCAAATTCTTGCGCGGTTTTTACAGCCGTTTGGACCGGAATGCAATACCTGAAGATGCCAGGCGAGATCAAACAAGCCTGTACAAGTTACCGCCCAACCGCCCCGACATCGTAAGCCTGTTCGAATCCATGACACCTTACTTCGATTCGAACATCCAGCCGACAGAGGAGTTATTGCAACTGAAAATGGTCGAAGGCATATACGTGTTGCTCAATACGAGCAAGAACCTGTATGCCTCTGTCTTCGATTTTACGGACCCGTGGAAAATCGACATATTGGAATTCCTCGAAAGAAACTACATGAATGACATATCGATGGAAGAAATCGCCAATTATACCGGTCGCAGCCTGTCCACGTTCAAGCGGGATTTCAAAAAGTGCAGTACGCTTTCCCCACGGGAATGGTTGATACGCCGTCGCCTCGAAGCCGCCCGTGAGTTGATACGGAAAGGAGGACGCAAGGTATCGGAAATTTGTTTTGAGGTAGGATTCAAGAACCTTTCCCACTTCTCGAAGATTTATAAAGAAACGTATGGCATTCCTCCGACTGAGGATATAAAGCCAGGAATCAGTCTCGCATAAGTTGCGGGACTTTTTTATTTGTGAACTTTCCAACAAAGCATTCTGAACCACACAACAAAGCCATTGCGCCACAACCCTCCTACCTTTGCATCAGAAAATGATCAGAGTTCATAACAAATAAAATCAGACAATCATGACAACAAGAGAAACAACGAGTATGGAAGATATTTTCAAGAAAGACCTGTCGGGCGAAATGGTTTCCCCCGACGAGCCGGGTTACGAAATGTTGATTACCGACATTTTCGCCACCATCAAGACCGCTACGGAAATGAATACGGGTTACCGCACCCCGGAAGAAGTACACGAATATATGGGCCGGATTCTCGGCAAACCGCTCGAAAAGAGTACGACGGTACTGCCGCCGCTCTACATCGACTACGGCAAACCTGTCACGATCGGGAAGGGATGTTTCATCCAGCAGTGTTGTACCTTCTTCGGACGCGGCGGCATCACGATTGGCGATGGAGTATTCATTGGCCCGAAAGTCAACCTGATTACAATCAACCACGACCCGGACCCGGAAAACCGCAGCGCGACCTATGGCCGTCCGATCGTAATCGAGGACAAGGCATGGATCGGCATCAATTCTACCATCCTTCCCGGAGTAAGCATCGGCTACGGAGCCATCGTCGGAGCCGGTAGCGTAGTGACTAAAGACGTGCCTCCCATGACAGTGGTAGCCGGCAATCCGGCAAAATTCATTAAGAAGATAGATTGACGCCCCTGCCATTCTACGAAAAGATCGTTGCTTTTTCTCACCCCTTCCCACACCAGTGAGAAAAGTTTCTCATGGCGGTGAGAATTTATTCTCATGCGCGTGAGAAAGTTTTCTCATAGGCAGGAGAATAGTTTCTCACAGGCAGGAGAATATCACGATATGCTATTCCCAGTCATAGTCCTCCTTATACTCGTCAAACACAGGTTCGGAAGTAATCCCGTGTTTCCGGAATACATTTTTAATAAATATCTGTTCTTCAGGGGTGATAAGCCGTTCCCGGTTCCGGATGCGATAATACGTACTCCGGCCGAAATGATTATAGATCGGACGTTTAACGATAGTTGCGTCCCGATAAGTCAGGTTGTCATATAGATGGATCATGCCGACAGCGAAACGCACCAACCGTTTTTCCTTAAAAAAGGGACAGGACTTCCCGTCCGATACCACATTGTTGGGATTCACGACCGTTACATACTTCCGATCGGACGGTATATGGGCGGCTAACAGGTGACGAAGACATTTGTCAGCACATGCACACTGTCCGTTAAAACAATGGGCGAAACCATAAGGGGCCGACTGGTAATTAAATTCAGGTTCCATTTGTTTTTTCTTTTTATAGTTAGTAAGAGGAAAACGTTAGTTCTTTCTCATGACCACATCGGTCAATTCTTTATTAAACAAGCGATATTCACTTTCTGTTATCTCACGCTCCGTTGTAAGGACGAGCAAAGAATGTCCTTTGCAGCCACTCCGGTAAGGAGGATGTATGTGCGGATAAGGATTCTTATGAAAACCGCACCTTTTATAAAACCTCAAACGTGCTTCCGAGACTTCATCCGTAATCGGATCTATTTCCAACAATACCATTTTGGAGGCTTCGGATATAAAACGTTGCAGAATCCGGTAGCCATGTCCTTTCCCCCTAAGAGATTGATTTATGGCAAAGTGTTCTATATAAATATAATCGCTGAACTCCCAGTAAGAGATAAAACCGATGAAACAGCCATCTTCGGCATAGGCGTTCAGATGGTAGTTCAGGCAGGAGAAAGCATCGTCTTGTTGTTCATCGGTCCGCTGTTCAAAAACCGGGAAGCTAATCATATACAAGTCTCTGAACATCCGATAATACGCATGCCCTGCACTATTTATTATTATCTTATCCACTATTTTCTATGATTAAAATTATACATGCTATGGCCTTGCCGGTTTCAGCCCCATCTTCTCCGCCCGTTGCAGCATAAAGGCGCGGGCAGCTTCGTATTCGTTCGGGATCACGCCGTCGAGGATCGCGTTCTTGATGGCTTCTTTCAGGACACCGACCGGCTGCGAAGGCGGCAAACCGAATGTTTCCATAATCTCCTCGCCCGTCACAGGCGGCTGGAAGTTGCGGACGCGGTCTTTCTCTTCTATATCGGCGAGCTTGCTGCGGACTTTCTGGAAGTTATTCAGGAAGCGGCGCACCTTTTCGGGGTTCTTGCTCGTGATATCCGCCTCGCAAAGTTTCATCAGGTCTTCTATATCGTCGCCCGCATCAAACAGCAGGCGGCGGATGGCCGAATCCGTTACCTCATCGTCCGACAAGGCGATCGGGCGCATGTGCAGGCTGACCATCTTCTGGACATATTTCATCTTCTCGTTCATCGGCAGCTTCATCTTGCGGAAGATGCCGGGAATCATCTTCTCGCCGATGAAATTATGATTGTGGAACGTCCAGCCCAGGCGCGGATCGAAACGTTTCGTCGCCGGCTTGGCTATATCATGGAAAAGGGCGCTCCAGCGCAACCACAGGTTATCGGTCGTCCTGCTCAGGCGGTCGAGCACCATCAAAGTATGGGCGAAGTTATCCTTATGCCCGATCCCTTCCTTCGTCTCCACTCCTTTCAGGGCGCAAAGTTCGGGGAAGATCAGAGGCAACAGCCCGCAACGGTCCAGCAGGTCGAAGCCGACAGAGGGTTTCGGCGAAAGGACGATCTTGTTCAACTCATCCACGATACGCTCTTTCGAGATGATCGAGATGCGCTCCTTATTCCGTTCGATCGCATCGAAGGTATCGGGATCGATAAAGAACCCTAACTGGCTGGCAAAGCGGACGGCACGCATCATGCGCAACGGATCGTCGCTAAAGGTAATATCCGGATCGAGCGGCGTACGGATCAGCCAATTGTCCATATCGGTCAAGCCATCGAAAGGATCGACCAGTTCACCGTACCGGTCTTTATTCAGGCAAAGTGCCAGGGCGTTGATCGTAAAGTCGCGGCGGTTCTGGTCGTCTTCGAGCGTCCCGTCTTCGACAACCGGCTTGCGGCTGTCATGCGTGTAGGATTCCTTGCGGGCGCCGACAAATTCGAGTTCAAGGTCGCCGGCCTTCACCTGCGCCGTACCGAAGTTCTTGAAGACGGACAGGTAAGCGCCCCGCCCCAATTTCTTAGCGACAGCTTTCGCCAGTTCGATGCCGCTCCCGACGGCAACGACATCGATATCTTTGGAAGGACGATGCAGAAATATATCCCGCACATAGCCGCCTATCACGTATGCCTCAACTCCTAACTCATCCGCCGCCTCCGAAATCAAATGAAACGGCTTCGCCGAAATATGTTTTAATATATCTTCTTGTTCGATGTACATATATATATTGTTTATCAACAAATGCTGATTTGTCTGTTACTTTTGGCTTGACCTGCCTCGCTACTTCGTTCCCTTCGTTCGCTGTCGCGTCTGAAACTCGCTTCGCTTGGGACAGCAGACG
>ERZ834769.1926-NODE-1926-length-16595-cov-5.089359_pt1 | contig 16595 bp, 20 predicted proteins | sample MGYA00519690_ERZ834769 | MGnify/ENA primary metagenome ERZ834769 (study PRJEB31850, sample SAMEA3708760) | human gut metagenome | biome: human gut; feature: human-associated habitat; material: faeces | place: China | collected 2014 ... | reverse complement strand
TCAAATGAGGACGACACAGTTATGCCGTGCTGTTTGGCTTCTAAAACCTTGTGTGCTCTTGTCAACTGATGGTAGTCATATTAAAGCCAAAAAAATATAAAAAAAGTTGGAATAGGGTATAGCCAAAAGAGGAAAAGGGTGGTATAATAAGGCTATCAGAAATGAGAACGATAATCATTCTTAATCATCAGGAGGTATTATTAATATGAAGTTCCGTTGCACAGTTTGCGGTTATGTACACGAAGGACCTGAGGCCCCCGAATTCTGCCCCGTCTGCAAGGCTCCAAAGGACAAGTTCGTGCCTGTGGAGGAGAACAAGATGAGCTGGGCCGCCGAGCACGTGGTAGGCGTTGCTAAGGGCGTAGATCCCGAGATCATCGAAGGCCTCCGCGCCAACTTCAACGGCGAGTGCAGTGAAGTCGGTATGTATCTGGCTATGGCCCGCGTAGCTCACCGGGAGGGTTATCCCGAGATCGGCCTGTACTGGGAGAAGGCTGCTTACGAAGAGGCCGAGCATGCGGCAAAGTTCGCGGAGCTGCTGGGCGAGGTAGTGACCGACAGCACCAAGCGCAACCTTGAGATGCGTGTAGAGGCAGAGCATGGCGCGACCGAAGGAAAGACTATGCTTGCAAAGCGGGCTAAAGAATTGAACCTCGACGCTATCCACGACACCGTACACGAGATGGCCAGGGACGAAGCCCGCCATGGCAAGGCCTTCGAGGGCCTGCTCAAGCGCTACTTCGGCGAATAACAGGGCAAAAAAAGGAGAACGCAGCGATGAAAAAATACGAATGCCCCTGCGGCTATGTATACGATCCCGAGCTGGGCGACCCGGATAACGGCGTAGCTCCCGGCACCCCCTGGGAGGACGTCCCGGAGGATTGGGTATGCCCCGTCTGCGGGCTGGGCAAGGACGCGTTTAACGAGGAGTAAGACTTTCGAAGAAGTGGCTAAGCGCCACTTCTTCGAGTTTTTTTTCGGGTTTAGCCTCAAGGGGCTGCGGCCCCTTAACAACCCTGAGATTTTCGACAGACTGAGCGGAGCCGCGAAGGCGGCTCCGCTTTTTTGTTGCAATACGCAAGAGCCTACACTATAATAAAAGAAGTAAAAGAAAATACATTTCACGTATGGAGGGCTGTTCCATGAAAGCTATTGTATGTGAAAAATGCGGCGCATCAGATTTTTATGATGAAAACGGAATAAGGACCTGCCGCTATTGCGGCGCAAGGTACAGGATAGCCTATACATCGAGCATAGGCCTTGATGACGATGTGGCGGAGCTGCTGAGAAAGTGCAGGGAAAACCCCGCAAGGGCACGGAAATACGCAAACCTAATACTGGACATCGACCCTGATAATCCTGAAGCATTGAAGTACCTGAAATAAATATTTAATAGTGGGGGCATAATTATGAAGATATCAGATGTTTGCCGGCAATATGGATTTGACGAAAATGACTTAAAGGCGTTTTTAAAAGAAAAAAAGCTGCTCAAAGAGACGTGGACTTCTTATGTGATCGAAGATAGTAATGTTGACAAAGCTGTGAGAATGTATGCTGAGTTTAAGGCGCAGCAGGAGGAAGAGGCGGCCGCCGAAAGGAGGGAGGCGGAAAAAAAGAAGAGGGCTATGGCTAAGATGCTCATAACCTCGGGCTTTAGCTTCGATGGCTACACTATAACGAAGTATTCGGGATATATATCCGGCGACGACGCCATATCGGTAGACCGCGGTTTGGCGGTATTCGGCTCGGATACCGGGGTAAAGGATAAGCTGCTGAACTCGCTTGTGGAAATACGCCGGAATGCGTTGCGGGAGCTGAAGGAGGCGGCATACGAGCTGGGCTGCAACGCCGTAATAGGGGTTGACTTTGATTATATCACGCTCGATCCGCAGACGAAGGACTTGCTCGCAACGGGGGGAATATCGTACCAGCCATACGTTTTTGCGGTCACCGCCAACGGCAACGCGGTCGTAATAGAAAAAAACGGTGAGGACGGCAGCAGCAAAGAAAGGCTCTGAATGCAAAGGGAACGGCCCCTGCTTACAGTTTTTTCTCCAGGCACACCAGCCCAACGCCTTTTATCCCGTTGAACACACAGGGCACGATTCCGGCCTCGCGATAGCCCAGGCGGGCGTACAGCCTGCGGGCAGCGGCGTTCTTCTCGTTGGTGTCCATGCGGAGCACCGGGCAGCCGTTGTTTTTCGCGTAGCTTTCATAGTACGCAACAAAGGCGGTGCCGTAGCCCCTCCCCGCCATGAGCGGGTCTACCACGAGGGTGTGAAGCACCATAACCTCATCCGGCTCAGCGTGGTAAAGCCAGCCCACCTCTGCGTATACCGGCATCTGTATACGGTTGATTATGGCGGCGGCAGCGACTTGCCCGCCGTCCACGCAGACAAAAAGGTCGCCCCGCCCGAGCGCGTCCAGCGCGGTCTGGCGGGTGGGGTAAACTCCCCGCTGCCAGCCTACTGTAAGACGGCCCTGCTCCTGTGCGTCGATTATGCGGCCGTATATGGCAGCGATGGCATCAATGTGCCCGGATGTGGCTTTTATGAACTGCATATCAGAATACCTTGTCTCCGTTCTTTACGGGAGCGGTTGGCCTGAGCAGCACCACTCCCTGCTCGGATTCAGTACCAAGAATGCGTACCTCGCTCTTGACTGAGCCTATGTGTATGGGAGTGAGGTTGGTGCAGCATATTACCTGCATGCCTATAAGCTGCTCTGCGGTATAAAGCTCTGTTATCTGGGCGGAGGAGGACTTTACGCCTATCTCGGGGCCGAAGTCTATCTTGAGCTTATACGCGGGGTTACGGGCCTTCTTGTTGGGGCCTGCTTCGATTATGGTGCCCGCACGCATTTCGACTCTGTTGAATTCCTCGATACCTATCTGACCGTTATCGCTCATCTTTTCCATTTGTAATTACCTCCGTAGGGTCATAAGGATATTGTACGACTGCCGCAAAAGCGCCTTTGCGGGTTTTTCCACATACCGGAAAGGTGAATAGTGAATATCCAACAGAAAAAGCAAAAAGAAAGCCTGCCGGGGTCAATGGCCACGGCGCTTTTCTTTTTTCTTCTCCTGACGCAGCTGGTAGGCAGCACGCCTTTCCTCCTCCCGCTGCTGGCGGGACTTTTCCTGACGGACGGCCTTGTTTATCACCCGCTGCTGGTATTATACTATAAGCAGGCAGAAAAGGGTATAAGTATTCCCGGCATATGGCATCATTCGATATTTAGAAAATAATCTAAATACTTCTTGACAACCTTATCGCTCCGGTATATACTCTATTTAGATGAAATTCAAAAGAGGTGAGGCGTATGGGAATGAAGGAGACCTTCAAGGCCATCGGGGATCCGGTGCGGCGGGAGATACTGGAACTGCTCAAGGGAGGCATGATGTCCGCCGGTGACATAGCAAGCCATTTCGACATGACGCAGGCCACGGTATCATATCACCTGAGCCAGCTTAAAAAGGCGGGGCTCATATACGAGAACCGGGAAAAGAACTTTATATATTATCAGCTTAACACCAGCGTATTTGAGGAGATAATGCTTTGGTGCAGGGGCTTTATGGGAGGTAAGGACGATGAAGAAGATAAGTAAGCTGACGGTAATTACGACTTTGATAACGCTGCTGCCGATAGTGTTGGGCATAGCGCTGTATGACAGGCTGCCGGATGTGGTGGCCACACACTGGGGCATAGACAACCAGCCCAACGGCTGGAGCAGCAAGGCCATGGCGGCCTTCGGCATGCCGGGCATACTGGCGCTCATCAATCTTGTATGCAGCACAGCCATGGAGATATGTCCCGACAGCCCCTTTGTGAAGGTGCGCCCGGTCAGCATAAAGGCCGTTGGCGGATGGGAAAAGGAGAATAAGCTGGCCGATAAGGTATCTCCCAGGCTTATGTGGCTGTGCCGCTGGATAATACCCGTGCTGAGCCTTATACTGGTGCCGGTAATGCTGTATTCGGCCATGGGCGTGAGCTTTGATATGGACAGGATAGTATGCAGCATACTCGGCATAATGTTCATAATAATAGGAAATTACCTGCCAAAGTGCAGGCGCAACGGCGTTGTGGGCATAAAGATACCATGGACGCTGAGCTCAGACGAAAACTGGGATAAGACTCACCGCTTTGCCGGGTTTGTATGGATCGTGTGCGGCGCGGCAGCCATAGTTGGAGGCTGGACAAAGCCAGTGGTCGTCATAGTGGCGCTCGTTGCAATGATACTGCTTCCGGTGGTATACTCAGGTATACTAAAGCATAAGGGGATATAGCAATGGTGACAACCAATCCCATGCGTATGCTCGCCGCCGCAGGCATAGGCTTTGAGGCGCGGGAATATCAATACGACGAGAGCGACCTCTCCGGCGTACACGCCGCGGCGGAGCTTGGCCTTGACCCGGACTGTACCTTCAAGACGCTGGTGCTAAGAGGGGACAAAAACGGCCTTTTCGTATGCTGCATACCCGTAGGGGAAGAGGTGGATCTGAAGAAGGCGGCGGTGATATCCGGCAATAAAAGGGCCGAGATGATACACGTGAAGGAGCTGCCTGTGCTGACGGGGTATATTCGGGGCGGCTGCTCACCCATAGGCATGAAGAAGCAGCTTCCCACATATATAGAGGAGACTGCCCAGCTTTTCGACAGGATAGCGGTAAGCGCCGGCATACGGGGGCAGATGCTCATGCTGGATCCGGAGGAGCTGAGGGAGTTCGTGGGCGCCAGCTACGGCGAAATAGTTAAATAACGCATATTGTAAAGGGGGATATACCATGGAGACTAAGCAGACTCAGACCGCAGAGGAGCTGCAGGCGCAGCTGCTCAGGAAGATGCACAGCATGGACCTCATACGCACCGCAGCCTGCGTATTGGTGGCGGTAGTGGTACTCGTAAGCGCCGTAGTGGTGCTGCCCAGGGCAAACAGCATACTGACCAACGCGGATAACACCGTGAACGAGCTTTCCGCCGTTGTGGACGAATTGCAGCAGGTGGATTTCATCGCCATGAGCGAGGGCATTACCGAGCTTACAAGGGTAGGCAGCGAGAGCCTGACAGGCGCCACGGTAGAGCTTATAAAGACCATGCAGCAGCTGCAATCCATAGACTTTGAGGCGCTGTCCGAGAGTATAGAGAACCTGAATACCGTATCCGAGGGCATGGCTAAGCTGTTCGGGAAAAAGAGATAAGCCCCGATAAGCAAAAATTATGAAAAGGGCCGCGCCTGAGCGGCCTTTTTTTGTTGCAAAAAGCCCGGTATTGTTCTAAAATTAGTACAGAAAATACTTAACGCTATGACACATCTTTAACAAAAAATACAAGGAGGCTCAACATGAGCAATATTGACTCTAAGGCCCGCACCTGGGCGGAAATAGACATGGCGGCACTGAAGCACAACTTTGAAATAGCCAAGCGCACCGGCAAGAAGGTGCTCTGCGTCATAAAGGCCAACGCATACGGCCACGGAGCGGTACACTGCGGCCTTTTCCTGGAAAAGCAGGGCGCAGACTTCTTCGCGGTAGCCTGTCTGTCCGAGGCTATAGAGCTTCGCGAGGGCGGCATAACCAAGCCCATACTCATACTGGGCTATACCCCCGAAAAGTACGCTGAAATGCTTGCCAAATACGATATCACCCAGGCCGTGCAGGACGAGCGCACAGCATTGGAGTTCGGCAGGTACGCTACCGAGGCCGGCGTGAATCTGAACGTACACGTAAAGATAGACACCGGCATGAGCCGCACCGGCATATTCGCCCAAGGGGAGGAGGCCGCCCTTGCAGCCGCCGATACCATCGAGCGCATATACAATATCCCCGGCATCACCGTAAAGGGTATGTTCACCCACTTCTCCGTGGCGGATACCCCCTCCGAGGACGAATACACCGCGTGGCAGTTCAAGAACTACACCACCGTCCTCAACGCCCTTACAGCGAAGGGGCTGCGCCCGGAGGTGTGCCACGCCAGCAACTCTGCGGCCATACTTGCCCACCCTGAGGCACACCTTGACATGGTGCGCGAGGGCATAATACTCTACGGCATGTACCCCGACAGCGAGCCCCGCAAGGGCGAGCTTAAGCCCGTGCTCACCCTCAAGTCCCGGGTAGCTCAGGTACGCGATCTGCCCGCCGGCACATCCATAAGCTACGGACGAACCTTTATCAGCGACAAGCCCATTCGCACCGCCGTTATAACAGCGGGCTATGCGGACGGTCATCCCCGCCGTATAAGCAATGCCTCCTACGACATGATACACGGTAAGAAGTTCAAGCAGGTAGGCCGCATATGCATGGATATGCACATGATAGACGTCACCGGCGACGACAGCGTAAAGGTGGGCGACGAAGTCACCCTCTGGGGCGGCGCAGGCATGACCGCCGAGGAAGTGGGCAAGGTGGTAGGCACTATCAACTACGAGCTTACCTGCCTCATTACCCCCCGCGTACCCCGTGTGTACATCAACGAGGATTGACAATATATTATCCCGAAGAAGCGAAGAGCTGTACGCTGGAAATTATATTGTTTAAAAATGCACAAAGCAAAATCGAAAAGCCGCGCAATGCGGCTTTTTGCTATTCTTTGCACAATTTTTATACAAAAAACAGCAAAAATATGAGTTATTTGTGAATAAATGTTGACTGGACGGCGAGGGTATGGTATTGTAAATCAGTCTATTTTAATATATTAATTTCTATTATGTTAAAGCGGCAAAGTAAAAACACAGGGGGAAAACTTAAAAATGGAAAACAACAAGGGACAATGGAGCTCCAATTTCGGCTTCCTCATGGCTGCCATAGGCTCCGCGGTAGGACTGGGCAATATATGGGGCTTCCCGTATAAGATGGGTGCAAACGGCGGCGGTGCCTTCCTGATGATATACATCATGCTGGTAGTATTCGTAGGCTTCGCCGTAATGCTGGGAGAGCTGACAATAGGCCGCAAGACCGGCAAGGGCGCGGTTGGCGCATACAGGGCGCTGAACAAAAAGCTCCCATGGGTGGGCTACATGGGCGTAGGCTCCGCGTTCCTTATTCTGGGCTTTTACAGCGTGCTGGGCGGCATGGTAATGCGCTATATGCTGGGCTTCCTCGTTAATATGTTCGGCGGTGCGGGCTTTGCGGCGGAGGGCTTCTTCGGCTCATGGATAGCCAATATGCCCGGCATGGTAGGATTTTACGCACTGTTCATGCTGCTCAATATAGTGATAGTTATGGGCGGCATATCCGGCGGCATAGAGAAATTCTCCAAGGTAGCAATGCCCGCTCTTGCCGTGATGCTGGTGACAGTCATAGTTTACGTCGCATGTCAGCCAGGCGCTATGGAGGGCTATAAGTTCATGTTCGTGCCGGACTTCTCGGTATTCGACAGCCTCAAGTCCTTCTTCGACGTGCTCAAGTCCGCTGCGGGCCAGATGTTCTTCTCACTGTCCCTTGGCATGGGCGCAATGATAACCTACGGCTCCTATCTCTCCAAAAGCGAGGATCTTAATACCAACACCATAATAATCCCCGTGGCGGATACAATAGTGGCCATAATGGCCGGTATGGCGGTAATGCCTGCCTGCTCCGCCTTCGGCATGGACTACGGTCAGGGCCCCGGCCTGCTCTTCAATACCCTCCAGACGGTATTCATGGACGGTATGGGCGGCTTCATAGGCAACCTCATGGGCTTCCTGTTCTATACCCTCGTATTTATAGCGGCCATAACCTCGTCAATATCGCTGCTGGAGGTAAACACCGCGTATATCATAGACAAGAAACTTGAAAAGGGCAAGAAGGTCAACCGCAAGAGCATAACCGTAATAATGGCGGCAGTGATATTCATTGTGGGCCTGCCTACGGCGCTGGACGGACTCGGCACAAACGTAGCGGGCGGCGCCCTCATAGACAACCCCGCTATCACTTTCGGCCTGCCCACGGTGGGCGCCACGGCGGATTGGCTGGACTTTTACGACATGATCGCGGAGGGCATACTCATGCCCTTGGGCTCCCTCGCCATGAGCATAATCATAGGCTGGGTGTTCGGGAACAGGATGGTAAAGGAGGAGGTCGCCTGCTCCGGCCATGTATACCGGGCGGAAGGATTCTACAATATTTGCTTTAAGTACATCGTTCCTGTTATAATGGTGATAGTGCTTTACGCGCAGATACAGACATTCTTTGGCTAAAAAGGAGATGCTTATTATATGAAGCTGACGCTTGAAAGGGCGGAGGAGATACTTAAAAAGCACACCACGGAGGAGCACCTGTTTACCCATGCGCTGGCCGTCAGCTCGGCCATGGGCGCAATGGCGGAGCACTTCGGAGAAGATCCCGAATACTGGAGGGCCATAGGCTACCTTCACGACGTGGACTACGAGAAGTTTCCGGAGGAGCACTGCAAGCACGTCCGTGAGCTGCTTGCCCCGGAGGGTGTGGAAGAGGAGGACATAAGAGCCATAATCTCCCATGGCTATGGACTTTGCACAGAGGAAGTAAAGCCCGAGACTAACCTCGAAAAGAGCCTGTTCGCAGTGGACGAGCTCACCGGCATAGTCATGGCCTGCGCCCTCATGCGGCCTACCGGTATAACCGATCTGGAGGTCAGCAGCCTTAAGAAGAAGTTCAAGGATAAGAAGTTTGCCGCCAAGTGCAACCGGGAAATCATAAAGCAGGGCGCGGAGACTCTGGGTATGCCCCTTGAAGAGCTTATGGAGCTTACTATAAAGGGTATGAAGACCGAGGCGGACGCGCTGGGGCTGGGCGCAAAGGTATAAGCGCATAAAAGAGCGGGATTTCCCCGCCAGTCTGTTGATAAACCTTAGGGTTGTTAAGGGGCCGCAGCCCCTTAAGTTAATTCCGGCTTTGACGACATGTGCGTCAAAACGGATGAAAACCGGAGGTTTTCGCACTTTGCGGGTTTTGCCGCCCGGGAACGAATGTGAGAGGCAAAATCCGAAAAAACTCGAAAAAGTGGCCATTAGCCACTTTTTCGATACTCAAAGCGGGGTTTCCCCGCTTTTTTATTTGCGCGGGAAGGCCCGCTATGCTATAATCCACCTAAGAATGCTATTAAACGGAGGTGAGCTCATGGACGACAGTTGCAGTTGCACGGGAAAACAGGCTTCGGCTGAAGGCGTTCACTTGTGCCGGTTCATGGCTCGCAACCGCAGCGTAGCGGCATAAGCATATCACATAATCATTCAGTCTTAGCCATACTTCTTTAAGCAACAGCAGACTAATATTGTCCCTTGGCGAGCGCTTTTTGCGTGCGCCGTGTTTTCGCTTGAATAAAATCGGAGGTATGGATAATGGACAGCATCAGAAATTTACCGGAAGAACAGCCGGTACTCCGCAACTATTCGGAGGAGCTGGCAAAGATAATAAGAAGCGGCATCTCTCCCCGCGCACTGAAGGACAGGCTTTCGGACTACCATCAGAGGGATATAGCAGAGGTGCTGGAGGAGCTTACCCCGGCCGAGCGCAAGAAGCTTTACGGCATATTGGACAGCGACGAGCTTTCCGGCGTGTTTGAATTTGTCGACCATCCCTATGTTTACATAGACGAGCTGAACATACGCAAGAAGGTGGACATACTTTCCTGCATGGATCCTGACAAGGCGATAGCCTGCCTCAGAGAAATGCCGCGTGAGCAGCGGGAGATGCTCATAGACCTTATGGATGAGGGCAGCCGCCGTGACATAGCTATGGTGGACGCATTCGACGAGGACGAGGTGGGCAGCATAATGACCACCAACTATATCGTCATACAGCGGGGCAGCACCATAAAGGGCGCCATGGCGGACCTTATCAGCCAGGCGGCTGAAAACGACAACATCTCGACCATATACGTTACCGAAAAGGACGCGTATTACGGGGCCATAGATCTGAAGGACCTGATTATTTCCCGGGAAAACAGCAACCTTGAGGACATCATAGCTACGTCCTACCCTTACCTTTACGCAAGGGAGCAGATAGAGGATTGCCTGGAGCGCATAAAGGACTATTCCGAGGACTCCATACCAGTGCTTAGCAGCGACAACAGGCTGCTGGGCGTAGTCACCTCCCAGAGCATCGTTCAGGTAGTAGATGAAGAGCTGGGCGACGATTATGCAAAGCTGGGCGGCTTGACAGCCGAGGAGGACCTGAACGAGCCTACGATACAGAGCATAAGGAAGCGTCTGCCTTGGCTACTCATATTGATGGTGATGGGCATGGTGGTATCCGGCGTGGTAGGCCTGTTTGAGGGGATAATGGCGCAGCTTACCATAATAGTCAGCTTCCAGTCCCTCATACTGGACATGGCGGGCAACGTGGGCACTCAGTCCCTTGCGGTTACTATCCGCGTACTTATGGATGAAACGCTGACCGGCAGGCAGAAGCTGGAGCTGGTGTGCAAGGAGGGCCGTATAGGCCTGTTAAACGGACTGATACTTGGGGCGGCATCATGCGGCGTGGTAGGGCTTTACATAATGCTCTTCAAGGCCAAGACGGCGGCCTTCGCCTTCGGCATATCAGGCTGCATAGGCGTGGCGCTGCTGCTTGCGATGGCGGTATCCAGCATAGTGGGGACCTGCGTGCCTCTGCTCTTCAAAAAACTGGGTGTGGATCCCGCCGTGGCTTCCGGCCCGCTGATAACAACTCTGAACGACCTTACCGCAGTAGTGGCCTATTACGGCCTTGCGTGGCTGCTGCTGATAAACACCTTCGGTTTTGGCGCGTAATAAAAGGGCGGATATAAAAGCGCGCGGCAAATCAGCGGCTGCCGGCAGCAACAGCGGGTTGCTTGGCGAATGGGGCATATGCTGATAAAATGAGGGTGAAGGAGGCGATCTGCATGGAAACAAAAAATATAATTTTTGAACTGCGAACAAACAGAGGATTATCTCAAGACGAACTTGCAGAAAGGATATGCGTTACACGCCAGGCCGTATCGCGCTGGGAAAATGGAGAGACCGTACCGAATACCGAGACGTTAAAGCTGATGTCCAAGCTGTTCGACGTATCGATCAACACTCTCCTGGGCTCTCCGCGAAAGCTGATCTGCCAATGCTGCGGTATGCCCCTTGAGGATTCTGTTATCAGCAAAGAGCCCGATGGCGACTTCAACGAGGATTATTGCAAATGGTGCTATGCGGAGGGCCAATTCGCGTATAAATCGAAGGAGGCTCTGCTCGATTACCTCATCGCCAATATTCCCAACCCGGACAATTTGCAGGAGGAGGACAGGCGCGTTCAATTCGATTCATATCTTTCCCGGCTGAAGCGCTGGAAATGACGCGCATCTGCACAGCCTTTATTTGAAATCAGGCGATTTTTTCACATTCAAGCGTTAAAGATCCTCCGTATGGCTGATGGCATACGGAGGATCGGTTATTTATGTGTACGCAAAATTCAAGCGCGTATCACATCACCCCGAGGCCGCGGGCTAATCGGGTGATGAAATCGTGTACGTTGGCCACGATGGTGGTTGCGCTGAGGCTGCCACGGTCCAGAAGCTTATTCACCACGAACTCGTCAGAGTCAACGGCGTAGAAATACACGGGGCGTATGCTGCCGTCCTTCTGTACCCGGAATGAGGGGGTCATGTTGCCGGTGGCGATGGTGTGCAGCATGGTGGCAAGGCATATGACGGTGGTGGCGTCCCGCACCATGTCCCGCATTGCGTTGGCGGCCTCATATACGTCGCCTATCACCTCGGGAAGAGGGCCGTCGTCGCGAATGGAGCCCGCCAGCACGAAGGGGACGTTATTCCTTACGCAGCTCACCATTATGCCATTGTCCAGCTTATACTCCTCCACAAATGCGGGTATGGAGCCTGAGCGACGCACCAGGTTAAGCACGTCCAGATGGTTGTAGTGGCCGTTTGGCATGGATTTCTGGGTGTATATGTCCTGACCGAGGGCGGTGTGCAGGTAAGCCCCCTCAAGGTCGTGGGTAGCCAGGGCGTTGCCCGCCATGAGGCCGTGAACGTAGCCGTTTTCCACTATGGCCTGCATGGCCCGCCGGGCGTCACGGTCGAAAGCGAAGGCGGGGCCCATCACCCAGACTACCTTGCCGTACTGCTTCTCGTATTTTAAAAGCTCGGTGAGCTGGTCGTAATCCCTCGAATATGAGGTTTCGCGGCTGCGGCCCTGACGGAACACGAAGGCGTCCTCCAAGGCGTCCTCACCGCCCGCGAAGCCGTTGGCGTGTACGAATATGCCGTCCCTGCCGCTTTCCGTGCGACCGAGCAGCACGAGGTCGCCCTTTTTTATGTTGCGGGCCTCCACCACGTCCAGCCTGTCCGACTCCGGCCTGTATACCACGCAGGAGTCCATGCGGCTCTCCTCGGCAAGCAGCCACCGGCCATTTATTTTAAAGTATTCCGGGAACATGGAGGTGCTGTGGTAGCCCTCCGGCACTATCCCGTCCCGCTCTGCGGGGGCCATGGCGGCGTCCGGTGCGCTCCTGAACAGGTCAAGGGTGAAATCCGGCGCCCTGTATTTGGGCATCTCAAAAGCCATGTCGTATCCTCCTTATCAGCACAATGTAGCGTACATCACAGCCTTTATGGTGTGCATGCGGTTTTCCGCCTCGTCAAACACCACACTCTGCCTGCCCTCGAATACCTCGTCCGTGACCTCCATCTCGGATATGCCGAACTTTTGGGCTATCTCCGCCCCTATGGTGGTGCGGGTATCGTGGAAGGAGGGGAGACAGTGCATGAATATGGCGGTATCCCTGGCGTTTTTCATGGCGGCGGCGTTTACCTGATAGGGGGTGAGCAGGCTTATTCGCTCTGCCCATACTCCCTCCGGCTCGCCCATGGATACCCATATGTCGGTGTAGATAACGTCGGCGTTGGCGGTGCCCTCCTTTACGTCCTCGGTGAGGGTGACGGTGCAGCTGTTTTCCGCCGCGATGGCACGGCAGGTATCCACCAGCTCCTGGGCGGGGAACAGCGCCTTTGGCGCGCAGGCGGTGAAGTTAAGGCCCATCTTGGCGCAGGCCACCATGAGGGAATTGCCCATGTTGTTGCGGGCGTCCCCCATGTAGGTGAAGTTTATGCCCTTGAGGCGGCCCAGCTTTTCCTCGATGGTGAGCAGGTCCGCAAGCATCTGGGTGGGGTGGAACTGATCCGTCAGGCCGTTCCATACGGGGACGCCGGCGTACTTTGCAAGCTCCTCCACCAGCTGCTGGCTGTAGCCCCGGTACTCTATGCCGTCGTACATCCTGCCCAGCACCCGCGCCGTGTCGGGTATGCTCTCCTTTTTGCCCATCTGGGAGGAGCCGGGGTCAAGATAGGTCACGCCCATGCCCAGATCCCGGCCTGCAACTTCAAAGGAGCAGCGGGTGCGGGTGGAGGTCTTTTCAAAGAGCAGCACTATGTTTTTGCCGTCAAGGTACTTATGAGGCACCCCGGATCGCTTCATGCTCTTGAAGTCCTTTGAAAGGTCCAGAAGATAGCGTATTTCAGCAGGGGTGAAGTCCAATAGCTTGAGGTAGCTTTTGCCGCGAAGGTTTACTGCCATGATTGTGGCCTCCTTTTAAGTTTATTTATATGATGATTTCTTTTTAATCGCGCCATAGGGGCATGCTCATGCACCTGGGGCCGCCCCGCCCCCGGGAAAGCTCCGAGCTGGGCATTTCCAGCACGGTAACGCCGTTGTCTCTCAGTATTTTGTTGGTTATGATGTTGCGGTCGTAGGCCGCCACGACGCCGGGAGAAATGCAGAGAGTGTTGGAAGCGTCGTTCCACTGCTCCCTCTCAGAGGCGATGGGATCCTTGCCGCCGCAGCGTATGAGGGACACGCTGTCCAGCTCCAGCTTCTCCCTGAATATATCCTCCAGAGGTTGGGTCAGCTCCCGGGCCCTTATGGCCTTGGGGCCGTTGCCCGGGGTTATTTCGTATATGCGCAGCGTTTCCCGTATGCCGGGGTGCATCACGAATTTGCCGGTATCCACCTGAGTGAGCACCGTATCAAGGTGCATGAAAGCGCGTATGTCGGGTATATCCAGTGCAAGCACCGTGCGTATCTTGCAGCCGGGGTCGCTGAACATGTTTTCGGAGAGGAGCTCCACCGCCTCCGGGCTGGTGCGCTGGGAAAGACCCACCGCAAGGACGGATTCCGAAAGGTTCAGCACGTCGCCTCCCTCTATGCAGAAGGGCATATCCGGGGTGTAGTAGAGGGGGACCTGCCCGGCGAAATCCGGATGATAGCCCAATATGTAGCGGGCGTATATGGTCTCCCGCCGGCGGGTCTCGGAGTACATCTTATTAAGGCTTACGCCTGTGCCTATGGAGGCGAAGGGATCCCGGGTGAAGTAAAGGTTGGGTATGGGCTCCAGCGCGAAGCGTCCCTCCCGGCGCACAAGGTCGGTAAGGGGGCTTTTGCCCTTTAGGGAAAGCTCTGACATGAGCACGCCGGCCATTGTCTTTTCTATCAGCTCAAGATCGTCCTGTATATTTGAAAGGTATCTGAAAAGCGGCTCGTGGCAGCTTTCGGCCAGGGGGCCTCCAAGGGATATGAACTCGCCTATAAAGGCCTTGCGCAGTTCCGGCCGATTGGATATGGTCTCAGCCATGAGCTTTTCGAGGTAGACCACCTCCACGCCGTTGTCCGTAAGGGCTTGGGCGAAGGCGTCGTGCTCCCGCTGGGCTGCAGCGAGATAGGGTATGTCGTCGAACAAAAGCTGCTCGAGGCTGGTGGGGGTCAGGTGCTCAAGCTCCAGCCCCGGCCTGTGCAGCAGGACCTTTTTCAATGGGCCCGTTTCGCTGGTAACATGTATAGGCATTAGCTTTTCTCCTTTTGCTTGACTGTCAGTTAAATTTTATCATTTTTTCGCCCCTGCCGCAGGACAAATGAATTAGGGGCAAAGGTATTTTACGCCCTAAAATACAGCCATATAAGGCAAAAACCCCACGGCAACTGAGCCTTGCCATGGAAATGCCGCTGCGGTAAAATACAATATAAGATCGTAAATTTGTCCTATACTGCTTTGAAGGGAGCTTTTGCCGTGAAAGATACCGTACAGATACAGCCGGGCCACTGCTCGGAGATAGACCCACGCAGGCTTTTTTCTGTGGCGCGGGAGGTGATAGCCGCACCCACCCAGCCCCTGATACATCAGGGAGCCCGCTTTTTATACGTGAGCAAGGGGGAAGGTACGCTGCTGCTTCAGGGAAGGGGATACCGCCTAAGGGAGGGTACGCTCGTGGCCATAATGCCGTGGCAGATAAGCGAGGTTACGGAGGTATCCGCGCCGCTGACCTACTACCTGATACGTTATCAGCTGGATGCGGTGAATCTCGCCCTCAAGTCCCTTTGCAGCATAGCTCAGGACGACGAAGAGCTTCTTTCCCGAATAGAGGCTGCGCCGGTAGTTATATGCGGCGGCAGGGGAGCCGAGCGCATAGACAGTATTGTGGGGCTTTTGCAGGCGGAGCCGGAGGACAGCGACGGCGGCCACTCGTCTGCCTATGCCATAAGCCTTATAATAGAGCTTATGATACTCTTCTGCCGTCAGGGACAGGGGAAGGAGGGCAGGGCTTCCGCAGCGGCGGGGGGCAGGAGCGAGGCGGCGCTGCTGCGCTATATTTATACCCATTTGAACGAAAAGCTGACCATAACGGAGCTTTCCGCCATGTTTTACATGAGCGAGGGCTCAATACGCAAGTACATAAGGGAGGTGAGCGGCCTGTCCTTCTTTGACCTGCTGGCCGAGATGCGGGTCACCCGCACCATGAACTTCCTGCTCTATACGGACTTCACCCTTGAGGAGATAGCCGGCATACTGGGCTATGTGGACGCCTCCCACATGTCCAAGGTGTTTGCCGCCAGAATGGGGACCAAGGCGGGGGAATACCGCAAAACCTACCAGCTGATATCCGAGCAGTGCGGCATACGGGAGACCCGCAGGGCTTACGATATAGTGTGCAGCATATACCGCAATTATGCCGAAAAACTGACGGCGGAATCCGTAGCGAAGGAGTTTGGCATCAGCCGCGACGAATTGCAGCGTATGCTGCTCTGCCTTGTGGAAAAGAATTTCGACAGTTTTCTGAACTATGTGCGAGTGCAGCAGGCCTGCCGCCTGCTCACCACCACCGCCGCCACCATCACCTCTATCGCCATAGAGGTGGGCTACAACACCGTAAAGTCCTTTACGAGAAACTTCCTGCGCTTCATGGTGATGACGCCAAGCAGCTACCGGAAGGCGGCGCAGGGCGCGATGGGCAAATAAACGAAAGGAAAAAGAAAAATGGAGCATGGATTCATAAACCTTACGCCTGAAAACATTATGGACGAGCACAAGGGGCACGGCTACGGCCGGCAGCTTATGGAATACTGCCTGAATGACGCGAAGGAAAGGGGCAAGTCCGGCATATGTATGCTGGGGGCGGAGAAACAGAAGGCCTGGCTGTCGGATCAGGCTTTTGCCATGAAGTACGGCTTTGAAGAGGTGGACAGCACCAAGGACGGGTATAAGCTCCTTGCGCTGTTCTTTGACGGAACGCTGCCGCGCTTCGCTCCAAATGCTAAAAAGCAGGCCATAGAGAACAAAGAGCTGACGGTACCATCAGTTGACAAGGACACACAAGGTTTTAGGAGCCAAACAGCACGGCATA
>ERZ834769.1915-NODE-1915-length-16686-cov-3.307077_pt1 | contig 16686 bp, 10 predicted proteins | sample MGYA00519690_ERZ834769 | MGnify/ENA primary metagenome ERZ834769 (study PRJEB31850, sample SAMEA3708760) | human gut metagenome | biome: human gut; feature: human-associated habitat; material: faeces | place: China | collected 2014 ... | reverse complement strand
GAAACAAGCGCCAACTTCACGAAGTAACTCAACATAATTTAAGTCTAACAGCCAGTCCGCATTATTAACAAGCATAGCCTTTCCATCAGAAAAGTCAATAAAGCGGCTCATCTGTTTCTTAAAGCACTCTACGTTATGGTTGATTGTCTCTTTTGTCATCATCTGACGCATATCTGTACGTCCGGATGGGTCACCGATCATAGCAGTTCCTCCACCAATTAAAGCAATCGGCTTATTTCCTGCCATCTGAAGACGTTTCATCAGACAAAGAGCCATGAAATGTCCTACGTGAAGACTGTCTGCTGTTGGGTCAAATCCAATATAAAATACAGCCTTTCCATTGTTTACAAGTTCCTTAATTTCGTCTTCATCTGTTACCTGTGCAATCAATCCTCTTGCAACCAGTTCATCATATACTGTCATAAAAACCTCCATTTATTTTTCTTATTTTATTTAACAGGGTATCCCAACGGAATTCTCCAATGAAACTCCCTGTAAAGTAAAAAAATCCCGTCCTAATAAAAGGACGAGATATAACTTCGTGGTACCACCTTTTTTCGCAAAACAAAATGTTCTGCCTCATAGACAAGCGTCAATCAACGCCTCTGCGGATAACGGCCGTTGCTCCGTCACAGCCTACTAAAAACAAATCTTACCTGTTCCATCACATTCAGCAACGGCCATGTAATCATTTCCAGAAAAGCCCCGGCATCTTCCGAAACAAAAAAAGTCACCGGCATTGTCAAAGATGAAAAAGGCGAACCGATCATCGGCGCGAATGTTGTGGAGAGGGGGACGACGAATGGGACTGTTACCGATTTGAATGGTCAATATAGTCTGGATATTTCTCCTTCGGCTGTTCTCATGGTTTCCTATATCGGTTATGATACTAAAGAGATAAAAGTTGATGGGAAGAATATATTGAATATTTCTTTGACAGAGAATACGGAGAATTTGGATGAAATTGTTGTGATCGGTTATGGTACATCCAGAAAAAGGGATATTGTAAGTGCCATGTCTACTGTTAAAGGATCGACGATTAGCGCCGCTTCAACAAGTAATGTTCAGGATGCTTTGCAAGGAAAAGTCGCCGGTCTGGATATTCAGTCTGCGCGGTATGCCGGGGATGATCAGCAGATATATATCCGTGGTGCGAGGTCTTTGAATGCAGGAAATAATCCGCTGATTATTGTAGACGGTATTCCAGGAAGCTTGGGGAGTGTAAATACTTATGATATTGAATCAATTGAAGTATTGAAAGATGCTGCAAGTTCAGCCATTTATGGTTCTATGGGTGCAAATGGTGTGATTTTGGTAACGACTAAAAGAGGAAAGAAAGGGGTGAATCGTGAAGTGAATTTTAATTCTTATGTCGGCTTGAATGTTCCTCATATGATGAAGTTACAGTCGGGAGAGGAATATGCCCAGTTCCGTCGTGACGGATACCGATATGCGCATGGATGGGACAATCCTTTTACAGACGAGGATGTTTTCACCCAATCAGAATTGGATATCATCAAAAGTGGTAATTATACAGACTGGCAGGATTTGCTATATCGTAATGCTTTGACGCAAAGTTATCATTTAAGTATTAGTAATAGTGGAGAAAAGACTCGCTTATTATTGTCATTTAAATATGACAACGAACAAGGTTATTATAAAACTAATGATTCGGAAAATTATAACTTAACTTTGGCTGCTGACTACGATTTAGCAAATTTTTGGACATTGGGAACAACGATCCGTTTGAAAAGAAATAATGTTTCTGGTTTCCAGAAACTTAATACGGAGATTCTTTATATGACTCCGTTGTCGAATCCTTATTTAGAAAATGGCGATTTGAATTATTTCCCGAATCCATTGAATACATCTGGTTATAATCCGTTGGCAGATGATATACCAGGACAATTTGTGGATGATACTCAAAACAATCTATTGAATCTGAATTTAACTTCTCATGTTAAAATCAATAAATGGTTGAGTATGCATACGAATTTCGGTTATATATTTTCGGATTATAAGCGTGGATATTTTTATGGTAAGAATGCTTATCGAAATAAGGGTGTGAAAACAACTTCAGGGAAAGACTATAATAATTATGATCAATGGACATTGAACCATATTATTACGTATGAGAATAGTTTTGGAGATCATAACTTGATTGTCGACTTGGTTGGTGAAATTCAAAGTCGTCGATATGATAGTGGAACATTGTCTGGAGATAATCAGTCGGTAGAATATACTTCTTATCATAACTTAGGTTCCAATGCAGAAAATATTAAAATTGGAAGTAGTTTCCAAAATTGGGCTTTGGCTTCTGTATTAGGGCGTTTACGTTATAATTACAAAAATAGATATTATTTCAATGTAGCTTTCCGTACAGACGGTTCTTCTCGTTTGGCAAAAGGTAATCAATGGGCGGTTTTCCCTTCCGGAGGTGTTAGCTGGAGCATGAAAGATGAACACTTTATGCAAGATGTAAATTGGATCAATAACTTGAAACTTCGTATATCTTATGGTACGGTAGGTAATACAGCTATTTCCCCTTATCAGACTTTGGCAACTTTGTCTCAGTCGGCTTATCTGTTTGGAGAAGATTCATCTAATAAGTTCTATGTATATAGCCCAACTTCGATCGTGAATCTTGATCTTGGCTGGGAAATATCCAAAACTGTAAATGCAGGGGTTGATTTTGGACTGTTCAATAATAAATTGAATGGTTATGTCGAGTATTATAATACAAAGACGAGTGATTTGTTGATGAAGAGAACGATTCCTTCGTTTACCGGTTTCAATGATATTTGGCAGAATATCGGGGAAACAGAGACTTCCGGAGTTGAATTTAATCTGAATTATAATCCGGTAAGAACAAAAGATCTGAATGTAGATATTTCACTGAATGCATCCAGAAACTGGGAAAAGATTACGGCTTTGATCAGTGGTGAGGATTTGCCTAATAATAAATGGTTTATCGGAGAACCGTTGGGTGTGTTCTATGATTATGAAAAAATAGGTGTTTGGCAGTTAGGAGAAGAAGAGGCTGCTGCCCAATATAATGCTAAAGTCGGTGACATCAAGATTAAGGATCAGAATGGTGATGGTTCAATCAGTGCTGCCGATGATCGAGTCATATTGGGACAGGTTCGTCCGAAATGGATGGCCTCTCTTGGTGCAAATATCCAATATAAAAACTTTGATTTCTCATTCAACTTGAACTCAAGATGGGGATATTTGGTGAAACCATCTCCGTATGATGACGTTACTATGGATGGACAGCGTTGGTTGCCTTCCATAGATTATTGGACTCCAGATAATCCATCAAATAGTTTTCCACGTGCGGATCAGGTAAGTACTTATGATACCTATCGTTCTTGTAATGGCTATCAGAAAGGAGATCATATTAAAATTCAAGATGTAACATTGGGATATAGCTTTGAAAGTCTGTTTTCGGAAAAAGTCCCTTTCAAAAAATTACGTTTTTATGTACAAATGAGAAATATTGGTTATTTGTATAGAGCTGCAGAGTTTGATATTATACCGGAGCAACCTAATATTAATTTTACAGTTCCCAGTAGTTATAATTTCGGAGTTAATGTAACATTTTAATAAATCGTATATTATGAAAAAGATAACAATTTTTTTATTATTAGCCTTATCCGTAAGCTCTTTTTCTTGTGATTTTTTAGAAGAAGAACCGAAAGGCTTAATTAGCGATACGTATGCGAAAACGGAGGAAGGGATTGAGTCACTTATTTTAAGTATCTATCAGCGGAATCGTTACTTGACGGAACGTTTATATAAGGTTGGAGATTGCGGTACAGATTTGACTACTTATGCAACGAATGGTCTTGGTACAAATTATGGAGAGATTATGTTTTATAATGATCCTCTTATGATTTCAAACGTTTATAATTCGCAATATTGGAAATATTTGTATAAAGGGTTAAATGTTGCAAATCAGGGAATAGAATATATTGAACAGGCTTCTGTTTCATCGGAAGAAAAGAAAAATAAACTAACTTCGGAGGTTCATGCTTTACGTGCGTTTTATTTGTTTCTGATAGTTGAAACGTATGGTCCAGCATCCCATTATGTAGATACTCCATCCTATTCTGTTGTGACAGATGGCTATCAGCCGGGCATTGCAGTTTTCTTCAAACGGATATTGGATGATTTGGATATAGCCTTCCGGCATTTGGACTTGCCGCAAAATACACAATGGGGGCGTATGAATATTGGCATAGTCAAAGCTCTTAAAATGAGAGTATTGATGGCATTGTCAGCTTATGATGATACGATACTTTCCAATACAGGCTATACGAAACAAAAGTGTTATGAAGAAACTATTTCGTTGTGTAATTCAATCATTAATGATTATAATTATAAATTATTAGACGATTATGCTTCCATTTTTGATGTAAATAATCAAATTAATGATGAGATAATTTGGTCTATTCAATATACAAGCGATTTAATATATAACGGAATGAATGTAAGTCGTGCAGAAATGGATGCTAATGTTATGCATCGGAATTTTGTGGGTTGGTATAATAAATCTGCAAAGAATCCGAATGTTAATATTGATGGATTGTGGAGCCATTCTCGTGTATATGGGCGTGAATATCGTGCAACGATGCCTACCTTATATTATATCCGTCTTTTCAGTAAGTTTGACAAACGTCGGGATCAGACTTTCCAATCAGTTTGGTGTCGGATTCCTGATAATTGGAACAACGATCCTGATTATTCAGACACTTTACTGATTCGTACATTAGATGTGGTTTCAGATGAGTATATAAAGAGTTATGAAGATCGAGGTATTATTGTTGACAATATTTCGGATATTTATGATATTAACACTGGAATTCCGACTATCAATGGTCGATCTTGTTTTCACACTATGACTAAATATTTGGATCCGAGTCGTGATGCAGCTAAGCGGGAAGAAGGTTTTAAAGACTTGATTCTGATGCGCCTTGGAGAAGTCTATATAACTTTGGCTGAAGCGTATGTAAGAACCAATCAACCGGAAAAAGCGGCAGAAGTGATTACTCAACTGAGAAAAAGAGCTTTGATCGATGGACATGAAAGCGAACTGAAGGTAACTGCCGCTGATATGGATATGGATTTTATCCTGGAAGAAGGTGCACGTGAACTGGGGTGTGAATTGAACCGCTGGTATATGTTGAAACGTTCCGGCAAGATGGTGGAATGGGTGAAAGAGCATAATCCGGATATTACATTGATCAAGGATTATCATATCTATCGTCCTCTTCCTCAAGATGCGTTGTATGAAGTGACGAACTTGGATGTGTTCGTTCAAAATAAAGGTTATAAATAATTCTATTAAATATGATGGTTATGAATAAAATATCACGACGGCACTTTTTAGCTGCGACAGGTGCTATAACTGGGGCAGCCTTATTGAATCCATTATCGGAAGTAGCGGCAGAAACTGTTGAAGCTCCGAATGTTGTTGGGAAAAAACTTCGCCTTGCTATTGTTGGTACTGGCGGAAGAGGAACTTCTATGTGGGGGTATGACTTAATGAAAAGTTATCCTGACTACATCGAGTTTGTAGGCCTTTGCGATAAGAATGAAGGTCGTGTGGAAACCGGTAAGAAAATTATCGGGGCTTCCTGTCCTACTTATACGGATTTTGAAAAGATGATGAAGGAAACCAAGCCGGATGTACTGATCGTGACGACAATGGACAGTACTCATCATCAATTTATTATCCGTGGGATGGAACTTGGCGCGGATATCATAACGGAAAAGCCGATGACAACGGATGAAAAGAAGGTTCAGGCAATTTTGGATGCAGAAAAACGGACAGGAAAGAATTGCCGTGTGACATTTAATTATCGTTATTCTCCACATCGTGCGAAAATATGGGAATTACTCCGTGCCGGTGAGATTGGCGATATCACTTCTGTAGATTTTCATTGGTATCTGGATACCTCTCATGGCGCCGATTATTTTCGTCGTTGGCATCGTTTGGTGGAATGCAGTGGTTCTTTGTGGGTGCATAAAGCCAGCCACCACTTTGACCTTTTGAATTGGTGGATTGACAGTGATCCGGAAACAGTATATGCATTGGGGAGTTTGGATCATTATGGTAAAAACGGAATATTCCGGGCAGAGAATTGCCGAACCTGTTCTCATACTTCCAAATGTAAGTTTTTCTTTGACATTACGAAGAAGAAGAATTTGATGAATTTATATGTAGCCAACGAAAAATATGATGGTTATCTTCGTGACGGATGTGTATTTAAAAACGATGTCAATATTTTTGATAAGATGGCGGCAACGATTCGTTATAAAAATGGTGTGCAGGTTGCTTATTCTTTAACGACCTACAGTCCTTATGAGGGTTATCGTATAGCCTTTAACGGAACGAAAGGGCGCTTGGAAGCTTGGATACAGGAATCCCGTCCGACATCGGATGCAAATTTTGATGAACTCGTTTTGTTTAAGAATTTTGGAAAACGTGAGTATATCCAGATCCCATTCGGAACGTCATGGCGGAGGGGATGCATTGCTGAAAGATCAGATTTTCTTACCTGGGATAAAAGATCCGTATAAGCAGTGTGCAAGTGTTCGCGATGGAGCTTTGGCTTGTCTGGTTGGCATTGCGGCGCGTAACAGTATAGCGGCTGGTCAACCGGTGAAAATTGCGGATCTTACTTCCATACAACCTCAGGAAAAGAAACTGTATCAGCGGATATTGTAGATTGATTATGGTTTAAAACAAATGCTGTATCAGGGCAAATTTTCAGTCTTGATACGGCATTTGTTTTAAACTATGGTTGGTATTCATTTTTGAAAAAGTTCAGGTTTCCGGTTTCAATCCAAAATTTATTGTATATTTGGGCGCTAAGGAGATAAACCGGAGAAGTATGTCTAATACCACAGATGAAAAATTGATAGAGGCGATTAGTAAAGATGATTACATCAGTTATAATAAACTGTTTGAGCGTTACTATGGCCGCCTTTGTCAATATGTCTATAGCTTGCTCATGGATAAAAGTGATACGGAAGATGTTGTGCAGGAGCTTTTTCTGAATATATGGAAAAACCGGGAAAGAATTGAAATTAAAGAAAATGTTGGAGGATATCTTTATAGGATGGCCAAACATTTGGCATTGAACCATCTTCGCTCAAAAGTCTATTTTAATAACCTGTCGGAAACTCAGGATCAGTTATCGTATGAAGACAACCGGGTCGAGTCTGAGGAATTTCGGATCGCTCTTTATGGCTGTATCGGTCACCTTCCCGATCGCTGTAAAGAAGTATTGTTGCTCCACCGAATAAAGGGATTGAAACAAAAAGAAATCTCGGAAAAACTCGATATCTCGGTAAAAACGATTAAAAATCAGATCTGGATCTCGCTTCAGAAATTGAAAAGATGTTTGGAATTAAAAGGAATATAATTTTTTTCAGGTCCGGAATAGGACCTTTTTTTATTTGTAGTGTCATATAATAAAAGCAAGATTCATGGAAGAACAAAAACAGATAAAAGACTATATCGTCGACTATTTACTGGACGGTGAAGATGAGAAGCATCTTGATCCGATATTGGTTGAGTGGTTAGCCGAAAGTGAGTCCCATAGAAAAGAATTTGATTTGTATAAAAAGATTTGGAAAGAATCCCATCGTTATACAGAATCTGAGGCTTTTGATCCTGATCTTGCATGGGAAAAGGTTAACAAGATAAACCGACAGAAGATATATGCTCATAAGTATTGGAAAAATATATTGTATATAGTTTCTGGGGCGGCTGCATCTTTGTTGATAATGCTTGCTTTGTCTTTCATGGGTGCTTTTGAGAAAAGCTCGGACATGCAGGTTAGAATGAGTGCCGATTATGGAAGCCGTTCGGAAATCGTTTTGCCGGATGGGTCTTTAGTAAAACTGAATTCAGGCTCTGAAGTAGTTTATGCTTATGATTCGAAAAAGAAAATACGGGAAGTTAATTTCCTGGGGGAAGGTTTCTTTGATGTCTCTAAAAGCAAAGAACCTTTTGTAATAAAAACTGCCGGTGGGTTAAATGTGAAAGTTTGGGGAACTTCCTTCAATCTGCAGGCGTATGCTGATGATCCGATTGTTCAAGCATCTTTGGTCGAGGGATGTATCGAACTGGAAAGCGGAGAAGAGAAGCTGATTATGAAACCCGGAGAAATGGCTGTTTTTGATAAAGAGACGAATAAGATTAAACAGATGAAGGGCGTATTGTCGCACTCTTATGGCTGGTTGGACAATAAATTATATATGGAAGATATGCCTTTGTCTCTTGTTTGCAAGTATTTGGAAAGATGGTATGATGTCAAGATTATGATCCAACCCGGATTAGGTGAAAATATTCGTTATAATGGAGTCATACGGGAAGAAACCGTAACAGATGTAATGGATGCGTTATCCCGCTTGAGTAATATTAGCTATCATGTGAAAGGAAAACATATAAGTATAACCTCTAAATAGAATTGCCTATGAAGTAGAATGCCATGAATACACAAAAACGGGAAATGCTGTCACATCTCCCGTTATGAGTTTGATCATAAGATTAGTGTTGGAAGCACTAATAGTTAGCTAATAATCAATTTACAAATATATGAATTATTTTGATAAGCCACGGCAGGAAAGCTTTTCTGTCTGTAAAAAAATATTGTCTATTATGAAAATAGTAACGTTGGCCATAATAGTTTGTTCAATCAACATTTCTGCTACTGTTTATTCACAAACAACAAAGTTATCATTGAATGTGCAGAATCAGTCAATCAAAGAAGTCCTTTTTTTGATTGAAACCCAATCTGACTTTCGTTTTATCTATGAGAGTGGAAAGATTAATTTAGAAAAAAAAGTTTCTGTTCATGTCAAAGATCAAACTGTTGAGTCTGTTTTGGAACGTATTTTTAAAACAGAAGGGGTCGAATATGAGATTACAGAAAATAATTTCATCTTGATTAATCCTACGGAGAATATTGGAACTATTATTACTGCACAAAACAAAAAATATGTAGTAGGTACAGTAAAAGATGAAAGTGGAGAGCCTATTGTTGGCGTGAATGTGATGGAAAAGGGAACAATGAATGGTACAGTAACGGACATTAATGGTAGATTTTCTTTAGAGGTTACTTCAAATTCGTCATTGCAATTTTCTTATATCGGCTATCTTACAAAAGAAATGGAAGTGGGAAATCAAACTAATATTTTCGTGAGTTTAGTTGAAGATTCTCAGAATTTGGATGAGATTGTAGTAGTAGGTTATGGAACTCAACGGAAAAAAGATTTGACTGGTGCTGTATCTCATGTGGATATGAAGGGAATGCAAGAATTACCTAATACCAATATTTCTCAAGCTTTGCGAGGTACGATTGCCGGAGTAAATGTAAATACGGACGGAAAGCCTGGCTCGAATAGTAATATTGTAATTCGTGGTTTGACTTCATTGTCTGCAGGGAATAGTCCTCTTATTATTGTTGATGGTATTCCTCTTGCCGGTTCTTTAAGCGATATAAATAGTACGGATATTGAGACTATTGACATTTTGAAAGATGGAAGTGCTGCAGCTGTATATGGAGCCAAATCTTCGAATGGGGTTATTTTGATTACAACAAAACGTGGAAAGTCTGAAAAACCATTGATTCAATATAATGGTTATCTGGGGTTTCAAAAATTCAGCCGTAAATTGAAAATGCTGGATGGTCCTGCTTATGTGAAAAAGATTATTGATTATGAGAGATCAAATGGAGTGGAGAACCCCGATCCTTCTAATTATATGCAAGACCATGAATATCAAAACTATTTGGAAGGAAAGACCGTTGATCCAATAGACTTTGTTTCTCAGTCTGCTCCTATACATTCGCATGATATTTCGGTCTCAGGAAAAAATAATCGAACTACATATTATCTTTCTGGTTCGTTTACAAGTCAAAAGGGGTTAATTTACAATGATGATTTTCAGCGTGTGTCATTACGTGCTAATATTGAAAATAAAATTACAGATTGGTTTAGTGTCGGGGTGAATGCCGCATTTAGTGGACGTGATGATTCCGGGTTGGCTGGAAATATTGAGAATGCAGTCACTTTATCACCCTATTCACAAATGTATGATAAAAAAGGTGAGTTAATACTGAAAGTTCATGGGGGAGGCGAAAGTATGGCACAAAACCCAATTTTCTGGTCTGAAAAAACAGATGATTTGGAAAAAACACAAAATATTACAGGCAATTTGTACACACAAATAGATGTCCCTTTTGTCAAGGGTTTGAGTTATAGATTGAATTATTCTAATACATATAATTGGTATAAACATTTTGTGTATTCTCCCTCTTATATGAAAGAAGATGAAAAAGTTGTAGCTAAAGGCACAAAGGAGTATAGTGAAAATTACAATTGGCTTGTAGAAAATATCGTTAAATACCAGAAACATTTTCTGGATATTCATGATATTGACATAACATTCCTTTTTAGCCGTGATCATTATAATAATGATTATTCTAAAATGGATAATTCTGACTTTTTTTCAGATATCTTGGGGTATAATAAATTAGAGTTGGGGAAAAATCCGACTGTAGCTTCTTCTGCAAAAGAGTCAAACGGATTATCTTATATGGGACGTATCAACTATAGACTGATGGATCGGTATTTGTTGACTTTATTGGCACGCCGGGATGGTTACTCAGCATTTGGAAAAGAAAAGAAATGGGGGACGTTTCCTTCTATCGCTGTGGCATGGATTCTTTCGGAGGAAGTTTTTATGAAAAGAATAAGTTGGTTGAATAATTTAAAAATACGATTCTCTTATAGTGAAACAGGAAACCAAGCAATTGCTCCTTATTCTTCTTTGGCTCAAATGGCACAGAATCAATATGTATTTGGTGAAGGTTCTTCTTCTTTCAATGGTATTTATAATTCAGCGATGGGTAATAATGATCTGACATGGGAAACCACAAAATCAGCCAATGTCGGTATCGATTTTAGTGTATTGGGTAGCCGTTTAAGTGGATCACTGGAATATTACGATTTGAAAACAAAAGACTTGCTGATGAGACGTTCTATTCCTTCTATGACGGGTTATAACTCGGTATATACCAATTTAGGAGGAATTTCGAATAAGGGTTTGGAATTGACACTGAATTCAGTGAATATATCAAATCGGGATTTTGAATGGAGTTCAACCTTGACATTATCGACAAATAAAAACAAAATAACAAGTTTGTATGGATTGGATCTGGATAATGATGGAAAAGAAGATAATGATATTAGTAATGGTTGGTTCATTGGACAACCGATAGGTGCTATTTACGACTATACTCTAAATGGAGTCTATCAGGAAGATGATGATATACCTACAGGTTTTAAACCCGGTTATTTTCGCATTGTCGATAAAAATGGAAGTGGAGGGGCTGACCCTGATGATCGTAGTATTATTGGCAAGACATCGCCGGATATTAGGATTGGATTAGGTAATACCTTAACATATAAAGGATTTACTTTATATTTGTTTGTTAATTCCTCATTCGGGGGAAAGAAAAGTAATCCGATGTTGAATCCTGCGGGATGGTTTCCCGATAGATTGAATATTTTAGATGTAGGAGAAGAGTATTGGACTCCGGAAAACAGAAGTAATACCCGTCCAACAATTGGTTACGCAATGCCATTTACACATGGTTTCTACGAAAGTCTTACTTATGTTAGAATACAAGATGTTTCATTATCTTATGATATACCTCGAAAATTATTGGATATGTTGAAAATAAATGGTTTGCGTTTGTATATAAGTGCTAAGAATCTTGCTACTTTCACTAATTGGTCCGGTTGGGATCCTGAAATTGATGCGAATGGAACAGCTACAGAGATAAAGAAGGGAGGATATCCTTTAGCAAAAACTTTCACATTTGGAGTAAACTTTAGTTTCTAACTTAATTAAATCTGATGTTATGAAAATAATATATAAATCATTCTTTTTTTATATTTCAGCACTTTTATTAGTATCATGTAGTGATGTTTTGGATGAAAAACCATTATCGTTTCTTAGTCCTGAGAATGCATACGAAAATAAAGATGCTTTTGAAAATGGTCTTATTGCATTACATAAATTTGCCCGTGATGAGGTTGATAACTCTTTGAAAAATGGTTTGAATATGAACTGGGAAATGGTATTAGGAACAGATCAGGCACATATTGGAGAAAAATATAATGCAGGGCCTGAACGTTTTTGGGACTATTCTGTCATAACCAGTTTTTATTCGGGATCTCAGTCATATTGGGATTGGGGCTATAAAAAAATGATTTCTAATGCGAATACGATTATTAATCGTGTTGACAACCCTAACATACAATGGACAGAGGTTGAAAGAAATGCCGTGAAAGCGGAAGCCTTGTTTTTCCGTGCTTATGCTTATAATGTTTTGGTTAATTTGTTTGGTGGTGTTCCGATTGTGATAGAAGAAGTGGCTGCGCCGAAATTGGATTTTGTCAGAGCTTCCAGATTGGAGGTTCTGCAACAGGAGCAAAGTGATTTGGAATTTGCAATAGAGTGGCTTCCTACAGACGAAAAAGTGGATGGTAGAATTACCAAAGGTGCTGCTAATCACTTATTGTCAGAAGTATATATTAGTATTGGTTTGGAGTCAAATGATGAATCCTTTTATCAAAAAGCGATTGAAGCAGCCTCCAGAGTAATAGACTCCCCTAAATATCGATTGATGACGGAACGTTTTGGTCAGAAGAAGGATCAACCGGGTAATGTTTTATCTGACTTGTTCTGGGATTATAATATAAATAGAAGTGCCGGTAATGAAGAAACCATTTGGGCTTTACAGTTTGAATATAATACTCCCGGTGGAAAAGAATCTAATCCAACAAACTGGATGCGTGCCTGGGGATGTCGTTATTGGGATTTAAAAGACCCGGATGGAAAATCTGGAATGCAGATTTGTGATTCAATTGGAAGGCCGGTTGGCTGGATACGTCCTACAAATTATGTATTTTATGATGTTTGGGGAGAAGATTGGAATGATATGCGTAATTCCAGTTATAACATTCGTCGTGATTGGTATTGGAATAATCCTGAATCTACTTATTTTGGGCAAAAGGTCGAGATTACAGCAGATATGGATACGGTGTGGATTATAGCACCTATGTTACGGAAGTTAGAGGGAGACTTTGCTTCAACAGGGAATAATCCATTCAAAGATGATCCTGTAATGCGTTTAGCAGAAACTTATCTTTTGAGAGCAGAAGCTTATATGTGGAAAGGCGATTTGGTAAATGCAGCTAAAGATATCAATGTCGTTAGAGGTAGGGCTCATGCTAAGCCAATAGAACCTTCTCTGGTGAATATTGATTATATTCTGGATGAACGGACTCGTGAGTTAGTGGTGGAAGAACCTCGCAGAAGGACATTAGTGAGAGTAGGGAAGATGTATGAAAGGACTATTAAGTACAATCCATTAAGTGGACAGACTATCAAGCCTTTTAACGAGTTGTGGCCGATTCCACAAAGTGCTATAGATGCTAATTTGGAAGCTGAATTAGTACAGAATCCTGGTTATTAGAATATATAAACTAAATGATTATTTATTGAGAATGAATATAGGAAAACTGATTATTGTTAGTTTTATGAAATTTCCTGATTCTCAAAATGATATTTTAATGGTAAGTGATATATTTAAATATGCTGATTTGATCACAGAAAACTCAAGTTGTGAACATTTTGTCATTCATTATGTATAGTGAAAATATGCATTGTTTTGATTTATAAGAAATGGATAGATAATTTCTTTGGCTTTTCTTAGTCATATCTTCCCAATAAAATCCGTACTTTTGTACTCCATTTTAAAGCAGAGATATGAACTACGTTGTAAAGAGCCCTGTTTCACTAAAAGCTTCCATCAAGCTTCCCGCATCCAAGAGTATCTGTAATCGTGCGTTGATACTTAATGCGTTGAGCTATAGTCCGTATGAGATTCGGAATTTGTCGGATTGTGATGATACGGAGGTGATGGTGAAGGCGTTGAATTCGAATGATCGTGACTTTGATATAAAAGCCGCGGGGACTGCGATGCGGTTCCTGACGGCTTTTTTGTCTAAAGTGGTGGGTGAGTGGACGATTACCGGGACCCAGCGGATGAAGAACCGGCCGATCAAGATACTGGTGGATGCGCTGAATGCGCTGGGGGCACGGGTGGAATATATGGAGAAGGAAGGCTATCCTCCTCTCCGCATTTTCGGAAGTGCGCTACAGGGAGGCGAGATTTCGCTTGCCGGCGGGGTCAGTTCGCAGTATATTTCGGCGTTGCTGATGATCGCGCCCCTGATGGAGAAAGGGCTGACCTTGCATCTTGAAGGTGCTGTCATTTCAAAACCCTATATTAACCTGACATTGCAGTTGATGGAGCAATATGGGGTAAAGGCGGAATGGAACGGGCAGACCATTAAGGTAAGACCGCAGGATTATCATCCGATACCTTTTACCGTCGAATCTGACTGGAGCGCCGCTTCCTACTGGTATTCCATGATGGCATTGTCTAAAAATGCCGAGATCGAGTTGCTGGGACTGTTTAAGAACAGTTTGCAGGGAGATGCCGCCGGAGCCAAATTGTTTGCACAGCTTGGCGTGGGCACGACTTACACAGACCGGGGCGTTATCTTGAAGCACAACGGGAACAGGACAAAAAAACTGAATTATAACTTCGTAAACGAGCCGGACCTGGCTCAAACCTTTGTCGTTACCTGCGTGTTATTAAATATCCCTTTCCGCTTTACCGGTTTGCAAAGTCTGAAGATAAAGGAAACAGACCGTATCGAAGCGCTTAAGACGGAGCTTCGCAAATTAGGGTATCTCCTGACAGACAGCAACGACAGTATCTTGGAATGGAACGGCGAGCGGTGTGAGCCGGAAACGCATCCGGTTATTGCGACCTATGAAGATCACCGTATGGCAATGGCATTTGCACCTGCCGCTCTGATCCTGCCGGAAGGGATTGAGATTGCCGATCCGGAAGTGGTAAGCAAGAGCTATCCGCATTATTGGGAAGATCTGCGTTCTACGGGTTTTCAAATCGAGGAATAGACGCACGGGGGATATCAGCGTTGACGCAGGTGTTGCGCGTCAAATCGGAGTAAGAATTTAAAAGAGTATTAAGATATGTGGTATATTATAATCGGAATCATTGTACTGGGTATCCTTGCTGCCATTGCCGGTTATTTCCGGAACCGGAAACTACAGAAGATGCTGGAGCGCGGGGAGATCGCCGAAATCCCCGAAGCGCAGGAACTTGTTACGGACGAATGTTGCGGGCAGCATGAAACCTGCGAACGCGACAGTTTGTTGGCTGCGGTCAGCAAGCAGATCGAGTATTACGATGATGAAGAACTGGACCGCTTCCAGGGAGTCGAAGCCGATGCATATGATGAAGATGCCGTGAACGAGTTTCGTGATGTGCTTTATACGTTGCAAGAGATTGAGGTGGCCGGTTGGTTGCGCAGCCTGCAACTGCGTGCGATTAATCTGCCGGATGCGCTGAAGGATGAAGCTTTTTTAATCGTCGGCGAACGTCGTATACATTAGGCACTTAGAGTTTCCTTGCCGTGGGAACGGAAGTTTCCCGCTATGGGAACGGAAGTTCCCTGCTGTGGAAACGAGAGTTCCCTGCCTATGAAACGAGAGTTTCCCGCCGGGAAACCAGAAAAAAGGATATAAGAAGATAGAAAATGGATTTACTTCAATATGATTTTTTCCAGCATGCCCTTTTGGGCAGCCTGCTAACCGCGATCGCTTGTGGAATCGTCGGGACGTATATCGTGTCGCGGCGGCTTGTTTTCATCAGTGGAGGTATCACGCATGCTTCTTTCGGGGGGCTGGGATTGGGTTTCTATCTTGGGATGAATCCGATCCTGATGGCTATGCTGTTTTCCGTGCTCTCCGCATTCGGGGTGGAGTGGGTGAGCAAGACGCAGAATGTGCGTGAAGACTCAGCCATTGCCGGGGTATGGTCGTTAGGGATGGCATTGGGCGTGATCTTCATTTTCCTGACGCCCGGATATGCACCGAACCTTTCCGCCTATCTTTTTGGAAATATCCTGACTGTTTCGACGGGAGATATTATCTGGATTGCTGCTTTGGCGTTGTTGTTGGTCGTCCTTTTCGCCCTTTTCCTGCGGGAGATCGTTTATGTGGCGTTCGACAGGGATTTTGCCGTGACGCAAGGGTTGCCAGTCAAGTGGATAGAATATGTGATGATGTTCTTTATCGCCGTGACGATCGTACTTTCGATCCGTCTGGTCGGGATCATGCTTCTGATGAGTTTGCTGACGTTGCCCCAGATCACTGTAAACCTTTTTACGTCAGACTTCAAGAAGATCATTTTCGGAAGTATTGCCATCGGTTTCTTGGGATGTGTGGCCGGGCTCGTCCTTTCTTATTTTCTGAATGTGCCTTCCGGGGCGTTTATTATTCTTGTCCTTGTCCTTTTCTTTTTGATAGTGAAAGCAATAAAAGCGGTTTTAAAGCGTTAAAAGGAATAGTATAAATGAAGATTTATGGGTGAGCTGACAGACGAGGCAAGCCTCGTGCCGCAGGCTCTCTTTTGCCGTCTGCTTCAGCAGACGGTTTAAAGGATCTGGAGGCAAAGCCTCTTCCTCTGTGGACTTTAGTCCCTTTTCATATATTATATTTAA
>ERZ834769.1905-NODE-1905-length-16748-cov-3.615887_pt1 | contig 16748 bp, 13 predicted proteins | sample MGYA00519690_ERZ834769 | MGnify/ENA primary metagenome ERZ834769 (study PRJEB31850, sample SAMEA3708760) | human gut metagenome | biome: human gut; feature: human-associated habitat; material: faeces | place: China | collected 2014 ... | reverse complement strand
TCTTCCCGCTGGAACTTTGCACGATGCCGGGATTCGCCGGTTCATCCGCTTACTACCTGCGTTATATGGACCCGCACAACGACCAGGCTTTGGTTGCTAAGGACGTAGACGAATATTGGCGTAACGTAGACCTGTATATCGGGGGAACCGAACATGCTACCGGACACCTGATCTACAGCCGTTTCTGGAATAAATTCCTGTTCGACTCAGGTGTCGTTTGTGAAGAGGAACCGTTCAAGAAACTGATCAACCAGGGGATGATCCAGGGACGTTCCAACTTCGTATTCCGTATTAACGGCACGAACAAATTCGTATCTCTGAACCTGAAAGACCGGTACGAGGTCACTCCTATCCATGTAGACGTAAACATCGTATCAAACGATATACTGGATATCGAAGCCTTCAAAAACTGGCGCCCGGAATATAACGACGCGGAATTCGTACTGGAAGACGGCAAATACATTTGCGGATGGGCTGTTGAAAAGATGTCAAAATCTATGTTCAACGTGGTCAATCCGGATATGATTGTCGAGAAATATGGCGCCGACACGCTTCGCCTGTATGAAATGTTCTTAGGTCCGTTGGAACAATCCAAACCGTGGGATACGAACGGTATCGACGGCGTTCACCGCTTCCTGAAAAAGCTCTGGGGACTGTTCTTCGGCAATACGGACACCTTGCAGATCACGGATGCAGAACCGACAGCCGACGAACTGAAATCATTGCATAAACTGATCAAGAAAGTGACATACGATATCGAACATTTCTCGTACAACACTTCCATCAGTGCCTTTATGATCTGTGTAAACGAACTGAGCAGCCTGAAATGCAACAAACGTGCCATTTTAGAACAATTAATCGTCCTGTTGGCCCCGTTCGCTCCTCATACTGCTGAAGAATTATGGCATACTTGCGGTCACGACACAACCGTATGCGATGCCGAATGGCCTGTCTACAACGAAGAATACTTGAAAGAAAACTCGCTTACTTACGCTATCTCCTTCAACGGCAAAGCCCGCTTCAGCATGGAGCTTCCGGCCGATATGCCCCGCGAAGAGATAGAAAAAGCCGCTCTTGCCCACGAAAATTCCGCTAAGTGGATGGAAGGCAAGACTCCGAAAAAGATTATCGTTGTTCCCGGAAAGATTGTAAACATCGTAATCTAAATTTTATATGAAGTTTATAAACAATAAAGTTTACTTTGCCGTACAAGACTACCTGATGATCCTGTTGGGTACTCTCTTGTACGGCTTCGGCTTCAACGCTTTCATTCTTTCGAATGAAATCATCACCGGTGGAGTCAGTGGTATTTGTGCCTTGATCTTTTTTGCCAGCAACGAGGTTATTCCCGTTTCTGTGTCTTACTTTGTGATTAACATCGTACTATTATTAGCCGCTTTAAAAGTCCTGGGATTCAAATTCCTGATAAAAACGATTTTCGGAGTCTTTTCCCTGTCGGCTTCTTTGTCGTTCTTCGAATGGCTTCTGAAGGGACAACCGCTTTTGCATGACCAGCCGTTCATGTCCATCATCATCGGCGCATTCCTTTGCGGAGCCGGTCTCGGACTTGTCTTTTCAGCGAACGGCAGTACCGGAGGAACGGATATTATCGGAGCTATTGTAAACAAATACAAGAATATATCGATCGGACGTGCATTGCTGTTCTGCGATTTCATTATCATCGGCTCTTCATTTCTTCTGTTCCATGATGTGGAAAAGATCGTATTCGGTTTTGTCGAAATGTTCGTAAGCAACTACATCATAGATGCCGTGCTAAACGGAAACCGCCAGTCGGTCCAGTTCCTGATCTTCTCCCAGAAATACGACGAAATAGCCGAACGGATCATCCACGACCTGGATCGTGGTTGCACCATACTCGACGGTGTAGGCGGATATTCCCGCAAACCGGTCAAAGTCGTTGTCTTACTGGCCAAAAAATCAGAATCCGTCTCCATCTTCCGCCTGGTAAAACAAATCGACCACCAGGCATTCATCTCGCAAAGTATCGTCAGAGGAGTGTATGGGGAAGGGTTTGACCAGATAAAAACATAAAACAACTATCCAAACAATTTAAAGCACTTCCATACGTTATATACACATCGTATAGAAGTGCTTTTTTATTTATACTCAACTAACATGAAACTTGTATTCGCAACAAATAACCAGCATAAGCTGGACGAAGTCCGGAAAATAACAACCGGATACACTGAGATAGTAAGTCTTTCGGATATCGATTGTCATGACGACATACCCGAAACCGCAGAGACATTGGAAGGAAATGCCCTTCAAAAAGCCCGCTATATCAAAGAAAACTTTGGCTATGACTGCTTTGCAGACGACACCGGCCTGGAGGTAGAAGCCCTCGATAATGCTCCGGGTGTATATTCGGCGCGCTACGCCGGTCCCGGACACGATTCAGAAGCCAACATGAACAAGCTCCTTCACGAAATGAAAAGCAAAGAAAACCGGAAAGCCCGTTTTCGCACGGTTATAGCTCTTATTTTAGATGGAAAAGAGTATCTGTTCGAAGGAATTGTAAACGGCACTATCATCGAGGAAAAACGAGGAGGAAGCGGTTTCGGATACGATCCTGTATTTGTTCCCGACACCTATTCGCAAACATTTGCCGAAATGGGCAACGACATCAAGAATCAGATCAGCCATCGTGCCGAAGCAGTCAAAAAGCTAACTGCCTTTTTATCAAATTACACACTCTAACATCAGGATTAATATGAGAAATATATTGACTATTATCTTGCTTTTCATACTATCATTTCCTGCCTTAGCAGCCGATGACAACACGCTCGGATGGAAAACGTATCTCTCCTACAACAACACCGACTATGTAGAAGAATCAGCCGATCAGGTATTCGTTGTAGCGGAAGGAGCTTTGTACACGTATGGAAAAGAAGATAATAGCATTAAACAATATTACAAAGGAAACGGATTGAACGATACGGATATTCAATTCATCTCATATAATAAGCAGACAAAGTCCCTGCTAATCATCTATCAAAACTGCAATATAGATATATGGGAAGAAGGTTCGGTGAAAAACATTCCTTATCTATACACTACTACGTCGTTAAGAGACAAAGCCGTAAATTCCGTTATGATTTATAACGAATATGCTTATATATCCATAAAATCCGGCATTGTAGTCGTCAACATGGAAAAGAAGGAAATAACCGATACCTATAATTTATCCATGAACATAACCTCCTGTGCCATTCTGAACAATCACATATATGCATCTACAACAGAATCTTCCGGTATCCTTTACGCTTCTTTAAAAGACAACCTATTGGATAAGTCAAACTGGAAACCTTATACCATCCTCGGATTTCCGGCTGACAATTCTGTTGATAAAGTCGTACTATTCAAAAACCAGCTGTTTTATCTGGCAAAAAATAAAGGAGTCTATTACGAATCCAACGGTACGACCGTTCCTCTGGCAAGCAATAACTCGATGAACAATATTAAAGTTACCGGTGAAAAGCTGGCTTGCATAGCTGCTTCACAAATTTACCTGTTTACAGACACAAAGGCTTTCGATCAAATCAACAACCTGCCCATTAAGGATATCAGCACTTATCAAACCGATAAATATTGGATAGCCGAAGGAAACAAAGGTTTACGCTCTATCAAAAGAACAGGAACCAATCAGTTTGAAGCAGTAAACGAAGCTATTGTTTTGGATGGTCCGTACACCAATAGCCCTTATGATATACAAATTAAAAATGATAAAGTCTATCTTATACCTGGTGGAAAAAGCTTAACAGGTGATAATCATTTTGATAAAGCCGGTTCGGTTATGATATACGATTATGACAAATGGACTGTGTTAGAGCCTTCAGCTGTTCAAAATAAATTAAATGTATGGCCTAAAGATTATACCAGTATTGTCGTTACTACAAACGATGCCGGAGAAGAAATCATTTATACATCTTCATTCGGTTACGGTGTTGTCCAATATATAGACAGAGAACCTACGATGGTTTATAACAGAGCAAATAGCCCGCTTGAAAATGCAAATGATAATCCGGGCTTTTATTGTCGTGTAGACGGGCTTGCCCTTGATAAGGATGAAAATCTGTGGATGACTAATTCCGAAGTCAATAAAGCCATTAAAATATTAGATAAGGATGGAAAATGGCACAGCCTGTCTGTCGAATCTTTAAATGGAAAATATACTATAAACGATATACTTATCACCTCAAACAACGACAAATGGATAAACATATCCCGCCCTACCAGTCAAGTACGCTTAACCGTTATAGCCAACAGCAATTCCTTGGATGAAGCGGCGTCTTATAAATTTGAAAATTTAACCGACACCGACGGCAATGACTTCTCTCCCAGCAATTACACTTGCATGGCGGAAGATAAGGACGGATATGTATGGGTAGGAACCAATAAAGGGGCGATCTATTTTACAAATCCCAAACTGGCGACATCGGAAAACAACCAATCCATGCGTTGCACACGCGTAAAACTTATCAATGAAGAGGGAACTCCATATTATTTCCTCGATAACGTGATGATAACCACCATCAAGGTAGATAATGGAAACCGGAAGTGGATCGGGACAGATGGCAACGGCGTTTATGTATTGAGCGAAGACAATCAGGAAGTCGTTCACCAGTTCAACACATCTAACAGCCCTCTCCTATCCGACAATATATATTCCATAGACATCAATGGAAAAACAGGCGAAGTGTTTATTGGAACCGATAAAGGTCTGAACTCTTACAAAGGAGAAGCAACAGAAGGTAGAAGCGATTATTCCGATGTGTACGCTTATCCGAATCCAGTACGGCCCGAACATAGAGATAAAGTAACTATCACGGGACTGATGGATAACTCGATCGTCAAGATCACCGACCTGAACGGAAATCTGATCTACCAAACCAAATCTTTAGGCGGACAAGTCATCTGGAACTGCCGGAATGCCAAAGGTGTCCGTGTCGCTTCAGGAATATATTTGGTACTTTCTGCCACCGAAGATTCAAAAGAAAGCGTGGTTACTAAAATTGCAGTTATAAAATAAAAAAGAGAGTGCGTCAAAATCCCGTTTTGATGCACTCTCCTCACATTATTTAGTATTGTTTGCCTAACAAACTTACAGCCCCAACCTTTCCGATATCTCCAGCATCTTCTTGATCGGGCGGATCGCTTTTTCCTGTACTTGTTCGTCAACAAAGATTTCAGGGAGTTCGTATTTCAAACAGTTGTAAAGTTTCTCCATCGTGTTCAGACGCATGAAATTACATTCGTTGCAAGCACATGTGCTGTCTTCAGGAGGAGCCGGGATAAATTCCTTACCGGGGCTCAGCTTACGCATTTCGTGAATAACGCCGCTTTCCGTCGCTACAATGAATTGTTTTTTGTCAGACTTGACAGTATACTTCAAAAGAGCCGCAGTCGATCCTACGAAGTCTGAAACCTGTATAACGGGCTGTTTGCATTCCGGATGAGTAATAACGTCCGCATCGGGATACTGTTTTTTCAATTCCAATATCTTTTCCAGTGAAAATTGTTCATGCACATGGCAAGCGCCATCCCAAAGCAACATCTTGCGTCCGGTAATGCCGTTTATGTAATTACCCAAGTTCCGGTCCGGACCGAAAATGATCTTCGTGTCTTCAGGAAAACTTTCGACGATCTGGCGCGCATTGGTAGAAGTCACCACTACATCCGTCACGGCCTTTACAGCAGCAGTCGTATTTACATACGAAATAACTACATGACCGGGATGCTGCTTTACAAATTCTGCAAAATCGGTAGCCGGACAGCTATCTGCCAACGAGCAACCGGCATTCAGGTCGGGAACCAACACTTTCTTGTCCGGGCACAATACCTTCGCCGTTTCCCCCATAAAATGGACACCGCAGAAAACAATGATATCGGCGGTCGTCTTGGCTGCCTGTTGCGCCAACGCCAAACTGTCTCCCACAAAATCTGCTATATCCTGAATGTCACCTGTCTGATAATAGTGAGCAAGAATAACGGCGTTCTTTTCTTTACGCATCCTGTTTATCTCTTCCTTCAAGTCCAAACCCTTTGGAATGGGTGCGTCCATATATCCGATCGATTGGTTTGTCAACATAGTTACCTGTATTAAATGATTGTAAAAGCATGAAATATGCAAAGGTAAAAACTTTAATTGTTTCATGCATAAGAAATATGTGTAAAACAAATAAACAGAAGACAAGAGAATGTAAAACATCCCGACCTTCCCAAGTTATCCACAATCATATTATTATATTCTTATTTATTCTTTATTTTAAATCTAAATATGATGATTATAATATCCTGTTGAAACAGTTTATACATTTCTGTTGCAATACTTGTCCGGTTCGTTATTAAACGATGCAAACTACTTATCAAGTAGATACCAACATACGATTTATCCTATTATATCCTGTTATTCTTCATTTTACGGACTTTATTAGTTTCCGGTTGAAAACCGCCTGTGTGTAAAAGTTTATAGCAGTTGAGGGCTGTTGACACGTGTATAACCACTGTTGATAGGGCGTAATAAATAATCCGTTATTTTTATTGCATAATAAAAACAAGAGGATGTATAGCGAACAAATCGAATAATGCAAGAACTATTTTTCATTTTGTGTCCACCACTTATCAATAGCTTTTCAACGGCATATCCACATTAATTCACTACTTTTGCAAGCAAAGAAATGATAGCTATGCGCAAGTTAAAAATAACAGAGCTGAACCGCCTGACTCCGGAAGCATTCAAAGATAGTAAAAAAATTCCGTTGGTCGTTGTGCTCGACCATGTAAGAAGCTTAAACAATGTAGGATCCGTGTTTCGTACCTCTGATGCTTTCAGGGTAGAAAGTATTTATCTGTGCGGCATCACGGCTTGTCCGCCTCATGCCGAGATTCACAAGACAGCTTTGGGGGCGGAAGAGACTGTCGACTGGGAGTATTTCAAAGATACGATGGAGGCTGTTGATAAACTGAAACAGCAGGGATATACGGTGTGTGCGGTTGAACAGGCCGAAGGTAGTACGATGTTGGATAAGTTGTTGTTGGACAAGAATAAAAAGTATGCCGTTATCATGGGAAACGAAGTGAAAGGCGTTCAACAATGTGTCGTTGATAACTGTGATATGTGTATTGAAATACCGCAGTACGGGACCAAGCATTCTTTGAATGTTTCGGTGACTACCGGCATCATCATCTGGGATTTCTTTAAGCAGTTGTCAGATTAACCCGTTTTCGACAAGTACGACTACCCGCTCCGTCATGGCGTCTTTTCCTTTGGGATCATATTCGGATTTCAGGCTGGCGCCGAACATGCCGGCAAATATGTTCCAGAAGCCTGCCCGGAAACTGCCTAAATAGGCTTTCAACAGGTTATAGCTCGATTGGTTACATTCTCTGTCAATCAGTTTGATAAGCAGTTTGCCTTGTGAGAAGGTCAGTTTTTTCAACTGCGGTTTATATTCCTGGAAGAGTTCTTTCTCCATCCGTTTCAAATGTGCCTGACGGGACTTTTCGTCGGGGAGCGTCTCCATATATTCATAGGTTTCGATCAGTGTTTCATAAACCATTTTGGCATACGGCAACGTGCGCTTCACATCGCGAACTAACTTGCTGTACCGGGCTTGTTCTCGTTTATTCTTAAACTTTACCGGAGGGTAAATAAATATTTCCCGTAAATTAACAACAGGCACTGTGTCCTTTCCATCCAGATAAGCTTTTTGTAATCCTTCTGGAACGGTATTGATCTTCAATGTTTGTGTATGGGCTCCTACCGAACACAATATGAATATTATCAATATTTTATACTTGCCTTTTCTCAACATCGCTCACAAAAGTAATCGATTTACGAATAGCATCTGCCGGTTTTACAGAATTTGACTAATCGGTGTGATAGCTTCGATTACAGAAAATAAAGGGATGTGTTGTAAATAAGTTGTTAATGTGTTGCAGGGATTATATAAATCATTATCTTTGTGACAATATAAACAACTAAAATCAACAGACTATGAAACATACTGTTATCTTCCCATATTTATCAATCCTGAATATATAGTCCATAAATAATAGAAAGTTGACGATTTAAACAAACCTTGCTATGAAATCAATAAGTTTATTCGTTTTGTTTTTTGTATCTATCAACATTCATGCTGTTGATAACCTCCGTATTCCCGATATCCGTAGTTTGGGAATGGGAGGAAACGGGGTTACGCAATCTGTTTTGTTTAATCCGGCATTGGTGGCTTTGCATACTGATAAAATTCTTCATTTAGAATACTTTAATCGCTATGGTGTAAAGGAGTTGGGAACGGTGGGGATTGGTTTTGTCTACCCTAATCCGTTGTTGTCGGCAGGTGTTGATATCTCTTCTTTCGGATATGATCGGTATAGGGAAACACTTTTTCGTTTGTCGGTCGGGAAACGGTTGAATGACCGGTGGAAGATCGGCATTGGTTTCCAATATAAGATGTTGCAGACGGAGTTGTGGGAAGAAGTACCGAAACAACTTTCCACGGATGTTGGAATCTTGTTTGCTCCCGTTGACAAATTGTTGATTGGAATGTTGATAATGAATTTCCCTTCTGTTGCCATTCATAAACATACTGCTGGAATAAAGTGCTTTACCGGTTATTCCGTACAAATAGGTTTTCAATGGGAGATAATTAACAGCTTGTTGATAGCAGGAACGATCGAAAGTAATAAAGCACATACATGGACAGGAAATGCGGGCATTGAATATGCTCCGTTCAGAAACTTCCGTATACGGGCGGGAGTACAGGCCACCCCTCTCCTGCCTGCTTTGGGTATCGGATATCGTCTGGCTGGAATTACAATAGATGTCGCGACTGTTTATCATCCGGTTTTAGGAGCCAGTACCGGACTGGGTTTGAGTTATTCTTTTTAATCAGACTTGACTATGAAACGAATGTTTATAAACCTGTTGGTATGCCTGTTAATAAGCAGTTATCAGCTTAAAAGCCAGACATTATATTCTGTTGATAAGTGGATGGAGTATATAGAAGAAATGGCTTCGGAAACGGAAGATGAAGAGCGTATAGAAGCGCTTTATACGGATATTTCCTATATTGTCGAACATCCTTTCGAACTCAATACAGTGACGGAAGGACAATTGAAACGTCTCCCTTTCTTATCCGATTTACAGATACGGGAGCTTCTGGAATACCGTTCCCGTTATGGAAAAATGCTGACCCTTTATGAACTTAAAAACGTGGAATCATTCGATTTAGAGACGATTTCTTTGCTTGTCCCCTTTGTTCATATCGGTGAAATAGTAGTTGATAAACGTCCTATAACAGTGAAGAACCTGTTGAAACGAGGTTCTAATACACTACAAATCAGATATGACAAATGTTTTCAACAAAAGAAAGGCTATTGTTCATATCCTGACAGTGTACTACAACAATATCCGAATCGGAAGTATTTGGGAGAACCGTTCTATCATTCCCTTCGCTATTCGTATGCATTCGATGAACGCATCCAGTTCGGTCTGGTCGCAGAAAAAGATGCGGGAGAACCTTTCTGGAACGAATATCATAAAGGATATGACTACTATTCGATGCACCTCTTTTTGAAAGATATGAATAAATGGTTGAAAAGTCTTGCCATAGGCGATTATAAAATATCTTTCGGGCAAGGTCTGGTGATCAGCAATGATTTTTCTCCCAGCCGGAACGCCCTTGTCTCACAAACGGAAAGAAGGACGAACGGATTCCGGCGTCATTTTTCAACCGATGAAAATGAATTCTTCCGGGGAGCGGCTGCTACCGTCAACTGGAAAAAATTAGATATCAGCCTGTTCTATTCGTATCGGAAATTGGATGGAGGTGTGGACAGTACGATCGTTACTTCGTTTAAAACGGACGGTTTGCATCGTCTGGTACGGGACAGGGAAAAGATGCGTAAAGTTCCCATGCAGACGTATGGCGGGAACATACGATATGCAACTCCCGGTTTATGTATCGGCCTGACTGCTCTCTCTTATTCCTTCGAAGACTATTCGATACAGCCTGATCCGAAACCTTACAACCTTTTCTATTTTCGCGGTAGCCGGAATCTGAATGTCAGTGTGGATTATCTGTTGAAAAATAAGTTGATCAAGTTTTACGGCGAAACGGCTCTGAGCCGGAATGGGGCGGTTGCTTCCCTGAATGCCTTGCAGTTGACGCCTGCTTCTTATTTTTCCCTGTTGTTGTTATATCGTTATTACGATAAACGCTATCAAGCCTTTTTCGGGAATGCTTTTTCACAAAACTCAATCGTCCGGAATGAGCAGGGAATGTATATGGGGATGCAATGGACACCTTTAGGCCACTGGAAGTTATCCGCCTATGCAGATATATTCCGGTTTCCCTGGTTGAAATATGGGGTGGATGCACCGTCGACAGGAAAGGAATATATGCTTCAACTCGATTATACACCGAGCCGGAGCTTGTCCGTATATATCCGTTATAAACACAAAGAAAAGGAAAATATAGCACCTTACCACCAACAGCGTTTGCGTATGCAGGCCTTGTATGCGGTTTCTTCGTCCGTCTCGCTGCGAACATCCGCAGACGGTATTTGTTATACGGAAGCAAACGAAAGGAGCAGAGGATGGATGATTGCCCAGAGCGTGGGTTGGAAGCCGGTTGATATTCCTGTTCAAACAGATTTTTATGTGGCAGGCTTTCATACGGATAATTATCAAACCCGGATATCTTCTTATGAAAAGAATATCTTGTATGCCTTCAATATGCCTTCCTTTTATGGAAAAGGAGTCCGGCTGGCGCTCTCTTTCCGGTGGGATATCGTGAAGCAGCTTTCTCTTTCCGCTAAATTCGGATACACGTATTATGCTGATCGCGATGTGATCGGCACCGACCTGGAAGAGATCGAAGGACATGCCAAAGCAGATGTATATACGTTACTGCGCTGGAAATTCTGATAACTTTTGTAGCTTTGCACTTAAATATAAATCATTATGTCTACAATTCTTTTTGATAAAATAGTATTCGGACCGATACATAGTCGTCGGTTAGGTGTTTCTTTAGGTATGAACCTGCTTCCCACAGACGGGAAACTTTGTTCGTTCAACTGTATCTATTGCGAATGCGGGCTGAATGAGAATCATCGTACGCGCAGTAAACTGCCGACCCGTGCGGAGGTAAAGGAGGCTTTAATAAATAAACTGTCTTCCATGCAGGCCGATGGTGTCGTTCCCGATGTAATCACATTTGCCGGGAATGGCGAGCCTACCATGCATCCGGAATTTGCCGGTATCATCGACGATACGATCGAAACCCGTAACTGCTTTTTCCCGAAAGCCAAGATTGCCGTGCTCTCGAACTCGACCATGCTCCACAAGGAGGATGTTTTCCAGGCATTGAATAAAATTGAAGATAATATATTGAAGCTCGATTCCGTGCTGGACATCCGCATCGGTCAGTTGAATGCGCCCAATTCCCCGGCTTTTACTTACGACCGGTTGCTGGAACAACTTTGTCGTTTCAACGGCAATCTGATTATACAAACCATGTTCCTGGAAGGAGAGATCGACGGCGAAAGCGTGACAAACACGACCGAACCCGAAATATCCGGCTGGCTGGAGGCTCTGAAGCAAATCAAGCCTAAACAGGTCATGATCTATACAATCGACCGCGAAACGCCTGTCAAAAACCTGAAAAAGGTAACGAAAGACGAATTGGAAGCAATTGCCGACCGTGCCCGCCGTGAAGGGTTCGATGTAACAGTATCAGCTTGATAATAAAAAATTCTCAATTTATTTTCATACCCTTTATTACCTTTATGCCTCCATCTGTATGAAGACGGAAGAAGTAAATACCGGTAGAGAGCGAACTTGTGTAAATAATTGCTTCCGGATTCTTTTGTTTGATAACCGTTTTGCCATCGGTTGAAATGACTTCTAACAAGTTTACTTTTTCATTTCCTGTCAGTTGTACCTGATCGGTAAATGAAGTCGGAGTAATGCTTGTTTCTGAAAGATGTATACTTTCATTATTCACACTGACTTCCACACTTGCTTCGCTTTTTTTGCTTTCGTTATCTCCGTATAAAGTAGATACCTGATAAATAAGACGTGCTATGGGAACTTGTTTGTCCGTAAATTCGGTAATGGATTTGCCGGAAACGTTTCCGACTTTACTGTCATTACGATAAATATTGTAACCCGTTATTTCCGGAAAAGCTGTCGCCTGTGTGCTCCGGAGCGAAGAATAGGTTTCCGTTCTTTTGGCTAATAAAGGTTTAGCCGATGATTTACTCAATAAAACCTTATTATCCGATGTTGTTTTGGTGGCAGGGATATCTTTTTGCTCCGAACTGATAATTGCTGCTATCAAAAAGTTATTGTCAAAATTTTCTTTTTCTATTTCTGAGGGTTCGTATATATATTCCCAGTTTTCCCCGTCAACGGATACAAGATTTCCTTTTTCGTTTATGGCAGGCCCTTCATCGGTAACAGCCGGATAAACATCCTTTCTATTTGTCGAAGAATGCAAAGCAATGATTAATTCCTTCGAAGCATCTATAACAAAAGGATCTTTCAATTCTATCACATTGGATTTTCCGAAAGACAGGTTATCTAAATCCTGTGTATATTTCCGGTTACCCTGAGTAATCAGTAATGAATAAGAAGTTCCTTCGATAGGCAGGAAAATGATGGATTCTATCAAATGCTTATGTAAAGGAGCAAGATCATTTTGATCCCATTTTTGACCAAAATAAAACGGTTGTCCAAAACCTAATGCCATATAAGCGGAACCTGTTCCCCAATAAATGATCTGTTGGTATAGAGGTTCTTTCCAGTTTATGGTTACATTATTGTCATGGACTGTTGCGGTTACCTTTGTCGGAACTTTTAACTCATAAACATAAATATATTGATATGTCACCTGAGATTCTTTACCATCTGTATAAAGAGCGGACACGCTATAGAGCTGTGTTCCTGTTTCCGGATCGTTATCCGTGTAGGAGGTAGAGGTTACATAATCCAACAATGTGTTATTTCTATAGATTGCATATCGGGAAGGCTTCTCTGCTGTCGAAGCAGGAGCTTTCCAGTTTAGCTGTACTTCTCCGTTCTTATAAGAAAGAATCAGGTCGGTAGGCGCTGCTTTGCGGCCAATGGCGTAACGGCCGGACAATTGGGTAACACCTGTTTTGTCCGGGTCGAGGTAAACGTCCATGCGGGCTGTATCGGCTTTACTGTACTGATCCCAGTGATAATACAATTTACCGTATGTATTGGACTGGTTTGGTTTTTCACATGAGGAAATGGCTCCGCTAAGTGTTCCGACAATCAATTTATTTTGGTTGAAAAGCGGAGAACCGGATGAACCGCCCTCAGTCACGCTATGTCCGTTGGCTGTTTGTTCGAATATAACGTTCCAGTGTGCTCTTGTCGCTCCGATTACACTATCGATGCCATACCAGGTTCCGGTAGTCACCTCTTTGTTGAATGTTGATATTTTCATATAATCTCCTGCCGGATGATGAATGCCTACACCTGATTTGGCAGCCGTGTTGCTTCTGTCCCAACCATTGTAGTAGACATCATAATTTTCCGGAATATTTTGATTTAATAGGAGTAGTAAGCCATCCGATCCGCCGTCCAATGGTATTCCGGCTACTTTTTTACAACCTGTCATCGTTCTATAGGAAGCGGCTGCCGATGTATTTTCGCAGCTTGTACGTTCAAAATGAAAATAGAAAACATATTTGTTCAAATCTTGCTGAGTGACAGTTTCATCCAGATCTATACAGTGATAAGCTGAAAGAATATAAGGTTTCAGATCTTCTGCCGTATTGTTGACTAACGATCCCGAACAGTAATAGATATACTTTCCAATGATCAAAGTCATCAGGCAAACACCATTTTTTTCTGTTTGCCAGGCATCTCCTTCTTCACAGTTTATATTTACCATGCAAGATCCGGAAGCACCCGGACCGATATCGGCTTTTGTGCGTGAAATATACAGATGGTTATATCCGTATCCGATCGCGTCTATCGAAATGCGGGGTTGTTCATTTGCCTGATTGCCGGCTTCATATTCGAGGATGATCTCATCACCGGCCAGAAACTCCGTTGCATATTCTTTTGTCGACGGATTAGTCTGATAGGTAAAAGCACCTATCACTTGGGTTTTATCCGCATTATAAATAAACAATTTGCCGTTTTCAGGTATATAAAAATCTTTGAAGCTTACCATCAAAGCGATAGCATCCTTTGCCTGTATCCGTAATTGCCATATTTTATTGCCATCCGGTAAAGTGATCCAGTTACCGGAATTATCTGTTGTAAGGTCTGTATCGATAAGGGTTCCTACTTTCAGCGGCGCCCCCTGGCTGACCTGCCAGGCATCGACTGTTTTCATGTCTTCTACGCTGAAGTCGACGGGGATCTGTATGGTTGGCAGATCGCTTTTCAGAGTATTCTGGTATTGAAAGGAGACGGGTGTTCCGCCTTCACTGATTTGTGCGTAGGCGGATTCAGGCAAAGTCGTTCCTGCCAGTAACAGGAGCAGGCTTATCAGCGGAAAGAGAACCTTCTTGTTCATAGGTTTTATCATTTGATGTGGTGACAAATGTAATATTTATTTTTGATTCGGATAGGGGTTTTTTCAAATTCTGTGTCTAATAAATAAAGTAAATATATAAAACAATGGAATCACCGAATAGCAAGCAGAACGTGCCGCAACTCTGGTATTGGAGCCAGCCGGAAAATGGATTTAGTTTTGAAGATGTGGAAACGATCGCTAAAGAATTCATATTTGAAGCAAAGCAGGATAAATATAAATCGGGCGACCGTTTCCTTCACATCGTGTTTATGTAGTCGCTTCGCGCGCTTTTGCTACTGCCTCATTTATATTGCTGCAAATATTTTCCGTTCCGATCTTTTTGTCGAAACCCGATTTAACAAGTACGCGGCGTACATGTTCGTTCACACCCGAAAGGATCATGTGGATATGTTCGGCTTGTGACATGCGGAAGAGGTTCTCCAGGTTATGCAATCCGGTCGAGTCCATAAACGGAACCTTACGCATGCGGATGATACGGATTTTCGGTTTATCTCCCATATTGTGCATGATATCGTCGAACTTGCTGGCCACCCCGAAGAAGAACGGGCCGTCGATTTCATATACTTCCACACCTTTAGGGAGGGAAAGGACTTCCTCGTCATGGTGGATTTCACCATCGTCCGAAAGGTCGATCTCATCTTTTACTACCGACACATGAGTCGTTTCGGCCACACGTTTCATAAAGAGGAACATGGCGATAAGCAATCCGACTTCGATCGCGATCGTCAAGTCGAATATAACCGTCAGGAAAAAAGTCACTAACAACACCGACACGTCGCTTTTCGGATTCTTCATCAGCGAACGGAACGTACGCCACTCGCTCATATTATAAGAAACGATAATCAACACACCTGCCAGGCAAGCCATCGGGATATGTTTGGTCAACGGGCCTAAAAAGAGCAAAATCAGCAACAACACGATCGCATGGATGATGCCGGCCACCGGAGTACGCCCGCCATTGTTGATGTTGGTCATCGTACGGGCAATCGCCCCGGTCACGGGAATACCGCCGAAGATAGGCACGATGATATTGGCTGCACCTTGTGCAATCAGTTCGGTGTTCGAATTATGCTTGTCGCCCGTCACGCCATCTGCCACGGTGGCGGACAGCAACGATTCGATCGCTCCTAACATCGCGATAGTAAAGGCGGAAGGAAGCAAGAGGTTGATCGTCTCCATATTGAAGCTGATAGCTTCCGGTCCGGGCAGGGAGGCGTTGATGGTGAAACGGTCTCCGATTGTCTCGATCCCCGTGATCCCTAAATGATAACGCATGATGTAGACAACGACTGTCATCAGGATAATAGCGATCAGCGAACCGGGGATTTTCTTCGAAAACTTCGGTGTGACGGCGATGATCACGATACTGGCGAGTCCGATCAATAGCGACCATAGGTTCACCGTGTCGAAATGTTCGAAATAGGCGATCCATTTGGAGATAAAATCCGCCGGAACCTTATCCATCGTCAAGCCGAAAAGGTCTTTCATCTGTGTGGTAAAAATCGTCAGGGCGATACCGCTGGTGAAACCGACGACAATCGGGTAGGGGATAAACTTGATAACCGTCCCTAATTTCAATGCCCCCATGATCACTAAGATAATACCCGCGACCACGGTGGCGATGGCCAGCCCTTCGATCCCGAAATTCTGGATAATGCCATATACGATTACGATAAACGCACCTGTCGGTCCTCCGATCTGCACGTTGTTACCGCCTAATAGCGATACGATGAACCCGCCGATAATGGCTGTGATCAATCCTTTTTCCGGGCTTACCCCCGAAGCGATACCGAAAGCAATAGCCAGTGGCAATGCTACGATCCCGACAATAATACCGGCCATCAGGTCGGTCATAAATTTCTCCTTAGAGTAGTTTTTCAGCGCCGATACCAACTTGGGCTGAAAATCAAACTTGTTCTTCATCTTTCTGCCTGATTATTAAAAAATGCTGCAAAGGTACAAAGAAAGTGGATTATATAATATATTCTTAAAATAGAAAACAGGGCAACCAAAATATTTCCTTCCGGTCTACTCCGGGCAAAGGCTCCGCTGTCGCCTGCGAAACTCGCTTCGCTCAAACAGCGCATGCTCCGGACGCTTCGTCTTCGCCCTCCGCTTGACGCCCGTCCGCTTAGGCCTTTC